>ERZ773224.4319-NODE-4319-length-11085-cov-4.684225_pt1 | contig 11085 bp, 9 predicted proteins | sample MGYA00580526_ERZ773224 | MGnify/ENA primary metagenome ERZ773224 (study PRJEB29015, sample SAMEA2737743) | human gut metagenome | biome: human gut; feature: human-associated habitat; material: faeces | place: China | collected 2012 ...
GGGCAGCAGCAGCGCACCGCGCTGGCCCGCATCCTGGTGGGCAAGCCGAAGATCCTGATGCTGGACGAGCCCTTCAGCGCGCTGGACAGCTACCTGCGCGAGGAAGTGGAAGGTGAAGTGGGGGCACTGCTGGCCGGTTTTTCCGGCACGGCACTGCTCGTCACCCACAACCGGGACGAGGCCTACCGCCTGTGCCCGGAGATGATCGTGATGGACGGCGGCCGGGTGCTGCGTGCCGGTGCCACCAAAGCGGTGTTTGCGGACCCGCAGAGCACCACCGCCGCCCGGCTGACCGGGTGCAAGAACATCCTGCCCTGCACCCGGGTGGACGAGCACACGGTGCAGCTGACCGGGTGGAATGCGCCGCTGCACCTTGCCGCCCGGGTGCCCGAGGGCTGTACCGCCGTGGGCATCCGCGCCCACAACTTTGCGCCCTGTGCGCCGGGCGCACCGAACGCCCTGCCCGTGCAGCGCCTTTCCACCAGCGAGAACCCCTTTGACTGGAACGTGATCTTTGCGGCCCCCGACGGCACCACCCGCCTGTGGTGGAAGGTGAGCAAGGCAAACCTTGATGCTGCCGCTCCGGCCGCACCGCAGTGCCTTGCCGCTGCGCCGGAGAGCATCATGCCGCTTGTGGACAGCAGGCCCGCGCGCTGATGCGATAAAAAACAAAAGAACTCCCCGGAAGCGTGTCCAAAACACACTTCCGGGGAGTTTTTTGCTGCAATGGGTCAGAGCGGGAAATACAGCGTCAGGCAGAAGCTGCCGCCGCTTTCGCTGCGGCGGACGCGGCCGTGCATCTGGGCCATCATGGCCTCCACATTTTTCAGCCCCACGCCGTGGGAGTCGCCCTGCGGGGTGGCACGCACTGCGTTGGAAAGGTGCACGCACAGGCTGTCTCCCTCCCGGGTGATGCCGAACCGGACGGGCTGGGCTGGGTCGGCGTATTTCTGCAGGTTGGACACCAGATTGTCCGCGATGCGGCACAGCGCGTCCACGTCCAGCTGCAGGGTGCACGCGGGGCAGTCGGCTTCCGGGTACTGCACCTGCCAGCCCTGTTCTTCCAGCAGGGAAAGCTTTTCGGCGAACACCTGCAAAAACACTTCCGGCGCGTCCAGCGCTTCCAGCCGGGGCTCCCGGCGGGGCGCTTCGCCGCTGGCGATGCGGAACAGTCCATTGCTCAGCTCAATGACGCTCTGGCAGCTGCGCACGCACTTGTTCAGATAGTCGTCGTGCTGCTGCGGGGTCTGGTAGCGGTGCTCGGCCAGCAGCTCCAGATAGCCCAGCTGGGCGGTCAGCGGGGTGCGCAGGTCGTGGGAGAGGGAAGTGACCAGCTCATACCGCTGCTGCTGGGCCTGCTGCACCTGCTCCATCTGCTGTTTGAGCGAGGTGCTCATCTCGTTCAGGCTCTGGGCCATCTGGGCCAGCTCGTCGGTGCCGCGCACCGGGACCTTGTAATCCAGCTGGCCGCCTTCCAGCACCCGGATGCTCTGTTCCAGCGTTTCCATGTAGTTCAGCTTTTTCCACACGGCCCACAGCACGATGCCGATGCCCAGCACAAGGCACAGCCAGAACTCGGCGGTGCGCACGGCTTCGTCCACCGCAAAGTCAAAGTAGCCGTAGGCATACAGGGTGGCGCTGCCGTCGGAAAATTCCAGCGGGTAGGTGCGCAGGTAGGCGCTCTCATCCAGCGTTTTGGAGGCCTGACTGTAGGTGCGGTAATACTCCACGTTGTTCAGCGCGGAATCGTAGATGACCACGCCATCCTTCTCCACCCGCAGGATGCAGCCGCCGGGCTGGTCGCCGCGCGAGTACCAGTCGGTGATGCGCCGCACCTGCCGGCTGCTGATGCCGCTTTCGGCTACATTCTGCTGGATGAGGGCGCCCACGGCGTCGGTCTTGTTCTGCAGAAAATCAGAGTTCGTGTAAAAGCTCTGCAGCACCACCCGCGAGACCGGCTGCAGGCCGGTGTACAGCAGAATGGAGACGGTGACCGCCAGCAGGATGGTGCGCAGCAGCTCGCCCCGCAGGCCGTGCCAGAGCTTTTCCCAGAAATCAGCCAAAGCGATACCCCTTTCCCCAGACGGTCTGGATGAGCTTGGGGTTCTGGGGGTCATCCTCCAGCTTGACCCGCAGCTTGCGGATGTGCACCATCACCGTGCCGTTGGAGGAGTAGAGATACGGCTCGTTCCACACGCTCTCGTACAGGTTCTGGGCCGAGAAGATGCGCCCCGCGTGGGAGGCCATGAGCAGCAGCATCTGGTATTCCAGCTCCGGCAGGTCGATGGGCTGGCCGTTCTTTTCCACTTCATTATAGGTGCGGTTAATGCGCAGCGGCCCGCGCACCAGCCATTCGTCCTCCTCAGGTTCGCTCTTGCCCTGATACACCCGGTAGCGCCGCAGCAGGCTCTTGACCCGGGCGGTGAGCTGCGCATGGGAGAAGGGCTTGGGCAGGTAGTCGTCGGCACCCACCCGCAGGCCGAGGGAGATGTCCTCGTCCTGCCCTTTGGCCGTGAGGAACAGCACCGGCACGTTGCTCTGCTTGCGAATGGCCTCGCACACCCGGATGCCGGAGATGCCGGGCATCATGATATCCAGTATGACGAGGTCCAGCTCCGGGCTGAGCAGCTGCAAAGCCTGCTCGCCGCTGGAAGCCAGCGTGACGGCGTAGCCCTCGCTGGTGAGCAGGATCTCCAGCAGTTCCCGGATATCCGCATTGTCGTCCACGACAAGGATCTTGTATTGTGTCATTGTTCTGCTCCGCTCCAAAAATTACTTTTCAAGGTCTATTTTACAGCCATTTGCCGGTTTGGCAAAGAAAATTAAGAATCGTTAAGAAATAGACATACCGGTTGTTAAGACTTTATCATTATACTGAAAATATCGCGTGTGTGCAACACATCCGCACGAAGAAAAAAGAAGAAGAAAAAAGGACAAACATAAAAATTGTAGACAATATAAAAAAATATATAGAAAACCAGGAAGATGATAAATATTTAAAAATAATGATTTGTGACGAAAGCAAACTTGTTTTTAATTCTATAATTAGAAAAATGAAAGACATAAAAAATATTGAGGTTTTAGAAGTAGGCCATATGTCAAGAAAAATAATAAAGCAAGGAACTGAGGAAGTTCCAATAGAATATTATTATACCGAAATTACACTAGAAGATGTAGACAAATGGAATGCCATAAAATATTTAATTGAAAAATTAAATATAAAAAAAGAAGAGGTAATAGCTATTGGAGATAACGTAAATGACAAAAAAATGGTAGAAAACGCAGGGCTTGGCATTGCTATGGGAGGAAGTACACCAAACTTAACAAGTGTTGCAGATTTTATTACTAAAACAAGTGATGAAGATGGTGTTGCATATGCTTTAAATAAATTTTTAAATTAAATATTACAAAAATATTACAAATCTATTACAGAAATATTAAATTTGAATTATACATATATAAATAATTGATTTTAATATTGCTTTGAGTTAAAATAAAATAGATAATATTTGTAAAAAAATATACAAAAATAAATATTAAGGGAGGAATTTGTCATGGCAACAAATCCAATGCAAAGAAAAGCAAGAAATTCATTTATATTAGGAATGTTAATTATGCTACTAATATGTGGAGCTATAATAGCATTTTTATTTATTCAAATAGCAAACTTAAATAAAAAAGAGCAAGAAAATAAGCAAGCAAGTGTTAAAGTTTATGTTTTATCACAAGATGTTGGCTCTGGACAAGTAATTACAACAGATATGTTTACAATGCAAACAGTAAATAAAAACCTTGTACCAAGTAATGCAACATCAGATTTAAGTGTAATTGAAAATTATGCACTTCAAGACAAAGAAGGAAATGAAATATATACAAAATATGATAAAGATAAAAATGCAGTATTATATATAAAAAAGGACAACAAGGAGTATCAATTACAAAAAGAAGATGAAACAGATAATTACTATATAGAAAAAAATGGTGACAAGGAATATGTTGAATTAAATAGTGTACCATTAGTTGCAAAGGTGGATATGAAAGCAAATACAGTAATAACAAAAGATTTAATTAGTAAATCTGATAATACAGTTGCAGATGATGTAAGAAGAGAAGAATACAATGTTTTTGTTTTACCAATGGATTTAGCAACAGGAGATTATATAGATGTTAGATTAATGTTACCTTCTGGACAAAATTACATAGTTGTTGCAAAAAAAGAAGTAACAATACCAAATATTGCAGGAGCTGACTCAGAAGATACAGTTTGGTTAAACTTAAGAGAAGATGAAATATTAAGTATAAGCAGTGCAATTGTTGATGCGGCTAGAATAAATGGTGCAAAACTTTATGTTACAAAATATACAGAAGCTGGAATGCAAAAGGCAGCAACTCCTACATATGTTGTTAGCTCAGAAACAGCGGCTTTAATGAACAAAGATCCAAATATTTTAGACAAAGCAATGAAAGAATTAAAATCAAGATATGAAAATATAGGAAGCGCAGAAATAAGAAATAATTATATAAATAGAGCTATAGATAATGCAGGCGATGAAGGAGAAACAAACTTAAAAACAAATATGGAAGAAAGCATTACAAAATCACAAGAAAATAGAAAAAAATATTTAGACTCACTTTCTGGTGCGGTACAATAAAATAATAAAAAAGGAGAGACAAATGAAAAAGATAGGGTTTATAGGATCTTATGACAAAATTGATATGATAATAAATGTTGCAAAAATTTTGACAACATTAGGTAAAAAAATATTAGTTATAGATGCTACAATAAATCAAAAAGCAAAATATGTAGTACCTACTATAAGCCCTACTACAACATATGTTACAGAATATGAACAAATAGATGTTGGAGTTGGCTTTAGAAATTTTGAACAAATAAAACAATACTTATATATTGAAGAAGAAAATCAATTACCATATGATGTATTATTAATAGATGCAGATAATATAGAAGCAATTCAAAATTTTGAACTTGAAAATTCACAAAAAAATTATTTTGTTACATCATTTGATTGCTATTCGCTAAAAAAAGGATTAGAAATACTATCAGCATTCCAAGAACCAGCAAATCTTACAAAAGTATTATTTGCACAAGAAGTTTTAAAAGAAGAAGACGAATATTTAAACTATCTATCTTTAGGCTATAAGGTAATTTGGGATGAAAATAGAATTTATTTTCCAATAGAAAATGGTGATGCAAGCATTATTGCGGAAAACCAAAGAGTGGCAAAAATAAAATTTAGAAGATTAAGCGGTGAATATAAAGATGGTTTGATCTATATATGTCAAGAAATATTAAGTAATGAATTTAGCGAATCACAAATAAGAAAAACTTTAAAAAATATAGAAAAACATGAAAATATAAATCACATAATAAACTATAAAAAAACGAAAATGATAGTTAACTCTTTTCATCATCAAGCTATTGATAAATTGGGTGATAATTTAAAAATAATCGCTACAAGCTCTGATAACATAATAGAAGCTATAGAAAGTGATGACAAAAAAACGCTAGCTTTCCAATTTCATCCTGAAAAGCTGCGTTATAACGAACGAAAATACTTTGAAAAAGAAGTTCGAACCTTTTTAATAGCTAAATAATATCTTTATATAAAGAAAGATAATTATCTACACTTTTTGACCACGATGAGTCAAACTTCATAGCATTAAGAATAATTTTAACCATATTCTCTTTTTTGTAACATTCATATGCTAATTTAATAGATTCTTGAAGTCCTTCATCATTATCTTTATCAAAAGAAAATCCAGTTGCCCTATCTTTATCAAGTTCATAACCTGTGACAGTATCATTTAGTCCACCTACTCTTCTAACTATTGGAAGAGTACCATATCTCATAGCAACTAATTGACCTATTCCACATGGTTCAAAAACACTTGGCATTAAAAAGAAATCGCTAGCTGCATAAACAATATGAGCTAATTCATCAGAATATCCTTTATAGAATTTAATGTGATTTGGATATTTTTCAGCTTGTTTTTGAAGCTCATTTTCAAGATCTCTATCACCTTCACCAACAATAAAGACTTGCATATCATAAGTAACTAACAAAGGGATAGATTTGATTATATCTATAATTCCCTTTTGTGGTGTAAGTCTTGTTACAACACCAACGACAGGTCCTTTAGGAATACGAGTATATTCAAATCTTTTTTGAAGTTGAACTAAGTTTTCTTTTTTGCTTTCTTTAAAACTATATATATCGTATTTTTTGGCTATGTATTTATCAGTTGTTGGATTAAATTCGTCTTCATCAATACCATTAACTATTCCAACAAATCTATTGCCACGTAAAGCGATAATATTACCTAACCCATTGTAGGAAGTTTTATCTTCCCTCAATTCTTTAGCGTGTGTTACAGAAACAGTTGTAACAACATCAGTAGTTACTATTGCAGTTTTCAAAAAAGAACAATAATTATTAAATCTCATAGTTCCTTCATCATAAAATGATCTTGGTAAATTAAAGTAATCCATAATGTAATCAGGTGAGAAATTTCCTTGGAACATTGGATTGTGAATTGTTAGAACAGTCTTTACCTTAATTTTATTTACTTTTAGAAGTAAAGGAACCATTCCAGCTTGCCAATCGTGAACATGTACAATATCTAAATTTGTTAAATGCTTCTTAACAAATTCAACAGTAGCTAAATCAAATAAAGCAAAGCGTTCTATATCATCTTCGTAAGAATACAAATGTTCTCTATTAAAATAGACAGCACATCCAATAAAATAGAACTTAACTCCATTTCTTATAGTTTCATAAACATCGACATCTTGCATTCTCCAATTCATTTTTACTTTAAATGAAGATATCTTTTTTAAATCGCTATTACTATCTTTTATGCTTTTATAAAGTGGTATGCATACACTGACTTCATTTCCTTTCTTCACCATTTCTTTAGATAAAGAAAAGACAACATCAGCTAAGCCACCTGTTTTAGCAAAAGGTTTACTTTCACCAGAAACGAATAAAATATTCATATTAAATTATATCTCCACGTTTGATATATAGTGGATTTTCAAAAGTACCACTAACTTTCTTTGTGTGAATTATCTTGGCGTTTTTATCAACAATAGACTTATCAATACAAATATTTTCATCGATAAATGTTTCAGTTAAAATAACTGAATTTGAAATTTTAGCCCCCTTTGAGACTTTAACACCACGACCGATAACGGAATTAACAACTTCACCTTCAATCATAGCTCCGTTAGAAATGAATGAATTTTTAACATTAGAATCTGGTCCATATACTGTTGGTGCTGTATCATATGTTTTGGTATAAATTGGCCAATCTTTAGAAAATAATTGATTTCTTACTTTTGGATTTAATAGTTCTAAAGAATGCGATAAATAGCTGCTTAAAGAATCAAATGATCTCATAAATCCATTAAATTCATAAGTATCAATTACAATATCTTTACAAATATAAGCTAAGGCATCTCTAAGATTAAAGAAGCTTGATGTATTTGATCCATATTGAATTAAAGATTCAAGCATTTCCTTATTAAATATATATGTTTGGAGCGATAACAATCCTTCTTTTTCTTCCCCCTTATTTGGCTTGATACTCTTTACATGCCCATTTGCATCAATTGTTAAAAAGTCATTGCCGATATAATTTGAACGAGCATCTATAACTCCAGTATATAACATAGTAATTCTAGAATCTCTTTCTAAATGTCTTTCAATTATAGGCCTATAATCAATTTTGTTAATTATGTGAGCTGGAGCAATAACTACAATATCAGCTGATGATTGTTCCAAAACCCACTTATTTTCAATAAAATTATTAATATCGTGATTATATGCTAAATTATTAGCATAAGGTTCATCGTACATGATTGATACTTTTCCAATTTTAGTATTATCAATCCAAGAATGTCCAAATCCCATGTGTCTTACTAATGAACGAATATTTTGCTTTAGCAAAACACCTATTTCATCAATTCCCGAATTTGAAAAGTTTGACATTTGGAAATCCATCAAAGCATATCTACCTAAGAAGCTTGTCGAAGCTATAGATCTATTTGTAGTCAATGGTCCAAGGTCTAAATCATCATGTAAGTTTAAAAATCCAATTGCTTTTGTCATAACTTAACTCCTAATTATTAATCAATAAAACGTGATCTGCTGTTCCTTCAGCGTTTTCATCTACTTCTAGTCCTGGACCAATAATTGCGTTTTCAACTTCAACACCTGATTTAATAACTGTTCCAGGCATAACGACAGAAGAAATAACTTTAGCACCTTTTTCAACTGTAACTTCATTAAATAAAACAGAGTGCTCAACAGTCCCCTCAACAACTGAGCCTTGATTTAATAAACTGTGGCTGACCTTTGCTTCTTCACCGATATATTGTGGCAAAGAGTGAGTATCTTCGGAGAAGATTTTAATCTTGCTATCTGAAATATCCAATTTGCATTTTGGATCAAGCATGTCCATATTTGCTTCCCACAAAGATTGAATGGTTCCAACATCTTTCCAATATCCATCAAATCTATATGCGTAGACTTTCTTTTTCTTTTCGAGTAAATTTGGAATGATGTTTTTGCCAAAATCGTGACTAGACTCTTCAACTTTAGCATCTTTATTTAAAGCATCTCTAAGTACTTTATAGTTAAAAATATAAATACCCATAGAAGCTAAAGTGCTCTTTGGTTTCTTTGGTTTTTCTTCAAATTCAACAACTTTATAGTTTTCATCACAGTTCATAATACCAAATCTTGAAGCTTCCTCTAAACTAACATTAATAACTGCAATTGTTAAATCAGCATTCTTAGACTTATGGAAATCAAGCATTTTTGCATAGTCCATTTTATAAATGTGATCACCACTTAAGATAAGTACATATTTAGGATTAATTGAATCTAAGAAATCTAAGTTTCTATAAATTGCATCAGCAGTACCACGATACCAGTTTGCTCCTTCTTCTGTTTGTCGCGGAGCTAGTATTGACGTCAATGATTTGTTTCCATCAATTCCCCATTTACTACCATTACCAATATAGTTATTCAAAGCAACGGATTCATATTGAGTTAAAACCCCTACAACGCTAATACCTGAATTAGCACAGTTTGAAAGAGGAAAGTCAATTATTCTATACTTTCCACCAAAGAAGACAGCTGGTTTAGCTAACTTCTTTGTTAAAGACTCAAGTCTTGTACCCTTTCCACCGGCAAGTAACATTGCCACAATTTCGCTGTTTTTCATTGCATACCTCCCAACAAAATTTTAAAAAAAGAGCCATTAAAAATGACTCTAAATATTAAGCTAAAGATTGATCGTCAATTTGCATGACAAATTGATCAGCAGTAAACGAATTTGCAATAGCACTGACACACTTATGTAAAGCTGCAATAGCTGCGGCTTGACGCTCTATAAAATCATCTGATGGTATTTTTTCTTTTAATTCTTTAGTCAACACCATTTTAAAACCATCAATAAAAATTGAAAGTGAAGAACCTGCTAAAGTAACAATAATTCCACATCCTACATACTGTTTAAAGTTATATAGTGCATCGACTACTGTAGAGTCTATAACTGCATATATTCCTTGACCTAAAGTAGTATAGCAAACATATTCACCCATTTTTGGATTTTCAGCAAATCCATATTTTCTTATTTCGTTACTCTCATATTCGTTCATACTTGGTCGACCAAAAGTTCTAAACTGGATAAGTCCTTCTGTTCTCGATCTAGGAAGTGTAGTTTGTATTAAATAGCCATTTCTCTTTTTATCGTTATAAGTGTAATTATATTGAATTCCATTCCAAGAAATACTTGGAGAACTGAAACTAATAATTTCACTTGCGTTTGGCTTTGAAATATTAGCTCTTGTTAAAGCAGATTTAGTGTTATTTTCATCTGGATTACTTTTTAAAATATCCATACTTAAGCCATTAATTTTAACTTCTTCTATTAAAGCTTTTTGATATTTGTTTTTATATTTTTTCTCACATGACTTTCCATGTAAAACTCCATAGAATATACCTAAAAATACGCTTAATAAAACTACACAAACAATAGTTATCCATCTAAACATTATGCTGCTATTTTTAAAAATATCGTTAAAGTTAAAAAGCGATTCTGTCGTATCAAAATATACAAAGATATTTTTTAACCAATCTTGATTAAACGTAAATAATGGTTCTTTCCCATTATATCCTTTACTTGCCACTGCTAAAAAAACATAAATGACATATAAACAAATCAAAAGGAAGGCCAACAATATAGCTTGTACTACGTTAGAACGACGCATTTTTTTTCGTAAATTAGCAATTTCGCTAGTCTTTGAAATAACGCTCTTAGACATAATATAGCACCTCTTTCTTTTATATTATCTATTGTACAATTACTTTTAATGAAACGCTAGTATAAAACATAATTTATATTCAAATATTAATATACATGCATTATTATGCTATAATAATGTCTGGTGATAAAATGAAAAATTTAAAAACAATTAGGCCTATTACTGATTTAAGAAACACAAATGAAATATCAGATGCTTGTCACGCCATAGACAAACCTATTCACATTACTAAAAACGGCTACTCAGATTTAGTTATTATGTCTGAAGATGTTTACGATGATTTACTAGCAAACAATTCAACAAATGCTAGTTTTAAAGAAGAAGTTACTAAATGCGTAACTATTAACAACAACGAAAATAATTTTGGATTTGTACGAGTTCGCGGAGTTTCATTAAAAGAAAGTGTCTTTAATGTTGAAAGTAATTTTGAAAGCATAAAAAAACATATTTTAAAAGCTATAAATGAAAATATTGACTTATTAGTTTTCCCTGAATTAAGTCTTACATCATATACTTGTGGCGATTTATTCTTCAAAAATTCTCTTTTAGATGCTTGTAACAGCAAAATTAAAGAATTGGCTGAAATAGGTATAAATAGCAATTTGATATATATAGTTGGTTCTCCTTTTACCTACAATCAAAAAATATATAACTGTGCCATAGTTTATCAAAAAGGCAAAATATTAGGAATTGTTCCAAAAACATATTTGCCTAACTACAATGAGTTTTAT
>ERZ773224.4321-NODE-4321-length-11079-cov-11.253901_pt1 | contig 11079 bp, 12 predicted proteins | sample MGYA00580526_ERZ773224 | MGnify/ENA primary metagenome ERZ773224 (study PRJEB29015, sample SAMEA2737743) | human gut metagenome | biome: human gut; feature: human-associated habitat; material: faeces | place: China | collected 2012 ...
CGAAGCCCCGGCAGCCTGCATTCCGCTGGCCAGCAGCCGCGCAAAGTAAAAGCTTTCCGCGTGCCATGTGCGGCCCGGCACCGACGGATAGCACTCAAAGCCTGCCGCGGTGGAGCCATTGGCTGCGGAGTTTGCATGGACGGAAAGCAGCAGCTGCGGGGCCTGCGCCCTGGCCGCAGCTGCACGCTCGGCGGGTGTTGCGGTCACATCAAAGCTTTCCCGCGTCTGCAGCGGGATATAATTGGAGTCCTGCTCCAGCCATTGTAGCAATGCAGAGGCCGTCGCTGCGGTAACATCTTTTTCTTCCACGACTCCCCTTGCGCCCGGGTCGCTGCCGCCGTGCCCGGCGTCGATCGCCACGCGGTATGGCGGGTCACCGACCTGCGGACGGAAGTCGTCGTCTGAGATGATTTGACGTTCCGGCACCTGCGTGGAGGTCCGGAGTGCTTCCCGCCAGAGAAAACCGGCAAACACGAAGGCCAGCGTGCAAAAGCACAGCACGAGCGCTGTGCCGAGGAGCGGGCGTTCCTTCCGCTTGCTTTTTTGTTTTCGGTGCGGTGCTGCGTGACGATTGGCCATGGGATGTACTTCCTGTCTGTTTTACTCGATTTTATTATAATACGAGTATACTCGGCTTTTTTCTGCAGTGCAAGCAAAAAAGCCTGCCCGTGAGCAGCGGGCAGGCTTTGAAATGACCCCTTATTTCAGCTCCACGACGGTCACGCCGCTTTCGCCTTCGCCGGTCAGAATACCGATCACCCGCGCGGAAATATCGCGGATATCCGCTGCACGCGCCTGCATGTAGCTGTCGTCCATCGCGGCAAACATCTCCGCGAACTGTGCGCCGGTGTCGCTGACGGCGGCCTCGGCGTTTACACGGTCGTTCTCAATCATACCCTCGATGCTCTCCACGAAATCCAAATCCTCCAGCATCATCTGGTGCGCCTCGAACAGCATTGCCGCGTCCTCACCGGCCTCAGCAAGTGCCTTGTCATACAGCTTTGCGAGCTGCTCCTTCGCCGTCTCCCGCGCTGCGCGGAATCGCTCCAGCTCTGCCGCAGTGTCGCTCACCTCATGGCGCGGAATGACGCCGCTTGCTCTGCGGTAAAAGCTGATCGGGCCTGCCGCTACGCCTTTGGATACGCCTTTGCCGAAAATCTGCTCCATCTCGCTCACTCCTTACAGGTTTGCCTTGAAAAATGCCTCGAGCTGCGCCGCAGCTTCCGCTTCGTCCTCGCCTTCCACTTCCACGCGAACGGTATTGCCGTGCTTGATGCCCATGCCCATGATGGCGATCAGGCGGCGTGCATCCGCTTTTTTATCGCCGAAATGCAGGAAAACCTTGCTCTTGAACTTCGCGGCCTCCTTCGCCAGCATGCCTGCCGGACGTGCGTGAATGCCAATGGAATCCGTAATGGTGTACTCAAATGCTGTCATGATGAAAACTCCTTTTTTCTTCATTCAAATGGTGGATTGCGGCGAGAAATGCCGCTGCAACCTGCGGTTCATGTCCATAAAAGTCCACTGCACCCGGCCGATACGGCGGCTTGTCCTCGCTGAGAAATCCGCTGCCGCCGGTGACGATCAAACCGTGTCTGCGTGCCAGTGTGTGATACCGTGCGGTATCTGCTCGGCTGTGACTGCCGTATGCTGCAATGCCGTCGAATGCCGCCACCGGAAAGGTGTCGTCCATCTCATTCGGCGGCACGAGCACGGCCAGTCCGCCTGCTTCGTGAATCGTGTGAATCGCCTGCTCGGCTGCAAACGACTGCACCGAATCGTTCCGCGTCCGCTCAATCTCGAGCAGCGCCGGACAGGTGATGTCAATGCCGATGCCGAGCGTGAGAAAATCCTGTTCCCGCCAGCGGCAGTCGAGTTCAATGCCGGGCACAATGCGCACACCGAGCTGTGCGCCGCGCCAGATACATTCCGGCACACCGCTGACGGCACGCCGGTCGGTCAGCGCGGCCAGTGTCAGCCGCTTCTCACAGCAGCGCTCGGCCAGTGCGCGCGGCGAAAGCTCGCCGCCTGCGGTCAGGCTGCTGTGGATTTGCAGATCGGTTTGTGCCATGGAAAGACCTCCGACAAGGTTCAGGATACGGGAAGGATTTCGGAAGGACAGGCTGCGTCCTCCGGGATAAACCAGCGCTGATGCACGCGTATCGCGCCGAGAATCGCATGGTTTTCGCAAAGCTGCCGCAGTTCGGCGGCGGAAATGTGCCATAAAACCGCAGCTTCCGGAATGGTCATAAACGGCATGTCTCTTCCTCCTCTTGTGTTATTTGAATAGGTGATAGACCGCCTGTGCCACGCCGTCATGGTCGCAGTCTGCGGTGATGTATTTTGCCAGATTCTTGAGCGCCGCGTCTGCGTTGCCCATCGCGACCGGCATGCCGACCGCGCGGAGCATTTCCGCGTCGTTGTCGCTGTCGCCGATGGCAAGGGTGGCCTCCCGGGGGATGCCGAGCCAGTCGGCCAGAGCCAGCAGGGCGGTACCCTTGTCCACCCCTGCGGCGGTGACCTCTACATTGTCCGGGGCACCCTGTACGACCTCGATGCCGGGAAACGCCCGGAAACGGACGAGAGCGGCCTGTGCAATTTCGATGCTGTCGAAGAACATACAGAATTTTTCCACTTCGTGGGCGTGGCGGCTCATCCATTCGTCCAGATCCCGCACAACATGGGTACGGCCATCGTCCGGCTGTCTGGCCTCGGTGGAATGGCGCTGGATATGACGGTCCTGAAACAGGGCCATACCGGCACCGTCCAAATAAGAGCGCCCGTCCGAAAAAATGCTCAGTGGGCCATGATATTCCCGGTAGAGGGCAAATACTTCCCGGGCGGTTTCCGGGGGCAAACAATGACGCTCCAGCAGAACCGGTTCATGGGTCGAACGCTGGGTGGCATCGGAGTAACGGCTGTAAACGGCACCCAGCGGGTCTGTGCCCATATCCCAGACAGCGGCACCGTTGGAGGTGATGGCATACCGGATGCCGGGCAGCTGCGCCACCAACGGCGGCAGGCTGGCAAGGGGCCGCCCGGTGCAGGGCAGCACGATGACCCCGCGCCCGGCGGCATCGGCAATGGCCTGCCGGGTACGGGGGGAGATCTGGCTCTGGGAATCGAGCAGGGTGCCGTCCAGATCAAGGGCGACAAGACGGATCGGGGTAGAAGGTGACATAGTTTCTCCTTTGATTTAAGAACCTCTCCGGCAGCAGCGTAAACATGGCTCCCCTGGCAGGGGAGCTGCCGCAACAGGTGACAGGGGAGAGGCTGATACCCTTATTTTATCCCATAAATAATATTTGCGCAAGTGCTGGTTCTGTGTTAAAATAATCGCTATGCGGCGAGTGATTTTATAGGAGAAAAGAATATGAAGGCAAAGACTCTGCGCACGCGGCTCAAGCCCCACCTGTGGTATCAGGCTTACTGGGTGGTCTACCTCATCTGGTTTTTCTGGCTGGATCTGACCATCACCGACCCCAAATACATCATCCACTCCCCGGTGGATGACCTCATCCCCTTCAACGAGTGGTTCATTTTTCCGTACTGCAGCTGGTTCGTGCTGCTGGCGGCGGTCACGGCCCTGCTGTGGTGGTTCGACACCGCCAGCTATGACAAGCTCTGCCTGATGATGTTCTCGGGCATGACGCTCTGCCTCATTATTTATATGGTACTGCCCAACGGCCTCGACATCCGCCCCACGGCGGAAGCCATCGGCCGGGAGAATTTTGCCATGACTTTGATGCAGCTCATCTGGAAAGCGGATGCCTCAGTCAATGTCTGCCCCTCGATCCACTGCCAGAGCACAGCCTGCATGGCCATTGCCTTTTCGGGCAGCACGCTGACAAAGCAGCGCCCCTGGCTCAAAGCAGCGGCCTGGGTGTGGGCGGCGATCATCTGCGCTTCCACCGTGTTCACCAAGCAGCATTCCATCATTGACGTGGTCTGCGGTCTGGCGCTGGCGGCTGTGTGGGGTGTGATCCTTTACGGCCCATGGCAAAAACGGCAGGATTGACAAGAAAAAGTTCCCAATTTTGTCAGTTTCCCAATTGACGCGGACAAAGTGTGTGGAGTACAATAAAATTAAGACTGATATATTAGTAAAACACAAGGATAACAGGCGTGCAGAAGCACAAAAGGAGCGAAGACAGTATGGCAGTTCGGAGCGCCCGCGAGGCAGCCTACGAAACCATCCGCAGCCGGATCATCACCATGGAGCTCAAACCCGGGGATGAACTGAACGACCACGAGCTGGCCCAGGAACTGGGCATCAGCCGCACCCCCATGCGGGAAGCGCTGATCATGCTCAACATTGCCCACATGGTGACCATCAAGCCCCAGAGCGGCACCTATGTGGCCCCCATTGATCTGGAGCTGATGGAGATGGAGCAGTTTGCGCGCTTCACGCTGGAAAAAGAGCTCCTGAACCGGATCCGGGGCCGCCTGACCGGCGAGCAGGAGAGAGCCTACCGGCTGCTGATCGAGCAGTACCGTGTGCTGGAAAGCCACCCGGAGACTGAAAACCGTGAGACCCGGATGCTGGATCTGGACAACGCCTTCCACCGCCGCGCCTTTGAGCTCTGCGGCATGGAGGGACACTTTGACCACATGCTTTCCACCTTTCAGCACATCGAGCGGCTGCGTAAGTTCAGCCTGCAGACGGATGAGAACAAATCGGTCTGTGATGCCCACACCCGCATCCTGGAGGCTGTGCTCCACGGCACGGAGGAGGATGTGAGCCGGGCGCTGAGCGAACATCTGCACCGGTATAAGCTCAGTGTGGATCAGGCCCGTGCCGCCCACCCGGATTATTTTATCGGCAACGGCGACACCTGGTAAAAATTTCTTTCGTCAAACTGCCCAATGCGTGTATTTTGCGGCCGGATGGGGGCAAAATCCCATGCATGGTCGTTTCTTTGTGTAAAGTATACAAGAAAAAACATCAAAACTTGTCAAAACGTCAATTGCCAATTTGAAACTGATATATTAGAATATAAGCAAGAATGTGCCACGGCACCCGCTGCGGCATTTAAGAAGCAAAGCAACAAACAAGGAGGAACCCACTATGCCTATGAAAATGGGTTGGCGTTGGTACGGTGAAGGCAACGATCCCATCACCCTCAACGACATCAAGCAGATTCCCGGCGTGACCAGCATCGTCTGGGCACTGCACAACAAGATGCCCGGTGAGATCTGGGAGATCGACGAGATCCAGAAGGTCGCCGATCAGATCCACGCCTACGGCTTCGACATGGACGTGGTCGAGTCTGTCAATGTCCACGATGACATCAAGATCGGCCTGCCCACCCGCGACAAGTACATCGAGAACTACAAGCAGTGCATCCGCAACCTGTCCAAGTTCGGTGTCAAGGTCATCTGCTACAACTTCATGCCCATCTTTGACTGGACCCGTACCGACCTGTTCCACCCCGTCGGCGACGGCTCCACTGCTCTGTTCTACCAGAAGGACATGATCCAGGACGATTACAAGGCCATGGCCGACTACATCCTGGGCTTCACCGAGAAGTACAACATGACCTTCCCCGGCTGGGAGCCTGAGCGTATGGCAAAGCTGGACGAGCTGTTCAAGGCCTATGCCCCTGTCACCAAGGAAAAGCTGTGGGAGAACCTGAAGTACTTCCTGGAAGCTCTGATGCCCACCTGCCGCGAGTGCGACATCAAGATGGCCATCCACATGGACGATCCCCCTTGGGATATCTTCGGCCTGCCCCGCCTGCTGGTGGATGCTGAGAGCATCGACCGCTTCCTGAGCATGGTGGACGACGAGTACAACTGCCTGACCCTGTGCTCCGGCAGCCTGAACGCAAACCCCAACAACAACGTTGCCGAGATCGTCCGCAAGCACTGCGACCGCATTGCATTTGCTCACATCCGCAACATCCACCACTTCCCCAATGGCGACTTCTCCGAGGCTGCTCACCGCGACTGCTGCGGCGAGACCGGCATCATCGAGATCCTGCGCGCCTACCATGACGGCGGCTACGAGGGCTATATCCGCCCCGACCACGGCCGTCAGCTGTGGGAGGAAGGCCCCGGCAACTGCCGCCCCGGTTACGGCAAGTATGACCGTGCTCTGGGTATCCAGTACATGCTGGGTGTCTGGGACCTGCTGGATCGTCTGGATGAAGAGAAAAAGAAAGGCTGAGTACTATTATGAAGCTGTCTGATATCAAGAACGGCAATCTGTCCGCCGAGTGGGCAGAAAAGGGCTACGAGCTGCCCAAGTTTGACGTGGAGGCTGTCAAGGCCAAGACCCACGCAGAGCCCACCTGGGTGCACTTCGGCGCAGGCAATATTTTCCGTGCCTTCCCCGCTGCCATCCTGAACGAGGCCCTGAACAGCGGCAAGTATGACCGCGGTGTCATCGTTGCTGAGAGCTTTGACTACGAGATCATCGACAAGGCTTACCAGCCCTACGACAACCTGAGCCTGCTGGTCTGCCTGAAGTCCACCGGCGACATCGAGAAGAAGGTCATCGCTTCCGTGACTGAGAGCCTGAAGGCTGATTACTCCTTTGGCGAGGATTGGGCTCGTCTGGTCGAGATCTTCCAGAACCCCAGCCTGCAGATGATCTCCTTCACCATCACCGAGAAGGGCTACGGCGTTGCTCCTGCTGACTTGGAGCGCGGCCTGACCCCCGTTCTGGCCATGGGCAAGGTCACCGCTCTGCTGTATGAGCGCTTCAAGGCCGGCAAGCTGCCCCTGACCGTTCAGAGCATGGATAACTGCTCTCACAACGGCGACAAGGTCAAGAGCGCTGTCCACGCCTACGCTTCCAAGTGGGTCGAGCAGGGTCTGGTTCCCGCTGAGTTCCTGGCATACGTTCAGGACGAGACCAAGATCACCTTCCCCTGGAGCATGATCGACAAGATCACTCCCCGTCCCGACGCAAAGGTCCAGGAGATGCTGGCCAAGGACGGCTTTGAGGACAACTACACCATCGTGACCGAGAAGCACACCTTTACTGCTCCCTTTGTCAACGCAGAGGAGACCCAGTACCTGTGCATCGAGGATCACTACACCAACGGCCGTCCTCCGCTGGAGCTGGGCGGTGTGCTGTACTGCGACCGCGAGACCGTTGACAAGATCGAGAAGATGAAGGTATGCACCTGCCTGAACCCCCTGCACACCGCAATGTCCATCTACGGCTGCATGCTGGGTTACACCCTCATCAGCGCCGAGATGGCCGACGAGGATCTGCGTTCCTTCATCCAGAAGATCGGTTATATCGAGGCAATGCCCGTGGTCGTTGATCCCGGTGTCCTGAACCCCTACGAGTTCATCGGTGCTGTCATCAACCGCCGCCTGCCCAACCCCTTCATGCCCGATGCTCCCCAGCGTATCGCTACCGATACCTCTCAGAAGCTGGCCATCCGCTTCGGCGAGACCATCAAGGCATATCAGGCACGCGGTCTGGACAAGTCCAACCTGGTGCTGATCCCCCTGGTGCTGGCAGGTTATGCCCGCTACCTGAAGGGCATTGATGACAACGGCAAGGCCTTCGAGATCTCTCCCGATCCGATGCTGGCTGAGCTGCAGGCCATCGTGGCTCCTCTGGAGGTCAAGGAAGGCGAGCAGGACTTCAGCTGCCTGAAGAACCTGTACAGCCGTGCCGATGTGTTCGGTGTTGACCTGTACGAGGTCGGCCTGGGTGAGCAGATCGAGGGCATGGTCAAGGAGCTGTACGCTGGCAACGGCGCAGTCCGCAAGACCCTGCACAAGTATGTTGTCGCCCGCTGAGCGCTGACACGATCCTGAATTAAGCTATCTTCGTTCCCGCGCTGCGTTTTGCTTTGCCGCAGTGCGGGATTTTCTTGTTTTCCGGCATGGCTCTTTACATTTGGAGAGCGATTTGCAATAATAGAAAAAAAGCGCAGGAGGATCTGTACATGAAAGTAATGGTTTTTGATGTGGGCGGAACCGGGATCAAGTATTCTGTGATGGATGAGCAGCTGAACCGGACCGATACGGGCAGCACGCCCACCCCGGCGGATTCGCAGGAACACTTCCTGAACACCCTGCGGGAGATCTACCTGCCCCACAAGGACGAGGTGGACGGCATTGCCCTGAGCCTGCCCGGCTTCATCGATGCCGAGCAGGGCGTGGTCAAGGGCGGCGGGGCACTCTCGCTGGCATACAATGTGGGCACGCCTGTCGGCCCCCGGCTGGCCGAGGCCTGCGGCTGCCGTGTCTGGATCGAGAATGACGGTAAAGCGGCTGCCATTGCGGAGCTGGAGCGGGGCGCGCTGAAGGGCTGCAGGAACGCAGCAGTGTTCATTATCGGTACCGGTGTGGGCGGCGGCCTGATTATTGATGGGAAGCTGGTGCGCGGCCGGGACTGCACGGCAGGCGAATACAGCTTTATGAATACGAACGCCGATGCCTGGAGCGACCCTTCCAAGATCATGGCCGGCCAGTGCAGTACCAGCGCCCTGTTGAACGGCTACCGCGCCCGCAAGGGCCTGCCCGCCGATGCGCCCATGGATGGACGCATCTTCTTTGAGGCGGTCCACGCTGGGGAGACCGAGGCCAACGAGGCTCTGCGCAGCTTCTGCCGGGCCGTTGCCGTGCAGATCTACAACCTGAACGTTTTGCTGGATCTGGAAAAGGTGGCCATCGGCGGCGGCATCAGCAAGCAGCCCATCCTTGTGGAGACCCTGAACGAGGTCTATGAGGAGTACATCCTGCGGGGCCATCCCTTCAGCGAAGCGCAGGCCCGCTGCCTGCCCCGCCCGGAGATCGTGCCCTGCCGGTTCCTGAGCGAGGCCAACCAGATCGGTGCCTTTGCAAGCTACCAGAAGGCGTTTTTGGAAAAGTAACGATCAAACAACGGCACAGCGCTGGTGCATCATCGTATCTGCGCTGTGCCTTGATTTTTTGGCGCACCCATGATATGATAGACCCTGCGCGCAGGGCGCGCGGAAAACAAACAAAGGAGTTCTTTTTCTATGAAAACCATGCATAAATTTCTGGCCGTTGTGATCAGTGCCGCTCTGGCTGCCGGGTTGCTGGCAGGCTGCGGTGCAGCTTCCGGCACGGCATCCAGTGCCGCCTCTTCTGAGGCCGTGTCCTCTGTGGCAGCTTCCAGTGAAGCCGCTTCCTCTGAGGCTGCTTCCGGGCAGGCCGAGGATGCCAAGGTCAAGGCAGAGTTTACCGTGACCGGCGCGGATGGCGAGAGCCAGACCTTTACGCTGGAAGTGACCGATGGCGAGAAGCTGAGCGATGCTCTGGTGGAAGCCGGTCTCATCAGCGAAGAGGAGGCTGCGGCAGGCTTTGTGACCACCGTCAACGGCGAGACTGCCGACTGGGATAAGGATCAGGCATGGTGGTGCCTGACCGATGCCACCGGCGAGATGACCACCGTGGGCGTGGCAGACATTGCGCTGCACGATGGCGACAGCTATGCCTTTGTCTACACGAAGTAAGGAGCCTGTGCACATCCGGGTGCTGCGGCTGGTGCTCAGCGGCCTGATGGGTGCGCTGCTGGTGGTGAGCAAGCAGGCCATGAGCGGCTTGCCCAACATTGAACCGGTGACACTGCTCGTCATCCTGTTTGCACTGGAGCTGCCCCGGGAAACGCCGGGGGCTGTTACGGTGTTCATCCTGCTGCAGGGTGTGCTGTACGGCTTTGGGCTGTGGTGGGCCATGTACCTGTATGTCTGGTATCTGCTGGCCCTGCTGGCATGGCTGCTGCGCCGGATGGACAATGCCCTTGGCTGGGCGGTGTTCAGCGGCATCTACGGCCTGTGCTTCGGCGGCCTGTGTGCGGCGGTGTATCTGGTGGCAAAAACTCCGGCCTTTGCCCTGAGCTGGTGGCTCAGCGGCCTTTCCTACGATGCCATGCACGGCGTGGGAAATTTTGTCATCATGCTGCTGCTCTACCGCCCCCTGCGCAGGGCGCTGCAGACAGCCAAACGGCAGATCCATCTGGATTGAACAAAGGGAGCGCCCCACGGTGGAAAACCACGGGACGCTCCCTTTTGTTCTGCGCGGAAACAGGAAAGAAAGCAGGTTGCAGCCGCGGAGATCAGCGCTTTCCGTTGAAGGCGGCCATGCCGGGGTAAACGGCGCTTGCACCCAGATCCTCCTCAATGCGGAGCAGCTGGTTGTACTTGGCAACGCGCTCGGTGCGGCTGGGGGCACCGGTCTTGATCTGGCAGGTGTTCAGGGCAACGGCCAGATCAGCAATGGTGGTGTCCTCGGTCTCGCCGGAGCGGTGAGAGCTGATGGCGGTGTAGCCGGCCTTGTGGGCCATCTTGATGGCCTCCAGCGTCTCGGAAACAGAACCGATCTGGTTCAGCTTGATCAGAATGGAGTTGCCGCAGCCCAGTTCGATGCCCTTCTTCAGACGTTCAGTATTGGTAACGAACAGGTCGTCGCCAACCAGCTGTACCTTGCCGCCCAGCTTTGCCGTCAGCTTCTGCCAGCCTTCCCAGTCTTCTTCGTCCAGAGCGTCTTCGATCGAGATGATCGGATACTTCTCTACCAGATCAGCCCAGTGCTGAATCAGTTCGTCGGAAGTAAAATCTCTGCCGGACTTCGGCTGATGATAGAAGCCCTTGCCCTTTTCGCTTTTCCACTCAGAAGAAGCAGCGTCCATCGCAATCATGAAATCCCTGCCTGGCTCATAGCCTGCTGCCTTTACAGCTTCCAGAATGGTTTCAATGGTTTCATCATCGCTGGACAGGTTCGGAGCAAAACCGCCCTCGTCGCCGACAGAAGTTGCCAGTCCCTTGGACTTCAGGATCTTCGCCAGATTGTGGAACACTTCTGCACACCAACGCAGGGCTTCCTTAAAGCTGGGAGCACCTACCGGCATGATCATGAATTCCTGTGTGTCTACCGTATTGGTGGCATGAGCACCGCCGTTCAGAATGTTCATCATCGGAACCGGCAGACGAGTGCCGGATACGCCGCCCAGAAAACGATACAGCGGAATGTCCAGTGCAGTTGCTGCGGCTCTTGCTGTGGCAATGGAAACTGCCAGAATTGCATTGGCACCCAGATTGGACTTGTCCTTGGTGCCGTCTGCGGCGATCATTGCCTTGTCTACTG
>ERZ773224.4333-NODE-4333-length-11023-cov-7.903811_pt1 | contig 11023 bp, 6 predicted proteins | sample MGYA00580526_ERZ773224 | MGnify/ENA primary metagenome ERZ773224 (study PRJEB29015, sample SAMEA2737743) | human gut metagenome | biome: human gut; feature: human-associated habitat; material: faeces | place: China | collected 2012 ...
AGCATATACTATTAGCAAGACAAGTTGGAGTTAAATATATCGTTGTTTACTTAAACAAATGCGATATGGTTGACGATCCAGAATTACTAGAATTAGTTGAAATGGAAGTTAGAGACCTATTAACAGAATATGGTTTCCCAGGAGACGAAATTCCAGTTATAAAAGGATCATCTCTAAAAGTATTAGAGAGCACATCAACAGATCCAAATGCTCCAGAATATCAATGCATGAAAGAATTAATGGATGCAGTTGATAGCTATATCCCAACACCAGAAAGACCAGTTGACCAACCATTCTTAATGCCAATTGAAGACGTTATGACAATAACAGGACGTGGAACAGTTGTTACAGGTAGAGTTGAAAGAGGAGAAGTTAAAGTTCAAGACGAAGTTGAAATCGTTGGAATCAAACCTTCAACAAAAACTGTTGTTACAGGTGTTGAAATGTTCAGAAAAATACTTGACCAAGCAGAAGCTGGAGATAACATCGGTGTACTTCTAAGAGGAACACAAAGATCAGATGTTGAAAGAGGACAAGTTCTTGCAAAACCAGGATCTATCCATCCACATACAAAATTCAAATCACAAGTATACGTTCTAACTAAAGAAGAAGGTGGACGTCATACACCATTCTTCAATGGATACAGACCACAATTCTACTTCAGAACAACAGACGTTACAGGTGTAATTGATCTAGAAGCTGGAACAGAAATGGTAATGCCAGGAGATAACGTAAACATGACAATCGAATTAATAACACCAATCGCTATTGAAAAAGGACTAAGATTCGCTATCCGTGAGGGTGGAAGAACAGTTGGTTCAGGTGTTGTATCTGATATAATCGAATAATCATGAGACAATCATAAAATAAAGAAAGACACGAGCAATCGTGTCTTTCTTGTGCTTAAAAATCAGCATTAATTCCCACAATATTAATTCAAAAGAAGTCTATTTATAAAATTTTTTGTGCATGAAAGAGAACAATTTCATTTCTTTTACGATGTCAATTTTATACTAGAATGCACTGGTAAGTATTGACTTTATGCTGATTTAAGTATATACTTTAAGCGAAATACTAAAGAGGATAAAATTATTATACAAAAACAAGGAGAAAATATGAGAAAAATGAAGAAAACAAAACTTTTAGTATCAGGCATAATAATATTATTATTAATAGTATTAACAAACAAAGTACAGGCAGATACTGCAATAGTTTCTACTGATACACTAAATTTAAGAAGTGAAGCATCAACAAGTTCGGCTGTAGTAGCACTTCTTAATTCAGGAGATAAATTGGATATAATTTCTGAAACAGGAAATTGGTATAAAGTAAAATACAATGGAAAAGAAGGATATGTTAGTAAGGACTATGTAAAAGTAAGCAGTACTGGTTCTACTGGCACAACAAATTCTAATACAAATAGTGAAACTACAGGAAGTTCAAATAATACAACTGGAACTACTACACCAAGTGGAACAACCACAGGAAAAACAACAAATGATGGTGCGTCAAATGTTGATGTAAATAGTACTATAAAATTAGAAAAAGACACAACTGTAAAAATATTGCCACTTATTAACTCTAATACAATAAGCACTGTTAGTAGTGGAACAGAAGTAACAGTAATAGCAAAAACAAACAGATGGATATTTATACAGACAGATGAAATTGCAGGCTGGATTGTGAATACAGACGAAATAAGCAAGATTCAAAATCCAAATACAAACAACAATAATACAAATAACAATACAAATAATGATGATAATAATGGTGGTACAAATTCAAACGATTCAAACCAAGAAGACCCAAATAATAATTTTGGTTCAAACGACTCGAATAAAGATAATCAAGATAACAACGAAGATGATTCAAAAAATCAAACTTCAAGTGATACAAAATATAGCCAAGTATCTACAAAATACATAAATGTATCATCAGCTTATGTAAGAAGCAAACCATCTAAAGATGGTGAAATAGTAACGTCACTTATAAAAAACACTGATGTAACAGTTACAGGAGAAAATGGTGATTGGTACAAGATAAAATTTAATAATTACGAAGGATATATATTTAAAGAACTATTGTCAGATAGCAAATTAGAAGAAACAAACAGAAGTACAGTAGATAGATACTCAGAAACAAATACAAGTAATGAAGAAACTGAAAGTGAAAGTCAAACATCTGCTCTAGGAGAGCAGATTGTGGCTTATGCGAAACAGTATTTAGGCTGTCCTTATGTTTATGGTGCTGCTGGAAGTAGTTCTTTTGATTGTTCAGGATTTACGATGTATGTATATAAACATTTTGGCTATGAGCTTAGTCATTCTGCAACTGCACAATCTAAAAAAGGAACATATGTTGCAAAAGAAGATTTAATGCCAGGAGATTTGGTATTCTTCTTAGACTATGAAACAATGGACGGAATAGGACATTGCGGAATTTATGTGGGGGACGGAAACTTTATACATGCATCTTCAGGCTCTGGCTATTGTGTTAAAGTTTCAACATTAACATCAGGAAGTTATGCAAAAAGATATTCAACTGCAAGAAGATTAATATAATGCAAGATTGATATAAGACAAATTTATTTTATAAAGTGATAGGGATAATTACAGGAGGAAAAATGAGAAGACCGCTAGTAATTATTTCTATAGCTTGTGTAACAGGAATAATTATAGGGGTATACTTAAAAAATAGTATATCCTTTATTTTTGCTGTAAATTTGATGCTAACATTAATTTTTATTATAAACAAAATTGTACGATTCATTAAAATAAAAAACATATATGAAAATATTATATTGATTAGTTTAATTACATTGATTGTAGCTGAAATGAACACTGTTTTATATGTTAATAAATATGAAAATATTAATGAAAATCTCAATGAACGTACAATATCAGCAGAGGCAATAATATGTGGGGACATTAAAGAGACAGAATATTCATATACGGTAAATGCAAGAATCAAAAAGATTAATACTAGCAAAAATTATAATAATGATAAAAAATATAATAATATCAAAATTATTTTAATAGTAAAAAAGAATAAAAAAGATAACGCAAGCAATAGCAAATTAATGAAAAAATTGGAGTTCGGAACTAAGATAAAACTGGCAGGAGAATATTCAGCACCAGAAGGTCAAAGAAATTTCAAGGGATATAGCTACAAAGAATATTTGATGACAAAAGAAATATATGGAACGGTAAAAATAGAAAATTCAAACGATGTAGAAACTATAAAGAAAAACCAAAGTAATTTTTTTGAGAAAATGATTAATAAAGTATCGAATTTATTAAAAAGAAAGGTTGAAATATTGCTTCCAGAAAACTCTGCTAGTTTGCTTAAAGGAATACTCTTGGGAGACTGTACAGATATTTCGAGTGACGTAAAGGAGAATTTTAAAGAATGCAATTTATCACATATGCTTGCAGTTTCAGGAGCACATCTTTCATATTTAATAATTGGAATAAACATTATACTAAGTAAAAAAATATTTGGAAAAAGAGCAAGCAAAATAATAACAATATTTGGAATCATAATTTTTATGAATATAACAAACATGAGTCCTTCTATAGAAAGAGCAGGAGTTAGTTCAATTATTTGTATCATTGCGTCATTAATTCATAGAAAACCTGATTCCATAAATGCGGTGGCTATTGCAGTGTTATGCACTGTAATAAAAAATCCACTTTCAATATTAAATGTTGGAATGCAACTTTCGTATGCAGGAACATTAAGTTTACTAATGTTTGCAAATGGCAGAGAAGAAAACAATTCCAGCGGAATATTAAAAATTAGCGAAAAAAAGGAAAAGAGTAAAGAGATAGTAAAACTAAAAGAAAAAACAGAGAAGAAAAAAGAAGATAATAAAGATGAAAGAGAGATTGAAAAAATAAATGCAAACATATTTTGGAATTTATGTAAGAGAATAATGAAGTATTTATTAGAAAGTATCAAAGTTACTTTATGTGCAAATATATTAATAATGCCATTAACAGTTTATAAATTTAACACAATATCACTAAATTTTATACTTGCAAATTTGGTCGCAGGACCACTTCTAGGACTCTCATTAATATTAGGACTTATAATGTTGGTTACTTCATTTGTCTCTTTAAACATTGCAAAATTATTTTCATTTATCTTAAATATAATTCTAATAATTTTAATGAAATCCACCAAACTAATTTCACAAATACCGTATTCTAACATAACCGTAATTACGCCACATCTCATAAGTATAGTAACAATCTATATAATAATTTTTTTAGGCTATTACATAGCAAAATCGCCAGAGCTTAGAAAAAGGCTTAAAGTGAATAAGAAATTAATAATTAAAACAATTGCTATTGTTTTGAGCATAACAATAATAAGTGTTGCAACATTAAACGTGTTAGAAGAAAAGAAATTAAAACTTTATTTTGTAGATGTTGGACAGGGGGATTGTACCTATTTAAAAACACCGTCAGGAAAAAATATACTAATTGACGGAGGCGGAAACAGGGATAAAGAAAAATATGATGTCGGCAAGAAAGTTTTATTTCCATATTTGTTAGATAGAAGAGTAAAAAAATTAGATTATATAATAGTTTCGCACTTTGACGCAGACCATGCACAAGGCTTAGAGGCTGTTATTCAAAATATTAAAGTGAAAAATATAATTGTATGCAAACAGGCAAGTGATTCTGCACTTTACCAAGAAATAATGAAATTATGCAAGAAAAAGAAAGTTAATATAATAACCGTTAAAAGAGGTCAGAATATAAAAATAGATAAATATGTTCTTTTTGAGATATTGCACCCAGGAGACATCATGTTAGATGATGGAAAAGGTGGACTAAATGCAAATGCTATAGTTGCAAAAATGTATTGCACAATAAAAAATAAAACAACAACAATAATGTTTACTGGAGACATAGAAGAGAAAGCAGAGGAGGAACTTGTAAAAATTTATGGAGATAAATTAAAAGCCGATATTTTAAAAGTAGCACATCATGGCTCAAAAACCTCGAGCACAGCAGAGTTCCTAAAATGTGTTTCTCCTAAAATTGCATTAATCGGAGTTGGAAAAGATAACACATTCGGACATCCTAATTCAGGAGTAATATCAAGATTAGAAGATATAAATGCAAAAATATATAGAACAGATAAGCTAGGAGAAATTACAATAACAATATCAAAAAATAAAACTAGTATAAAAACAATGATAAAAGATAAATAGAATTCAACTAATTGGTCTATGCTTTTTGTTGACTAAATTAGTATTTTATAGTATTATATAAGAGCATTGAAATGAAAAAATACTTGAAAATATAATGGGAAATATTTATAAAGAATAGGAGCTAAATTCATATATGTTATGTTCAATTTGCAAAAAAAATACAGCAGTTATATTTGTAAATAAAAGAGGGGAAGACGGTAAAGCAGAGGTAGAAGGACTTTGCTACGACTGTGCAAAGAAAAAAGGAATAAATCCAATAGATGCAATGGCAAAACAAGCAAATTTATCTGATAAAGACATACAAGATTTATCTAGCAAACTTGATAAAATGTTTCAAAATCTGTCAGTTAATTTAAATGACATTGATGAAGAACAACTTGCAAATATGATGAATGGAGAAATGGAAAACGGAGGAGAAGAATTAGACGAAAATGGCGAACCACAAGGAATGCCTTTAGGCTCAATCTTTTCTGGAATTTTTGGAATTACACCAAGTAATGAACAAGAACAAAATTCAAATTATTCTTCAAATTCAACACAAAAGGTAAAAGAGAGAACAAAACAAAATAAAAAGAGAAAAGCACTTGATACTTTTGGAACAAATCTTACAAACAAGGCAAGAAATGGACAAATTGATAGGGTTATCGGAAGAGATAAAGAAATTCAAAGAATGATACAAATTTTGAATAGAAGATCAAAAAATAATCCTTGCTTAATTGGTGAACCAGGAGTTGGTAAAACAGCAATTGCCCAAGGTCTTGCATTAAGAATTGCAAGTGGAAATGTTCCAGCAAAGCTTTTAAATAAAGAAGTATATCTTCTTGATATGACAGCGGTTATTGCAGGAACACAATTCAGGGGTCAATTCGAGGCAAGAATGAAGTCTATAATTGATGAATGTAAAAATGATGGAAATATTATTTTAGTTATAGATGAAATTCACAACATAATCGGAACAGGTGACGCAGAGCATTCGATGAATGCTGCAAATATTTTGAAACCATCACTTGCAAATGGTGAAATTCAAATAATTGGAACTACAACTTTAAAAGAATATAGAAAATATATCGAGAAGGATTCTGCACTAGAAAGAAGATTCCAACCAATAACTGTAGAAGAGCCAAATGTAGATGATGCGATAGAAATTTTAAAAGGCATAAAAGGATATTATGAAGAGTATCATCATGTAAGAATTTCAAATGATATAATAACTAAAATCGTATCTATGTCTGAAAAATATATTCATGACAGATTCTTACCTGATAAAGCGATAGATATTCTAGATGAAGCTTGTTCAAAGATAAATTTGAATGATAAGGATTTATATGATTTAGAAATTCTTAACAAGAAATTGCAAGAAGTTCAAGCTGAAAAAGAGGAAGCAGCTCAAACAGACCAAGTGGAAGATTACCAAAAGGCTGCAGAGCTTAAGACTCAAGAATGTTCTTTATTAGAACAAATAGATGCAATAAAAAAGAGAATGCAACCAAAGGATTTAACAGTTCAAGATATTGCCAATGTTATTGAAAGCTGGACAAAAATCCCAGTAAATAAAATAACAGAGGAAGAAACACAAAAGCTATTAAATCTTGAAAGTAACCTTCATAAGAGAATAATAGGACAAGATGAAGCGGTTGAAGCGGTTGCCCGTGCAATAAGAAGAAATAGAGCAGGTCTAAAGAGTACAAAGAGACCACCTTCATTTATATTTGTTGGTCCAACTGGTGTTGGAAAAACGGAACTCGCAAAAGCAGTTGCATTTGAGATGTTTGGAAATGAAAAGTCTATTATAAGATTCGATATGTCTGAATATATGGAGAGCAATTCTACAGCAAAATTAATAGGTGCACCTCCAGGATATGTTGGATATGATGATGCAGGACAATTAACTGAAAGAGTTAAAAGAAATCCATATTCTATAATTTTGTTAGATGAGATTGAAAAAGCACATCAAGACGTATTTAATATTTTATTGCAAGTTTTAGATGATGGTAGATTAACTGATGCACAAGGAAATACAGTAAATTTTGAGAATACAATAATAATAATGACATCAAATGCAGGTTCAAACTTAAATACAAATTCAATAGGATTTGGTGGAACATCTGAGGCTTCTAAAAATAAAATGCTTAGTGCATTAAAGGAATTATTTAGACCAGAATTTTTAAACAGAGTCGATGAAATTGTTGCATTTGATTCATTAACTAAAGAGCAACTTCTAAAGATTGTTAACTTAATGATTGCTGATACACAAAAAGTACTTAATGATAAAAATATAGGATTAATTCTTACAGATGAAGCTAAAAACTATTTACTTGAAAAAGGAACAGATTTAAAATACGGCGCAAGACCACTAAGAAGGGCAATACAAAGATATGTTGAAGATGAATTGTCTGATATGATTTTAAGAAAAGAACTTGAAAATGGTAAAAAAGTTTTAGTAGAATATAACAAGGAAGAAAATAAACTAGAATTCAAAGTAAATGATTAGTATGGAGGAAAAATAAGTGTTTAAACATGTACCAAATATCTTAACGATGTGTAGATTCGTTTTAGTGCCATTTATATTTATATCAATTGTAGAGAAAAATTATGTTGCTGCATTTGTATTTTTAACAATATCAGGAGCAACAGATGTACTAGATGGATTTATTGCAAGAAAATTTAATTTTATAACTAATTTTGGAAAATTAATAGATCCGTTAGCAGATAAAACAACACAAATATCAACATTAATTGCTTTATCATTTGCAGGAATTATACCATATTGGATACTGGTAGTTGTATTCATAAAAGAAGCAATAATGATAGCAGGTGCGTCATTCTTGTATGGAAAACAACTTGTTGTATCTAGCAGATGGTATGGAAAACTTGCAACAGTTGTGTTCTATATTGCGATTGTAGCATCATTAATTACAAATTACTTTAACCTTGCAATGCATTTAGATATATACATTTACTATGTTGCACTTGCCCTTACAATATTTGCTTTAATAATGTACTTTAAAGAATTTTATCAAAAAGGATATGTTAATAAAGAAGAATTAAGTACAAAAAATAGAGAAATAATAACTAAATAAAAATTAAATCATCGTATATTATTCAATAGTAGAATAATTATACGATGATTTTTTTATTCAAAATTTTCAATATAAGAATTTAAATTTTCTTTTCCATATAATACAACTCCATTTTCAAGTTCATTCATGTCTTCAAGAGATAAATATTTTACAGCTATTTCAGTTTTCTCAACAACTTCCAAAGAGTTGTCCTCTTTTATACTGTATATGGTAATATAGCCATTTTCGGGTTTAACTAAATAATGCTCACCACAAGAACCGGGGAAATTTTTTTCGAGTTCTATATCAGAACTTGTAAATTTTGTTATCTGCCAATCACTGTATTGGTTCCTGAAATCTTCTTCAGAAAGATTTACCATATCTGAATCCACATTAGTTCTTTCTCTTGTGGTATGTCCACATTTTGTATAATGCTTTAAAAATAGAATGCTACAATTTGGCGAAATTTTCACTGGATTCGAACTAGTAAACACAGTTCCTGGAATTACTATGTTTTCAGGAGGATTAGAAACAGAGTTTTCAATGGTTTTAGCATCTGCGATTTCTGAATTGTTGTTATTTTCTCTATTTAGGTTAAAAAGTAGAAATCCAACCAAGGCAATAATAAAAAAGACAGAAAAAATTAAAATAATTACAAAACTCTTTTTACTCATAAAATTAATTCCTTTCTCATATTAAAAAATTTCTTAAAATGTTCAAAAGTTGTGGATATATATAATAAATTTAATGTAATACAAATAAACAATATTTTTTGCATGACTTGCAAAGGCTGAAATATTCTAGATATAGCTTTTCCAAAAAATCGGAGATTATGCAAAATTTAGTAATTAATTTTTAATTGAAATTTTACAACCCCTATGTTATAATAACCAAAAAAGATATAAAGGAAAAAATATGAATCGAAAAGAATTAATATATATGGGAATAATTATTATACTCATTATTTCAGTAATTGCAGTTGCTTGGGTGCTAATAAGTTCAAACAAGGAAGAAAAAAACAATACCAATATTAGTTCAAGAACACAAGAAGAACTGAAAAAAGAGTTTAATAATATGTTCAATAATAAAATAGATTTTTCAAACTATAATACAGATGGAATACAAAAGTTAGACGATACAAAAGACATAGTTTATACAACTTATGAACTAGAAAGAACAGAGAATGAAAAATATGAAGTAGACTTACATTTGCCATGTATAAACATAAAAGGAGAAGTACCTAGTGAATTTAATCAAATTACTCAAAAGGTATTTGCAGATAAGGCAAATTCGATATTTCAAAACGCAAAAACTTATACAATTTACAGTATAAATTATACTGGATTTATAAATGGTGATATTCTTTCAGTTGTAATCAAGTCAAACTTGAAAGAAGGCTCTAACGCACAAAGAACAATAGTTGAAACATATAATTTGAATTTGAAAACAAATCAAGAAGTTACTATTGATGAAGTGATTGCTCAAAAATTTATAACAAAAGAAGAAGTCGAAAGTAAAGTAAAACAAGATGTAACAAAAGCAATTCAAGATGCAAATAAAATACAGGTATCTGGATATGAAACATTTAAAAGAAACATTGATAGCGATGAATATAAATTTGAAAATCTTACAAATTTTTATTTAAAAGATAATGGAAAAATGTATATAGTTTTTGCTTATGGCAACTTGAACTTTACATCGGAAATGGATATTATAGAAATTTAAGAAGGAAACAGAAATGCCAAAAAAGCTAATTATAACAGAAAAGCCATCTGTCGCAATGGAATATGCAAAAGTGCTTAAAATAAGTGCAAACAGAAAAAATGGATATATAGAATCAGACGACTGGATAATAACTTGGTGTGTTGGACATTTAGTAACAATGAGTTATCCAGAAGTTTATGATGAAAAATTAAAATTTTGGAGACTGGATACATTGCCATTTATTCCAAAGGAGTGGAAATATGAAATAATTCCAGCTGTTCAGAATCAATTTAAAATTGTTCAAAGTCTTCTACAAAGAGAAGATGTAGAAGAAATTTACAATGCGGGCGACTCTGGAAGAGAGGGAGAATACATTCAAAGACTGGTTTTCATGATGGCAAAACCTAATCCAAAAGCAAAGATTAAGCGTGTTTGGATAGATTCACAAACAGAGGAGGAAATTCAAAGAGGAATAAGAGAAGCAAAAGATGAGAGCGAGTATGACAGCTTATCTGATTCTGCATATTTAAGGGCAAAAGAAGATTACTTAATTGGAATAAATTTTTCAAGATTATTATCTATTATTTATGGTAGAAGAGTCGCAAAAGAGGTCAACGAAGAAAAGGCTTCTATTTCAATCGGAAGGGTTATGACCTGCGTTTTAGGCATGGTTGTTTCTAGAGAAAGAGAGATTAGAAATTTTGTAAAAACAAAATATTATAAAATAGTTGGAGAGTTTGGAGACGACACGGGTACTTTCAAGGCTGACTGGAAAGTAAATGAAAAGTCTAAAATGTATGAGAGTCCAAAGCTATATAATGAAAGTGGGTTCAAGAAAGAACAAGAGGCAAAGAATTTTATTACATCACTTGCAGGAAAGAAAGCAACAATTACAGAGCTTAAAAAGTCTAAGCAAAAGGAGAATGCTCCACTATTGTTCAACCTTGCAGAAATCCAAAACGAGTGTACAAAAAAGTTTAGAATAAAACCAGATGAAACACTAGAAATAATACAAAATTTATACGAGAAAAAACTT
>ERZ773224.4346-NODE-4346-length-10995-cov-12.294424_pt1 | contig 10995 bp, 9 predicted proteins | sample MGYA00580526_ERZ773224 | MGnify/ENA primary metagenome ERZ773224 (study PRJEB29015, sample SAMEA2737743) | human gut metagenome | biome: human gut; feature: human-associated habitat; material: faeces | place: China | collected 2012 ...
ACTTCTTATGTCAATATTATTATACCCTTTTTATGGAAAAAATGCAAGGGTTTTCAGAAATTTTCTTATAATTCTATTCTTTCTTCTCTCACTCTATTTACTAATGCCTTTAATTTTTTGTTTTCTTCTTTTTCTAGTTTTGGATCATTCATTTCTATTTTTAGTGCAAGTTCTTGTACCAGTTTTAGTATTTTAACATCTTCAAATATATTTGCTATTCTAAATTCTGGTAGTCCATGTTGTTTTGTTCCGAAGAATTCTCCAGAGCCTCTTAGTTCTAAGTCTTTTTCTGCTATTTTAAAGCCATCTTCTGTTGTTGTCATTGTTTTCATTCTTTCTCTTACTATTGCAGAATTACTGTTATATTTTAGTATACAATATGACTTAAATTCTCCTCTTCCAACTCTTCCTCTTAATTGGTGTAACTGGGCTAGGCCAAATCTTTCAGCATTTTCTATTACCATTATGTTTGCATTTGGTACATCCACCCCAACCTCAATTACAGTTGTAGAAATTAGTATGCTTATTTTATTTTCTTTGAAGTCTTGCATTACTTGTTCTTTATCTTTTGGTTTCATTTTTCCATGTAATATTTCTACATTATAATCCTTAAACACTTCGTTCTTATAATTTTCTGCTAGTTTTTCTACAGATTTTACATCCATCATTTCTTCGTTTTCATCCACGAATGGACATACTATGTATGCTTGTCTACCTTCGTTCACATTTTTCTTTATAAACTGAATTATTCTATCTGTCATATTTTCTTTTACTGCTATTGTATCGATTTTCTTCCTGTTTGGTGGCAGTTCATCTATTATGGAAATATCCAAATCTCCATATACTATTATCGCTAGTGTTCTTGGAATAGGAGTTGCAGTCATTACCAGTACATCTGGATTTTTTCCTTTACCAGCAATTACACTTCTTTGTTTTACACCAAATCTGTGTTGCTCATCTGTTACTACTAGTCCTACATTTTTAAACTCTACATTTTCTTGTAAAAGAGCATGAGTTCCAATTAATATGTCTATTTCACCATTTTTTAATTTTTCTAGGAGTATTCCTTTCTGTTTTTTTGTTAGACTGCTTACCAGTAACCCACAACGTATTCCAAATGGCTCTAATATTTTATTAAAATTATTTATGTGCTGTGTTGCAAGTATTGTTGTTGGAGCCATTACTGCAACCTGATAGCCACTCTTCACGGCCTTATATGCTGCAATCATTGCAACTACGGTCTTACCAGAACCAACATCTCCCTGTAAAAGCCTATTCATTGGCTTTTCCGATTCCATGTCATTGTCTATTTCTTCAAGAACTCTTAGTTGAGCTTTTGTTAGTTTGAATGGTAATGTGTTTATTACATCTGACATATGTACATCTTTGCTGTATTTTATGCCCCTTATTTCATTATCATATTGTTCTTTCAAGCTTAATAAAGCAAGTTGAAATGTTAGCAATTCTTCGAATACTAACCTATTTCTTGCTCTCGCCAAATTTTCCGTTTTGCTTGGAAAGTGAATTTCTCTTACGGCTTCATCTAATTCCATTAAATGATAATCTTTAGTTATATATTCTGGTAATGTTTCTTGTAATTTCGCATTTACCATCGAAAGTGCATTTTCAACAGCTTGTCTTATTGCTGAGTCTGGCAATCCTTTTGTAGTAGAATAAACAGGCACAATTTTACCTGTATTTTTGTTTTTTCCTTCCTCATCAAAAACAGGTGACGCCATTTCTATTTGCCCCAGTTTTTTAGTAACTTTTCCAAAAAATCTATATTTTTCGTGTGCATGAATTACATTTCTCATATAATCCTGATTAAACCACGTAATTAAACATCTACCAGTATCGTCCTGCACCATAACTTTTGAAACAGACATGTTTCTTCTTAATTTAAAAACGGTTGCAGTAGTTACCGTCACAGCCTCAATAAGAGCATCTTCTCCATCTTGAAGCTCCTCTATCTTTTTTATTTTTGTTCTATCCTCATACGTTCTCGGATAATAATTAATCAAATCTTCAACAGTATTTACTCCAAGCAAGCTTAATAACTTTGCCCTACTCGGTCCAACACCCTTAATATATTGAACACTCTGTTTTAAATCAATCATAAGTACTTCCATTTCTTGCTTTGCAAATTCATTTTTAATTTATAACAAAAATTTTTTCATAGCTATAATGATAAAAACTTCATTGAACCAATAATAACACAAACAAGTGTTTTTGTCTAGTATTATTTTTAAAAATATTGCAAGAAAATACCATTTTAATCTCTTATTTTTTTATTGACATAGACTTTTATTGTGTTTATAATAAATTTAAGAAATGAACATAGAGGTAATAACATAAGATGCAAACTTTAAAAGTTAGAGAAAAAAAAGTTAGTGTACATACATATAACTATGATAATATAATTGAATTTTTAAATATAACAAAAGATATTTTAGAAAATCCTACAGTAAAACAGATGAAAAATTTTAGGCAACACTACGATTGTTCTTGTTATGAACATTGTTTAGAAGTTGCCTATTGGTCATATTTATTTTGCAAAAAATATGGCTGGGATTATGTTTCTGCAGCTAGAGGTGCAATGCTACACGATTTATTTTTGTATGACTGGAGAGGTTCAAAACATAAACTTCATTTAAAACATTTTCATGCTTTTATTCACCCTCAAATTGCTTTATATAATGCAGAAAAATTATTTAATTTAAATGATAAAGAAAAAGACATAATCGTAAAGCACATGTGGCCTGTAACTTTGTTAAGTTTTCCTAAATATAGAGAAAGCTTTTTGATTACTATTTTCGATAAACGCAGTGCCTTAAAATCTTTTTTCGAGTACAACAAAAAACAATTTTCAAACACAAAGTTTTATAGATATGCATACATATTTTTTACTGGTTTATTGTTTAGAATATTTTAGCATTATCATCTTTTATATATTAATAAATCAAATTCAAATTTTAAAAATTAAGGTGAAAAGTGCCTTTTAAGGAGTCAATTAGAACCTCTGGTTAAGAGCACCATACCGTAATTTTTAATAATTTGGATTTTATTTTTTAAAATAAGTTAATAATTTGCATTGCTTCTTTATCTCTTATATGGTCTAGAATATATTTGCAATTTTCTAATTCTGCAATTGCTTCTGTATATTCTTCTAATTGAATATATCTTTTAAATTTTACCATAGACACATTTGCTTTTTCTAATTCTTCGTGCTCTATGTAAAGTGCAGTCTTATTATTTATAGTTTTCCAGTCTTCTTCCATAGTTTTTATTTTTTCTTTTAGTTTTTCTTGTTTACTAGTTTTATTGTCATTTTCTTTTTCCTCTTTGCTAGTATTTTCAGCAATATCTTGTTCTTTTTCCATTATATATATATCTTCACTAATTTCTTTTATTTGTTCCAATTGTTCATTTATTTTTGCAAAGTTTATTTTTGTATAATTATGTGTTATTGTGTCTAATATGATTATTGCTATAACTATTATAATTACTATAATAAGTTCTTTTTTCATATTGATAATTTTTCCTTCCCTAAATTTTCCTAATTTTATCGAATTTTTCTAATATTTTTTGCTTATAGCAAGTTTACAAAAAAATTAATCTTTTTCTTTCTTTTGGCAATATATATTTCCTTTTTCATTTATTGTTACAATTAGTGCCTCTTCTGGTATCATTTGAAATTTTTGCGTTTGTTTTTTCAGCCAATCATAATTCTTATCTATTAATTTCAAATTTTCATTCAATATTTTACCATCTATTACAAGATTATATGTCATTCCCTCATAATCTGGCATAATGTTAAAGTCTTCAGGTGTAGTCGTTCTTTTATTAGGTTTTTGTATTACAGAAATATCTCCACTAGTTTCTAGTATTGCAAATTCTACATCTCCAATATTCATAACATTATTGCTTCTTAATTTTTCTTCTAACTCGTTTAAAGTAAAACGTTCTTTTCTCATCTGGTTCTCGTCTATTCTTCCTTTATTTATTAGCACTGTTGGTTTTCCACATATAAATTCTCTTATTTTACTGCTTTTTATGTTCAATATAGATATTACTAGATGCATTACCAGTAAACCTAAAATTGGAATTATTCCATTTGAAATTGGAATTCCAATATCAGTCATTGGAATTGATGCCAAGTCTGCTATCATTATTGATATTGCAAGTTCAAACGGTTGCATCTGCCCTATTTCACGTTTTCCCATTAATCTCATTACAATTAATACAATTATATAAATAATAATCGACCTTATAAAAGTTGCTAACATTAATTTTTCCTCTTACTAGATATTTGAATTTTCATTGGATTTATCCATAAACCATTTATTTTATATTTTAAAAATTTGAATTTTTCTATTTTTTAGTTCAAATATATCTGATCATCAATATAGTTTTTACATTATGTTAATTCTATGTATTAATTTGATCGCTGTTTCATTTTTATTTTTTGCTATTTTCTTGTATTTATTCATCAGTTTGAATAATTTATTTTTTTCTGTAAATACTAAAAATAAATTCATTTTAGGAGGTTTAATCATGGATAACAATAATATTGATGCAAGAAATTACTCTCATTCCAATACATTTGCGCAAGTAATTTTAAGGTTTGTAACATCTGCTGTAATACTTGCTATAACTGCATTTTTTACACCAGGATTTACTATAAACAATATTTGGGCTTTAGCACTAGCAGCAGTTGTTTTAACTGTTATAGATTTTTTGCTTGTTAAATTTACCGGACTTCATGCAAGTGCATTTGGAAAAGGCTTTGTAGGGTTTGTCCTTGCAGCCGTTGTATTGTATGCTACACAATTTTTCGTGGCTGGGTATTCTATATCTTGGATAGCAGCGATGATAGGTGCATTAATTTATGGAGTAGTAGACTATTTTATACCAGAACAGCACTAAAATAAGACAAAGGAGTTTCATCCTTTGTCTTAATATTATTTTTTAATTCAAAAATCGCCCAAAAAGGGGCGTCCCTCTTGGGCGATTTTTTCTTCAATAATAAATGATTACCAAGCTTTTTCGTATAAATCTATAAAGTCTTGTTTTGTTACTTCTCTTGGATTTCCTGGTTTGCAAGGGTCTTCCATTGCTTTATCTGCAAGCATTGCAAAGTCTTTTTTCTTTGCTCCTACATCTTTTACTGTTTGAGTAATTCCAACAGCTTCAGATAAATCTCTTACTTTTTCGCATAGTGTTTTTACAGCTTCTTCATCTGTAAATTTCATGGCATTTATTCCCATACCTTGTGTTAAAATTTCTTTATATAAATCAGCACAAACAGCTCCGTTAAATTCTAATACAGTTGGAAGTAATATTGCATTTGCTAAGCCGTGTGGAGTATCATAAACAGCTCCTAATTGGTGTGCCATTGAATGAACTATTCCAAGTCCAACATTTGAGAATCCCATTCCAGCTATATATTGGCCTAATCCAACATCATCTATTGCTTTTTGGTCTTTGTCATTTACAGCTTTAGCTAAGTTTTTATAAATTAGCTCTATTGCTTTCATAGAAAACATTTGAGACATTGTGTTGTGTGCCTTTGTTATATATCCTTCGATTGCATGTGTTAATGCATCCATTCCAGTTGCAGCAGCTAACTTTTTAGGCATAGAAGCCATAAGTTCTGTATCAACTATTGCTAAAACTGGTATGTCATGTGGATCGACACAAACCATTTTAACTTCTCTTTCTTCATCTGTTATTACATAGTTAATTGTAACTTCTGCTGCAGTTCCTGCCGTTGTTGGCATTGCAATCATTGGAAGTCCTTTTTTCTTTGTATTTGATGGTCCATTTAGTGAAACTACATCGTCTCTATCTGGGTTTGTCATAAGTATAGATATTGCCTTTGCAGTATCCATGCTAGAACCACCACCAACTGCAAGAATAACGTCTGGTCTAAACCATCTGCTCTTTTTATATCCGTGTAATACATTATCAATTGAAGGGTTTGGTTTTACATCATCATATAATTCATATCTAACTTTTCCCTCTTCAAGAATATTTATAACTTTATCTGTAACCCCAGCATCAACAAGAGATTTATCAGATACTAAAAATACTCTTTTATATCCTCTATCTTTTAATTCATCTAGTAGAACTTCTCTAGCTCCAAATCCAAAATATGAAGTCTCATTTAATATAAATCTAGTATTAGCCATAATTTTTTATAATCAATTTTATAGACCTTTAGCCTATAATCGATTTTCCTCCTTTTCCAATTTTATTATTAGCATTCTATTTTTATTTATTCTTGCCAAATCCAGTAAATGAAAGCATTAATCTTCCACAAGTATTTTCTCCATGGTCTTCTGTTCCATATTCGCCAAATGTAAATACTGTTAAGAATGGAACACCTTTTGCTTCTTTCTTTAGTCTTTCTGCAACTTCTTCAATTCTTTCATTTATTCCAAGCTTTCTTTCTCCACTATGTATTAAAAGATATGCTCCAGCTTCGCATGGAAGGTTTGTTCTTACATTCTTTAATGTTTTTCCAGTTGCTTCTATTAATTCATCAACACTTGCTTGCATTTGAATTACTGCTGTATTAATTGCCAAGTTGTTTCCAACATTCATTGATAAATCTTCATTTCCAATCATTGGGTGACGTATTGCAATTAGTGAGCCCAATCTATCTTTTACACCTAAAGGCTCTGTTACAGAAGCAGATAACAAATTCATTCCAGCTAAATCCTTCACCTTTTTGCCAGTCCATTTTGCATACACATTTAGTGCTGGCTTTCCGTCTATTTCGACTAACTGTCTTCTTCCATTCAATTTTGTTACAATTCCAGAGTTTACAGTCTCGTGGTAAGCTCCAGTGTATTTATTTCTTATTGATTTATTTGTGTAGAAAAATGCAACAGCAACTCCATCAGAAAAGCATTTATCATTCGTAAATATCTTCCAATCTCCAGATATAGAATCATCTGCAGCACTACCTCCAAAAACAGGAACGCAGCCTACTACATCTTCAATTCCCTTTACGTACTCTTCTTCCTCTCCTGGAGAAGCTATCATATATACATATGCAGGAGCCTTATCTGTTCCAACTTTAGCCATTGCCTCTTTTGCAACTTTTTTCCCTGTTTCTCTTGGATTTTTTCCACGTTCTGAACCTGCAACTCCAACAGCAGTTTCATCGTCTCCTATTGCAAGCATTCCTGCAAATCCACTTTCTGATGATACTACTCCATCTGGTACAATTATTGCTCCAGATGATGTACAACCAATTATTGGAGCCGTTCCCAGAACTGATTTTGCACCTTCTAGCAATTTATTCTGATTGTATTTCACAGAACTGAATACAAAAGCAACTTTAGTTTCTATTAAGTCCACAACTGCTTTTTCAGCACATGCTTTACCAGCTGTAAAGCTGTCTTTATCTGTGCTATAACTAACATTTGATTTCAACATTTTTCCTCGTTCCTTTCCACCAGAAGATTAAGAATTTATAATTATTCTAACCTTCTCCTTAGTATATTTTTCTATTTTGTCTATAAGTATGGTTAAATTATATCAATATGGGAAATTTTATTCAACAATTTAAGTAAATGTAATAAAAATGTAATATTTTAAATATTATATTTTTATACTTAATCACTATATGTGTTTCAAAACCAAAAATGAAATCAGTTAAACTTTATCTAACTAATTTCATTTTAATTCTATTTTGTTACTTCTATTACCTCCAAAACAAATTTGTAGAAAGACTTGCTAATTACATTATGTTTATTTACTAATTAAGTATTTTGAGTATTTCTTCCACTTCTTTTTCTGTTAATTCAACTGCTTTGGCTATTTGCTCTATTGGAATATTCAAATCATGTAAATTTTTTATTACTTTCTTTTTTTCATTTTCTTCACCTATTTTCAAGCCACGTGCTTCGCCTTCTTTTTCTCCTAGTTCTCTGTTTGTTTTCATCTCTACATTATATCTCATTATACTCCATTCGCGTTCTTCATACTTTGCAACTTCATCTGGATCTTTGCTTAATTTATTTAGTTCTTTTACTGTTTTGTCTATTTCTTCATTTTCTTTTGCCGACATTTTTATCTTTTCCTCCTTACTTCCATCTATCAACCATAGCCATTGCTCTAGCTTTGTATTGCAGTCTGGATTTTTTTGTTTAAATTTTGGTAATTCTATAAAATGCATTTCAAATGTATTTGTTGCTTCTTCCTCTTCTTTTTTATAACCCATATCAACAAATTCTATTGGTTTTGTATCCTCATATTTCATTCTTGCAATTGAATGATATGAATTTCTTTCTAAATAATTATATTTCAATATGTCTATTGTTATTATTTTTTTCAGTTCTTTGTAATTTTGCTTAGCTTTTAATTGTTCTGCCGCAAGTTTTGATAGATATGTACTTGACCTTTCTTTTATATTATGTTCATTTGAGACCTGCATTTCTACATCTACTACTCTTTCATTATCTATATCCAATTTTAAATCTAATATTCCAAGTTTTTCGTCTGCCATATTTGGCGTTAATTCTGGATTTTTTACTTCTACTTTATTTATATGTATATTCAAAATTGATTCTAAGAAATCCTTTAACATTGAATTATTTTCTTCTCTTGCAAATATTCTTTTAAAAACATAATCTGATGTTAGTGGCAGTCTTGTCACTTTTTGACTTCTTGCATCACTATTATTATTTTCTTTTAAATTAAAATCGTCCATTGACTTCCTTTCCATTTTACCATCTCATTTACCATTTTTCAACTAATAAGTAAAATTTTTGTGTATTATTTTCGCTCTTACTTTTCTCTGGAAGTTCTCAATATAATATTTTTCTTTAGATTATAATTATTTAATTTTTTGGATTTTTACCTTTCGCTATAGCGAATATAGAAATTAAATTTCTAGATTTAATACTAATTTGATAAAATTTTTTAGAATTCTAATAATAATTAACGTTAATTCTACAATAAAAAAAATTATTGTATTTTCCCATTATATACTCTAATTTCTAAAAAAGCAATTAAAATTAAAAGCTAAATTATTACAATTTTCCCTATTTTTTGCATTCTCCAATCATTTCATTTAGGTTTTCTAATATAGTAAATGCAATTCTTAATCTTCTTAACTCTTTTGATATAATAAAGGCATAAAAAAATCTCATTAAGTTAAGAACTTAATTACATATTAGCATATTAATTAACTGATAATGCCAAAAACAGACAATCCTATAATATTTTGTCTGTTTTTATTATTCTCATCTTTCGCTATAGCGAAAGGTTTTACCTTTTTTTAATTCCAACACTGTGGAACTATCTTTATACTTTATTAATTTTCGATTATAATTCTATTATCTTTTAGCTTCTTTTTTATTTCATCACTCCTATATGATTTTATTCTATATTCATTCTTTCCATCAAACCTAATTGTTATAGATTTTGTATAATCAGTATTATTCATTTCATGCATCTCATTTATTATTAAACTTGCCTTTGTCTCACTCATTGTTTCGAATGTAGTCATAAATCCTATTCCAGTACCACCAGAATCTTTATGTGTAGTAGCAGGCTCTAGCCCCAATTTTAATAATGTATCAATTTTGAATTCTATACCAGTATCAAATACACAAAATTCATAAAGTCCATTGTTTTCGCCCAATATTGCTAATATACTTTTGAAACTATTTTCGCTAAACTCTATTGCAATAATTGCATCTCTTAAATGGTCACCTATTATAGTAACAAGTTTATTTTGAGCTATTTTATTATTTATCATATGATAAATGTTACCATTAATTTGTAAATTAAATTGAATATTCTTACTCTTACATTCCGATTGCATATATTTAAACATATCATCTATTTCTGTTATTCCTGTGATTGGTAGCTTATCTAAAGTTTTAATTTCTTTCGCCTTGTCTGTGTACTCTTTAGTTAAATCATTTATTTGCTTAGATAAATCTAACTCTTCAGCAGTTTCTGTATTCATATTCGTTATTTCTTCAACTTTATGTATTAGTGCCTTCTGCCTATTGTAAAATTCATGATTTAATTTGCTAATTTTATATTTTTCTTCTGATAAAGATTTTATTTCTGCATCTTTAGAAGCAATTTCAGCCTTATATTCTTCAATGTTTTGAGCTAAAAGCTTTTGCTTGTAATATAGAGTTAGAGTTTTCTGAATCATAACAATAATTAAAATCAACGATGTTATAATAACAATAAAAATATTACTTCCAAGGTATTCATCAGAACTTCCGAACAAACTATAAGCAAATACAGCTATGACACTTATTGCTACCATTATTATGCATAGATATTCATTTTCTATTGGATTTTGTAGAAAACTTATGCCGTTTTTTATCTTTTTTATTTTTAATATGCCTCCTAAAAACAAAGCTTCTATTAACAATGTTAAAATTAGGTCAAATGTTTGATTTTCTATATTAATCCATATTTTAAGTAAAAACTCTACTGCTAAACATATTATAAATAAGGTATATACTAGAGCATCTGCTATAAATACGCTTGAAATTACAGACCTCTTTATATTTTTTGTATAAATTTTCATAATTATTATTTGCATTAAGCATGACAAAACTATTGCTATAAAATTATCGTTACTATGTACTTTTTCTTTTACACATGTATATAGTAATGTCTGTATGATACAACTCACAATTACAAATTTTACATTAATTTTTTCTCCATTAATCTTGAAGATTGTTATATATATAAATATGTTTATAATTAAACTTTTAATCACTATCTCAGTTATTGTTATTTGTTCATTCATATTCCATTTCCTTTATCTATAATATTATATTACATTATATTATAAATAAAAGATGTAATCAACTCTTTCTTTGATTACATCTCTATTTTTCTAAATACCTGCCATATGTCTTAACCATTCTATAAATTCTAACCAACTCATCTTACGTTCACCACCTATCTTTTTATTTATTACAATAAAAAGATACCACTCATAAGTAT
>ERZ773224.4347-NODE-4347-length-10995-cov-8.991773_pt1 | contig 10995 bp, 8 predicted proteins | sample MGYA00580526_ERZ773224 | MGnify/ENA primary metagenome ERZ773224 (study PRJEB29015, sample SAMEA2737743) | human gut metagenome | biome: human gut; feature: human-associated habitat; material: faeces | place: China | collected 2012 ...
TGGAACTGCGCAAGCAGACCGACTGCGGCATGATGGAGTGCAAGAAGGCTCTGACCGAGGCTGACGGCAACTTCGAGAAGGCAATCGAGATCCTGCGTGAGCGTGGTCTGGCTACCGCTGCCAAGAAGGCAAGCCGTACCGCTGCCGAGGGCATGGTCTACGCTGACTACTGCCCCCAGTGCAAGGTGGGTGTTGTCATCGAGGTCAACGCTGAGACCGACTTCGTCGCCAAGAACGACAAGTTCGTTGCTTTCGTCAAGGAGGCAACCAAGGTCATCATGAAGCAGAACCCTGCTGATGTTGAGGCTCTGATGGCTTGCAAGACCGAGAACGGCGAGACCGTGGACGAGGCTCTGAAGAACCTGATCCTGGTCATCAAGGAGAACATCAAGGTTCGCCGCTTCGTCCGTTACGAGGGCGTTTGCTCTGCATACGTCCACGGCGGCGGCACCCACGGCATTCTGGTCAACTTCGAGACCACCAACGGCATCGAGGCTAAGGACGAGTTCGTTACCTACGGCAAGGACATCGCCATGCAGGTCGCAGCTGCTAACCCCGGCTATGTCGATGAGGCTTCTGTCCCCGCTGAGGTCGTGGCCAAGGAGAAGGAGATCATGCTGGCTCAGATGGCTGGCGATCCCAAGAACGCCAACAAGCCTGATGCTGTGAAGCAGAAGATGATCGAGGGCAAGATCAAGAAGTTCTTCAAGGAGAACTGCCTGGTCGATCAGGAGTTCGTCAAGGACGGCGACCTGACCGTTGCTCAGTACACCGCTAAGGTCGCTAAGGATCTGGGCGGCGACATCAAGATCGTCAAGTTCACCCGCTTCCAGAAGGGCGAAGGCCTGGAGAAGCGTGCTGACGACTTCGCTGCTGAAGTTGCAAGCATGGTGAAGTAATTTAACCTTTGGGTTGAATCTGGGAGCTGCAGTACCCGTAACAGGGCGCTGCGGCTCCTTTTTTGTTTGTGTTTGCCGGGCGGATGTGCTATCATAGAGAAAACAGAAAGAAGGGAGGACGAAAAGCAATGCGCAGTGTAAACAAAACGTCTCTCCGAATGGAGAGCATGATCGGATAAGGAGAATCCCTTATGAAAAAACAAACCATGACTCTTGCGGGCATCCCTGCCATCCTGTACGGCAGCCGGAGCCGGAATGTTTACCTCTATCTCCACGGCAAGAACGGCTGCAAGGAAGAGGCGGAACGTTTTGCCGCTACAGCCTGTGAAGCTGGCTGGCAGGTGCTGGCTATCGACCTGCCCGGGCATGGCGCACGGAAAAACAGCCCTGAGCGGCTTCTGCCATGGGTGGCTGTGCCGGAGATAGAAGCCGTATATGCCCGCATGAAGCCGGTGTGGGCGCATATCCGGCTGTATGGCGTAAGCATCGGCGCGTGGCTTGCCATGCAGGCGCTGCAGGGAGACGCGCCGGAACAGGCCCTTCTGGTCTCTCCGGTGGTGGATATGGAAGCTCTCATCACGAATATGATGCAATATGCCCATGTGACCGAGGAACAGCTGCAGCGGGCAGGGGAGATCCCCACGGATCTTGGGGAGACCCTCTCATGGCCGTATCTGTGCTGGGTGCGGGAACATCCGCTGCACTGGCATGGCCGCACGCAGGTGCTGTATGGTGACAGGGATGCCCTGACCAGCCGCACCATGATCGAGCGCTTCCGTCAGGAAAGCGGGGCGCATCTGACGATCATGGAGGGCGGGGAGCACTGGTTCCACACCCCAGTGCAGATGGCGGTCCTTCAAACGTGGGAAGAAGCAAACCTTTGATTCTTGTGCTTTGCAACTGGGCAGAAGATTTAGAATGGCCTCCGCTTCGCTCTGGCCATTTCCAGCGGAAGTATTATTTTTATATTTGCAAACCAGCAAAGCCTGCGGGCTTTGCTGGTTTGCTTTTTCACGGGAAAGGTCATGACCGTACACTGCATTTTTTGTGGTGACTATGCATTTTATCTTTGGGACTCTTTCTGTGAAAAAATGGTTTGGAAACGACCGCAGTCGTTTCCAAACCACAATATCAAATAAATTTCCCTCTGCTTATGGCCAGAGCGCACGCGGAAGCCATTTCAAATCATAGAAGCTTACAGCAACAAAAACTGCCGCTGACGGTTTTTACGCCGTCAGCGGCAGTTTGCATTTACAGATTCAGTTCAGCAGGATCTGAAACTCAGACCTTTGCCTCGCTGTTGTGCTCAGCATTCTTATAGGCCTTGAAGGAGTGGAACACGATGTTCAGGCCCAGAACGATCAGCAGCACGGCCAGGATCAGCTGCAGGCCGTTTGCAATGAACACAGCACCCCAAGTGGTCTCGCCAGCGGGGATGGTGACAGCAGCGGCATTGCTGATGGCCTTGACCATGGCGATCAGGCGCTGCACCAGAGCGGTGAAGGTGACGCACAGCATGATGACCAGCGGAGGGAAGATCATCTTGTTGCTGCGGCCGGTGACCTTCAGGAACACGCACAGGGTGGCCAGAACCAGAGCGCTCAGCAGCTGGTTTGCAGAACCGAACAGGGGCCAGATGTTGGCGTAGCCGATCTTGGTCAGGATGAAGCCGAACACCAGAGTGATGAAGGTGGAGAAGTAGACGTTGCAGAGCAGCTTGCGCCAGCCCTCAGCGTGCTCCATGTCGTCCACGCTGAACAGCTCCTGGAAGCTCATGCGGCCGATACGGGCCACAGCATCCAGACTGGTCAGGGCCAGTGCGGAAACGCACATGGTCATAAACACAGAGGCAAAGTGCTGGTCCAGGCCGAAGCCCACGAAGAAGCTGGCAACGCCGCGGCTGAAGACCTGGAACGGAGTGCCGTCTGCGGGGGTGCCGTCTGCAGCAGCAGAAGCACCGGCAACACACAGGGCGATGACAGCCAGCAGGCTTTCCAGCACCATGGCACCGTAGCCGACCTTCAGCATATCCTTCTCATTGGTAACGGTCTTGGAGGAGGTGCCGGAAGACACCAGACTGTGGAAACCGGAAACAGCGCCGCAGGCAACGGTAACGAACAGGATGGGGAACATGGTGCCCAGCTTGGCGTTGGTAAAGCCGGTGAACACCGGCAGGTTCATGACGGGATGGTTGACGATCAGGCCCAGAACAGCACCCACGATCATGGCCACGAACATAAAGGTGGTCATGTGGTCACGGGGCTGCTTCAGCAGCCACATGGGCAGGACAGCGGCAAAGAAGATGTACACAAAGGTGATGTAGCTCCATGCAGCCTTGCCCAGAATGATGGGGAAGTTTGCACCCACCACAAAGGACAGCACGATGAATACGATGCTGATCACATTCTCTTTCCAGCCGGTGAAGTGCAGGTTCTTCTGCAGCAGGCCAAAGATCACGGCGAACACCATGAACATGATGGAGACCATGCCGGCAGCACCGTTGGTCTGGGCAGCCTCCACCAGAGCACCGTCAGCACCGTAGGCATTGAAGGTGCCGGCCACCATGTCGGCAAAGGCGGCGATCACGATGCCGCAGAACAGCCAGCAGAACAGCAGGAACAGCTTGCGGCCGGTCTTGCCGATGTACTTTTCGATCAGCATGCCCATGCTCTTGCCGTCGTTCTTAACGGAAGCATACAGAGCGCCGAAGTCGGTGACAGCACCGAAGAAGATGCCGCCCAGCAGCACCCACAGCAGCACCGGCAGCCAGCCGAAAGCAGCGGCCTGGATCGCACCGGTAACAGGGCCTGCACCGGCAATGGAGCTGAACTGGTGTGCAAACACGGTCCAGCCGTCGGTGGGAACGTAGTCCCGGCCGTCCTCATGGACAACTGCCGGGGTCTTGGCAGAGGGGTCGATGCCCCACTTGTTTGCCAGCCAGCGGCCATAAAGCATATAAGCGCCAAACAGACACACGGCTGCGATCAATACGATGACCAGCGTATTCATTGTTCTTACCTCTTTCCTTTTTGGCATCCGGCAAATGTCAGCGGCATGGGGGGCGGCAGGGTGTAAAAAAGGCCTCGTCCTCCTGCGTTCGTTCCATTTGGGACGAACCATCGAAGACGAAGGCCTTCACATACACGGCACATCGTGTATGGAATACTCCGCGATACCACTTCGTTTGCTGCACAGGGCAGCCACTCCCAGCGTACATACATACGCAGCCCCGTAACGTGGGCAAAACGGCCATGCATTACTGGAAGGCGGGGTCAGCGCCTTTGTTCACACAGGCTGCTCGCAGGGGAGAACGCTTTGCTCCTGACTGCTGCCCTTGCATCAGATGGGCGGCTCTCTGGGAGAGGGTGCTGCAAAGAATCATGTCCTGTTCATCGCATTTGCCGAATGATTGTCCGTATTTTAGTGCGGGATTCACAAATTGTCAATATCATTGGCACAAGTTCGGAGGATACACTAATTCAGGAAAGCGTTCTGCAAGATTTTTTAGATGATTTTTGTTCATGCGTGAAACGAAGAAAACTATACACACAAACGGATGAAAAGAGTTCACGCCAAGGGCTTGACTTTCACACTTTGATGTGCTAAAGTGGTGATGCAGGAAAGAACCGGAACATTTCCGAAACATTTAAAAGAGGGAACGCTCCCAAAACCGGACAGGCCGCTGCGGCGGCAAGGAGAACATTCATGGCAGATAAAAATTCCAGAAGAAACCAGACCACCGATGCACTGTTCGATGCCATCCTCAGTCTGGAAACGCGGGAGGAGTGCTACAACTTCTTTGAAGACCTGTGCACTGTAAAGGAGATCTCGGATATGGCGCAGCGGCTGGAAGCGGCAAAGATGCTGCTGGACGGCAGGACCTACGATCAGATCGTGAAGGCAGTGGAGATCAGCACGGCTACCATCAGCCGCATCAACCGCTGCATCCAGTACGGCTCCGGCGGCTACCGCGAGACCATTGAAAAGGTGCGCGGCACCCAGAACCCTAAAAAGCAGGAGTAACACCGGCGTACCCGGCAGACATAGAATGGGGCGTACACCGCCCCTGACCGGATGAACGAAAGGAAGGTTTTATCATGTCTGCTGAGAACTGTATCGATACCACCCGCTGCCCCTGCCCCTGCCTGCCCAAGGTGACGCTGGAGCAGGCGGTCATTGACCTTGTGGAGAGCATCGCTCTGCAGGAAAATGCCCTGAGCCACATCCTGTGTGCCGAGAGCCGGAAGATGGACGCCGCCATGAAACTGGACGGTCTGGATCTGTGCAAGCTGCTGGAAGTAAACGATTCGGCCACCAACATGGTGCACGCCGTGGCAAATCTGGAGCTGGTGCTCAAGGATAAGCTGGAGTTCGTCTCCAACAACCTTTACTATCCGCCTGTGGATGCCGCAGCGAAGTAAGAAGATGCGGAAAGGCCTGTCCGGATGCCGGGCGGGCCTTTTCTCTGCTTGAATGCATAATTTTTGTAAAAACCATTTGTTGGAATTGCTGATAACGGGATTCTGTGCTATACTATACAATGTATCACCATGAAAGTGAGGAAATTTACAAATTGCTGAACTACGATGCGATCCTGTTTGATGTGGACGGGACCCTGATCGATTCCGCTCCCGGGATCATAAATACATTAAAAGAAGTCTTTGCCAAGATGGGCGTGGACACCACAAATGTGAACCTGCGCCGCTACCTTGGCCCGCCGCTGCGCAAGAGCTTTGGTGAGCACTTTACCGACCCGGCCCTCATTGAAAAGGCCACCGACCTGTACCGCGACAGCTACGCCGTCAAGGGCAGCCACGAGTGCGCCGCCTACCCCGGTGCAGCAGAGATGCTGCAGCGCCTGAAGAACGCGGGCCTTGTGCTGTGCACCGCTACCTCCAAGCCCACGCAGGTCGTCACGCCCATTCTGGAAGAAAAGGGCCTTGCAGGCTATTTTGATTTTATCGGCGGCGCGTCCATGGACGAGAGCCGCGACACCAAGACCGACGTGGTGCGCCATGTGCTGGCCCAGCCCATGATGCAGGGCAGGCGGGTGCTGATGGTGGGCGACCGCAACGACGACATGCGCGGCGCTGCGGACTGCGGGCTGGATGCCGCCGGTGCGCTGTACGGCTACGGCAGCAGGGAAGAGCTGGAACCCTTCCACCCGGTGCTGCTGGCCGAAAGCTGCGCCAGCCTTGCAGACCAGATCCTGAACGGACAGGCATGACCGGAAGGCCCTGTGCCGGAAACGAAATGAATGGTGAGAGATATGAGAAATACACGACCGGAAAAGCAATCGCTTACTCCTATGCAGAAGCAGGCTGTGCTGGTGTGCAGTGTGTGCGCGCTGGCAGCCATTCTGACCATTGCCATTACCATGACGCTGCTCAAGCGCGGCAAGACCCCTGCAGCCCCGGGGGAACAGCCCTCCAGCGAGGTGCTGGTGCCGGGCGAAGAGGATATCTCGGATCACTACCAGATCAGCGAGACCTCTGCCGCCCTGCTGCCGGAGACCGCCGACGCGGGCGAGAGCTACCAGAAGGAAACGCTGTTCCTCGGCGATTCCAACACGGTGCGCCTGTACGCCAACGGCCTGATCAGCCTGCAGCAGTTCTGCGCCAAGGAGGGCATTGGCACCCATGCCGCCCTGAACGAGGGCATCGTTACCTTTAAAAAGGACAGCAGCACCTACACCATCGCGCAGGCCGTGGCCAAAATGAAGCCCCGCCGCGTGGTCATCATGCTGGGCACCAACGATACCGGCATGAGCGTGGACGAGTTCATCAGCAGCTATACCGCGCTGGTGCAGGCCATTCAGGAAAGCTACCCCTACACCGACATCATCGTGAACACGGTGCCGCCGGTGCCTGCAAACCACGCAAACTACCCCCACATGGACCAGACCAAAATCGACGACTTCAACATGGCCCTGCTGTCCATGTGTGAGCAGATGGGCCTGAAGTTCCTCAACAGCGCTGAAGCGCTGAAGGATGCCAACGGCTATGGCCGCGAGGATTACTACCAGACCGGCGATATCCACCTGAAGCCCGTGGGCCTGAAGGCCATGCTGAGCTATCTGCGTACCCACGCTTACCAGACCGACGACCGCCGGCCCGACACCGCCAACATCCCCACCCGCGCCGAGTATACCCCGAACCCCAGCTCTGCGGTGACAGCACCCAGCAGCTCGGAGGCTGCAGGCTCTTCCGAAGAGCAGGGTGTGCTGTATCAGGCCAGCTACCGGGTGGACAAGACCGGCGGCACCCTTTCCAGCGGCAGCGACAGCGGCAAGACATCCCTCTCCTATGAAGTGACCAGCGCCGCCCAGTCCATCAGCGTGACGGCTGTGCCGCAGGACGGCTATGTGTTCGTCAAGTGGAGCGACGGCGTGACCCAGAAGACCCGCACCGATACGAACTTCAAGCAGAACGTGGACGTGACCGCCGTGTTTGCAGCGGCTTCCGTGCATATCAGCAGCACCGGCAAGGCCGTGCTGGGCGATTCCTACACCTTTACCGCAAAGCTGAGCGGCAAGCACCTCACTGCCGACAGCATCCGCTGGTACGCCAACGGTGTGGAAGTGCCGCAGGCGGCGGGCAAGACCACCGTCAAGGTGGAGATCGACCCCTCCATGCTCAATGCGACCTTTAAGGTGTACGCAGTGGCAAGCTACAACGGCTGCACCGTTACCAGCAACGTCCTGAATGTGACGGTCAGCGGCGTAAGCTCCGGCAGCTCTTCGTCCAGCTCCGGCAGCTCTGGCAGCACGTCGGGCAGCGGTTCTTCCGGCAGCACCAGTTCTTCCGGCAGCACCAGTTCTTCCGGTGCATCGTCCGGCACCACCTCCGGGGCATCCTCCGGGGCTACATCCACCTCCGGCAGCTCGTCTCACAGCTCTTCCAGCAGTGAGAGCACGGCTTCCCCGGCAGGCTCGGCTTCTGCTTCCAACGGAACAGCCAGCTCTTCCCACAGCACCAGCTCGTCCCACGCGGACTCTGGTGAGAGCAGCTCGGCTTCCCATAGCAGCTCCAGCAGCGAGAGCAGCTCTGCAAGCTCTGGCAGCTCCCATGCGGCTTCGGAATCCAATGCCAGCAAGGAAGCCGCCAACGAGCAGTCCGCATCCACGGACTCCGCGTCCTGAGACTGTCACCCCGGCCTGCTGTGCCGCATAGGCTGGCAGGAAGGGAGGCGTTTGCATGTACTACGAGGAACCCCGCATCCCGGCGCTGCCCGGGGAAGAGAATGTGACCGACGGCAGCGTGGACGATTACGGCACCGACTGGGAGAACGTGGACAACGGCGCGCTGGAAGAGGAAATGGCAAAGTGTGCTGCCACCCCCTGTGATGTCAAAACCACCTGCCCGGACAACGATCCGGAGCAGACGGACGTACTACCGTACGAAATTGTAACAGAATGATGTGAAGCCAGCTCTGTTTACGGCAGGGCTGGCTTCTGCCTGTTGTTGAGCGCATGGCAGCTGAGGCCATGGCAGAAGGAAAAGAGGGAAGGTTTATGGCAAAATATTATTGCGTGCTGTTCGATGCAGACAACACCCTGCTGAACTTTGACGCAGCCGAAAGCAAGGCACTGGCCGAAACGCTGGTGAACTACGGCATTGAGCCGGACGCAGAAACGGTGCAGACCTACCGCACCATCAACTCGGAGCTGTGGCGGCAGCTGGAAAAAGGCCAGATCAAGCGGGAAAAGCTCATGGCAGAGCGGTTCACCCGCTTCCTCAAGGCCATTGATGCCGCCGGTGACGGAGCCGAGATGAACCGCTTCTATCTGGAACAGCTCTCCACCCACCCGGACCTGATGGGGCCGGAAGTGCTGGACGTGCTGCGGGAGCTTTCCGAGGTGGCAACGCTGGCCGTTGTGACCAACGGCTTCCAGAAGGTGCAGACCCGCCGTCTGGCCGAGAGCGGTGTGCTGAACTTTATGGAGGACGTGTTCGTCTCCGAGAAGATGGACAGCGAAAAGCCGAACCGCAGGATTTTTGATGCGGCCCTGCGCGCCCTTGGCGTGGAGAACCGCGAGCATGTGCTGGTGGTGGGCGACGGCCTGAGCAGCGACATTCAGGGCGGCGTGAATGCGGGCCTTGACACCTGCTGGTATAACCCCAGCCACGCCGAGAACCCCGGCAAGGTGGTGCCCACCTACGAGATCGCAGACCTGAAAGAGCTGTACCCGCTGGTGATGGAGCAGGAAGAGCTGGCCAATGTGGGCCTGAAGAACCGCCGCCACCAGTGCTGAGCCAATAAGCGGATGGAGAACGGGATCATAAAACTATGCTGATACATTTGGAAAAACTAGGCAAGAGCTTTGGCGAAAAGATCGTGCTGCACGATGTGACCGCCAGTGTCGAGCGGGAGGACCGCATCGGCATCGTGGGCCAGAACGGCGCGGGCAAGACCACCCTGCTCAAGATTTTGACCGGCGAGTACCAGGACTACGAAGGTGAGTTCAGCGTGACCCACGGCGTGACGCTGGGCTATCTGGAACAGAACGCAAAGCTGGATGCCACGCTGGATCTCTACGGCGAGATGCGCTCCACCTTTGCCCCTGTGCTGGATGCCATGGCCCAGATGCAGGTGCTGGAGCGCAAAATGGCCGCGCAGCCGGACGACACGGAGCTGCTGGCCCGGCACGACCAGCTGCAGAACATCGTGGATGCCGCCGACGGCTACAACATGGATGTGAACATCAAAAAGGTGCTGTCCGGCATGGGCTTTGCGCAGGATACATGGCAGAAGAACATTGCGGTGCTCTCCGGCGGCGAGCTGACGAGGCTGCGGCTGGCAAAGCTGCTGCTGGAAAAGCCGGACGTGCTCATTCTGGACGAGCCCACCAACCACCTGGACTTTGCCACCATGGAATGGCTGGAAAACTACCTCAAAAGCTATTCCGGTGCGGTGCTGGTGGTCAGCCACGACCGCTACTTCCTCGATAACGTGTGTACGAAGATCTGGGAGGTCTCCTTCCAGACCATGACCACCTACAAGGGCAACTTCTCGGCCTACCTGCCCCAGAAGGAAGCCGCCGACGCCCTGCGCCAGAAGCAGCACGATGCAGATGTGGCACTGGCCGAAAAGCTGCAGGACTACGTGGACCGCAACCTTGTGCGCGCCTCCACCACCAAAATGGCCCAGAGCCGCCGCAGGCAGCTGGAAAAGCTGGAGATCACCGAAGCGCCCAAGGACGAGACCAACCAGCTCAAGTTCCGGTTTGAATATGACGTAGAACCGTGGAACGAGCTGGTGCTGCTCAAGAACCTGACCATCAAAATAGGGGAGCGCACCCTGCTGGAACCCTTTACCTACACGGTGTGCCGCGGCCAGCGGCTGGTGATCGCAGGCCCCAACGGCGCGGGCAAGTCCACCCTGATGCAGGTGCTGGACGGCAAGCGCCGCCCCTCCGGCGGCATGGTGCGGCTGGGCACCGGCGCACGGCCCAGCATCTTTGCCCAGCAGCAGAACCGTCTGGGGCAGGGCCGGGTCATCGATGTGATCTGGAACAAGTACCCCCGCATGACCGAGCTGGAGGTGCGCAGCCATCTGGCAAAGCTGGGCTTCCGGGGCGAGACGGTGTTCAAGCCCTGCGAGGCGCTTTCCGGCGGCGAGCTGGCCCGCCTGCGCTTTGCGGAGATCGTGCTGGAACGGCCCAACCTGCTGTTTCTGGACGAGCCCACCAACCATCTGGACATCTACACCCGCGAAAACCTGACCGAGGCCCTCATGGCCTACACCGGCACGCTGCTGCTGGTCACCCATGACCGCCACCTGATGAACAGTCTGGCCTGCCCCATCCTCTACCTTGAGGACGGCAAGGCCACCCTCTACCCCAGCTACGATGCCCTGATGGGCCGCAGCGCCCCGGCCCCTGCCGTGCAGAAGGCCGCCGAACCGGCCAAGACCGGCTACGGCAGGGAGCAGCGCCGCCGCCGCGCCGAGCTGCGGGCCAAGATCAAGGCCTGCGAGGACGAGATGGAAGCCTGCGGCGCACGCGAAGTGGAGCTGGACAACGAGATCAACTCGCCGGAAGTGTACAACGACCCCGACCTGCTGCGCCAGAAGAGCGACGAGCTGAGCGACCTGC
>ERZ773224.4360-NODE-4360-length-10965-cov-3.836664_pt1 | contig 10965 bp, 11 predicted proteins | sample MGYA00580526_ERZ773224 | MGnify/ENA primary metagenome ERZ773224 (study PRJEB29015, sample SAMEA2737743) | human gut metagenome | biome: human gut; feature: human-associated habitat; material: faeces | place: China | collected 2012 ...
GGTTATAGAAACGCGTACACGTCCCATTCTTGTGTAATCGCGGTGACTGTAAGCGTTAACTATCGCTTCACGCAGCGCACGTTTATCAAAATCAGGAGCAGGCATACGGAAAAGACCCATTTCGATTTCCCGCTGTGGATTCCATGCTTCAAGATAAGTATTTAGTTTTTCAATGGATGCAAGAATCGGGAGCGTAAAATCATCATTGATAAGCACATTTGTGCCTTCTAAAACCTGAAATGATGTCTGGTGCGTCGGAATGAAGCGTTTTATACTGTCAGCCCGACCAATCATCAATAATCCTAGAACTGTCGGCATGAGCTGGTGATTCATATCACGTACAAATCCGAGGGCTTTGAACAACTCTTCGTTACTTAGTTCAAGCAGTGATTTCTCGCCATCATAGGAAAGGATGCTTTGACGCATACGATCAAGCTCAAGGGGATCAAAATCATCTGTTGACGCTTCAGGCAGAGGTAATGTAGAATAGTCGAGTAAGCGTAAATCGGAAAGCCTTGTTGCGATTTCTGACGGGTACATAGGTGTGTTTTCAGGCTGACCGTCTGCTTTCAGTCGGCGTCTTAGGATTTTCCCGGAAACAGTCGCAACAATTCCACTGTAAGATTTGGGAACACTTATTTGAAGGACAGGCTTTTCCTCGTCAATTATCTCTGCGCGTATAGAAACAGGCGGAACTGTATTATTGGCAATATACGCGCTTAGTGTTATGGGATTCTTGTGTAACTCATGAACTCCGGTTATTTCTCCATCGTCTTCAACACCAAGAAATAGAGAGCCTCCTTCAGTGTTGGCAAAAGCCACAACAGCTTCAAAAATATCGGAATCCGGGTACTTTTTGAGATCGCTTTTGAACTCAACGGTGAGGGATTCGTTTTTCGGAATAATTCGTTCCATATGTTAATATAAACCTTTCAACGCTTTGCTATCGTTATTATAACATATATTTAAAGTGTTGTCAATACGTTGAGATTACATTCAACGTTTGATAAGCAATAAAATCTGCGATAGAAATTGCGCTAACGTTTTAGATGGCGTTAATAGGGTTGTAATGAGGTATTATGCTTTCCATTGTAACACAGTCCCCGCGCCAGAGCACCTGACTGTTAATCAGGGTGTCACTGGTTCAAGTCCAGTTGGGGGAGCCAAGAGCCTGCATTCATCAGAGTGTAGGCTTTTTTGTTGTCTAAAACTGAATAACCCGTAAGGCAAAGCGATGATTTTTGATAGATTATCCTTTGCCTTTTTTTCATGCTCAAAATGAGGTAAAAGGAGGAAAGATGCAGGAAGTAGTTGAGAACATTGCCCTTGAAAAGTTGAAACCGTTTCCAAATCACCCGTTTAAGATACGGGAGGACGAAGCTATGATGGAAACTGTTGAAAGCGTGAAATCTGTTCGGTGCGATTGTCAGACTAACAAAGGACGGTGAGTATGAGATACTATCGGGACACAGGAGAAAGAGGGCTTGTGAGCTTGCGGTGAGGAAGACTATGCCGGTGATTGTGCGTGAACTTAGTGACGATGCTGCGGTGATATTTATGGTTGATTCAAATTTGCAGAGGGAAAACATATTGCCGAGTGAAAGAGCCGCGGCTTACAAAATGAAGCTTGAAGCTATGAAACGGCAGGGAATGCGCACGGATTTAACTTCGCCGCAAGTTGCGTCTAAGTTGAGATCAGATGATAAAGTTGCAAAGGAATCAAATATCAGCGGAGATACATTAAGGCGCTACATCCGACTTACGGAACTACAGCCGGAACTCATGAAGATGGTTGACGAAAAGAAGATCGCGTTCACACCTGCTGTAGAACTGTCGTATCTAAAGCCGGATGAACAGCGTATGCTCATTGACACCATAGAATCAGAACAGTCTACACCATCGCTTTCGCAGGCTCAAAGAATGAAAAAATTGTCACAAGCAGGAGAGTTAAACGATGACGTTATGCTCTCCATTATGACTGAGATAAAGAAGCCTGAAAAAAATGAAATTCGGTTATCGTCGGACATTCTCGAAAAATATTTTCCGAAGAACTATACGCCGCAGAAGATGCAGGAGGTCATCATAAAGCTGCTTGAGTCTTGGCAGAAGAAGCGTCAGATGAATCATGAAAGATAAAACTAAATATTGCAAAAGGGTAAGTTGAGATTTTTTTGACTTACCCTTTTTTGCGTTCCGGAGAGAGGAGTGAAAAAAATGCCGGTATTCAGAGTAAGCAAAAACAGAGACTTTACGGTCATAGCAAACAGTGTGTTTAAAGACAGGAGGTTGTCCGCAAAGGCAAAGGGAATTCTCGTAGAAATGCTGTCCCTGCCAGAGAATTGGGACTATACACTGAAAGGACTAACTACCCTTTTCTCGGATGGGATAGATTCAATCCGCCAGGGGATAAAGGAGCTTGAAGAAAACGGGTACATAGTCCGCGAGAGAAAGCGCGACGCAAGAGGAAGGCTCGGCGGGATAGAGTATGTAATTTATGAGACTCCTGAGAAAGCTGTTGAAAACTCTGCACCTGAACAGTCCTCTCCTATGATTACCGAACCAACAGAGGATTTTCCCGTGCAGGATGAGTCTGCGGAGGACAAGGCAATGCTATATAAAGAACTAAATAAATCAAGAACTAAAGAATCAAAGGATACTCTGAATTAATCGGATTTTTGTGATAAAAGTCTAAAATATAGGGACTTTTTTCACAAAAATAACCTTAAATCAGAGGCTTCCTAGTTACTCACTTATCAAATCCTTATCAATCAATCACGGAGGAGGTTCCTGATGTGATGGGATATGATGAGGCGCGGGAGACTGTCAAGGAAAATATCGAGTACGAGATTCTAAGTGAGCGGTATCCCGTAGAACGGCTTGACGAAATTGTCGATATTGCTTCGGAAGCACTTTGCTCTATGCGTTCCACATTTTCCCTCGGCAAGGATACATACCCGTATGCTCTCGTGAAGGACAGGCTGTTACGCCTTGACAGCTCGCATATTGAATATATTCTCGACTGCATTGACGGGAACACGACGGATATCAGGAACATCAAGCCGTATCTGCTGAAAACGCTGATAAACGCGCCGGCTACGATGGACAGCTACTATCGGACGAGAGTGAATCACGATTTGTATGGGGGAGGTGATGCAACTTGCAGGAAGAGGTAGACAGCAGGACGGTCGCTCTCTCGATAAGCGCGGCGAAGTTCACGGGTCAGCTGTTTAAAGCGGCGATTGGCAAGTACATGGCTCATCGCAGAGAGAAAAAGCTGCAAAAAGCGCGTGACGGTCCCGTAAAACCATGCGGAAAGCAGACCATAAAGCAGCTTATCGGTCAGAATCAGGGTGTGTCTACAATCGAATCAAACGATCCCGAAATCAAGAACTTCGAGAGAATCGCAAGAAAGTACGGTGTGGATTATGCCGTGAAAAAAGTCAAAACGGATGACAGACCAAAGTACGTCATATTTTTCAAGGCAAGAGACGCGGACGCATTGACTCAAGCTTTCACAGAATACTCGAGAAAGACCGTGGAGAAGGAGAAAAAGCCATCGGTTCTCAAAAAGCTCAGGGATTTGTCAGCGGTCGTCAAAGGCAAAGTTCTTGAGAGGACGAAAGAGAAACAGCGGGGGCAGTCGAGATGAAAGGTAAGCTGAAAAAGACGCTTATTTCAAGTGTTCCGTATGTGTTCATCGCGCTGTTTGCAACAAAACTCGGTCAAACATGGAGACTTGCTGACGGAATCACAGTTAGTGAAAAATTCCTGCATATTGCCGACGGATTTACAGAAGCCATGCAGTCACCTTTGCCGAGCTTTCATCCGCTTGACTTGCTTGTGGGAGTGATAACTGCACTGCTCATTCGACTGATAGTCTATGAAAAGTCAAAAAACGCGAAGAAATACCGCAGAAATGTGGAGTACGGCTCGGCTCGATGGGGCAAAGCGGAGGATATCGCACCTTACATTGACCCGGACTTTCGGAATAACGTGATTCTCACTCAGACGGAGCGGCTTACGATGAACAATCGTCCGAAAGACCCAAAAACTGCGCGAAACAAAAACGTGCTTGTAGTCGGCGGCTCAGGTTCAGGTAAGACGAGATTCTTTGTCAAACCTCAGATTATGCAGATGCACAGCTCATATTGCATAACCGATCCGAAGGGAAGTCTTGTATGTGAAACCGGAAAAATGCTGCAAAAGAACGGCTACAAAATCAAGGTGCTGAACACGATAAACTTCAAAAAATCCATGCATTACAATCCGTTTTCGTACATCCACAGCGAAAAAGACGTGCTGAAGCTCGTGACATGCCTGATGCAGAACACAAAAGGCGAGGGAAAAGGCTCTGACCCGTTCTGGGAAAAAGCGGAACAGCTTCTGTATACTGCACTCATCGGGTACATTTGGTTGGAAGCTCCCGAGGAAGAAAAGAACTTCAATACGCTCATTGAAATGATAAACGCGATGGAGGTGAGAGAAGACGACGAGGACTTTGAAAATCAGGTGGACATAATCTTCCGTGAGCTGAAAGAGAGGAATCCGAACCATTTCGCGGTGCGCCAGTATGCCAAATACCGCTTAGCCGCCGGCAAGACAGCTAAAAGTATACTCGTTTCCTGCGGAGCAAGACTTGCCGTATTCGATATTGCGGAACTCCGTGAAGTGACAGCATATGACGAACTGGAGCTTGATACCCTGGGAGACAGAAAAACAGCACTGTTCCTCATCATGTCCGACACCGACGACAGCTTTAACTTTCTTATCTCCATGTGCTATACACAGCTGTTCAACCTGCTATGTGAAAAAGCGGACGATGTGTATGGTGGCAGACTTCCCGTTCATGTGCGGTGCCTTATTGATGAATGCGCGAACATCGGACAAATACCGAAACTGGAGAAGCTGATAGCCACCATCCGTTCAAGAGAAATCTCCGCTTGCCTTGTATTGCAGGCGCAAAGTCAGCTCAAAGCCGTTTACAAGGACAATGCCGACACAATCATCGGCAACTGTGACAGCAGACTGTTTCTCGGTGGCAGTGAACCGACAACGCTGAAAGAACTCTCAGCTTCTCTCGGGAAAGAGACTATTGATATAGCGAATACGGGAGAATCAAGAGGAAAAGAAGTCTCCCATAGTTTGAACTATCAAAAGCTCGGCAAAGATTTGGCTTCCGTGGATGAACTGTCGGTGCTCGACGGCGGCAAATGCATACTACAGCTTAGAGGAGTAAGACCGTTTCTGTCCGACAAATACGACATAACAAAGCACCCGAATTACAAATACCTCTCGGATTATGACTCGCGCAACAATTTTGATATAGAGAAATTTCTCTCAACACGCTTGAAGACAAAGGCAAATGATACCTATGACGCATACGAAATCACAGAAACCGCCGAATGAGCGGATTTTTTTATGAAAAAGTGAGGTGAAGTCAAGCAGGATTTAAGTACTACAGACCACCTATTCGAGCAGAACCGTATATCCATAATTGCCGTAAGTAAGAAAAAAATTGTGAAACAGCAAAAAGCTGAGAAAGGTGTAATATGGATTTTTTCAATTCTGCAATCGATACTCTTCAGACTCTCGTTGTAGCACTCGGAGGCGCGCTCTGCGTATGGGGCGGCATTAACTTACTGGAAGGATATGGCAATGATAACTGAAATTCATAGATGAATTTCTGGCGCGAAGTCACAAGGCGTAAAACAGCTTGTTGCCGGCGGAGGTGTAGCACTTATCGGTATCACATTAATTCCGCTTCTTTCCGGGCTCTTAGGATAAGCGAAAACAAAACATAAACAAAACCTGTATGGTGCGTCTCTCATGTACGGGGGATGCACCGGAAAGGGGGGATAAGCAATAGATGCAATAAAAGAATCCATCACGGAATGGCTGAAAGAACTGCTCGTTGCCGGAACGATGAACAACCTCACCGGACTGTTCGATACCGTAAACGAAAAGGTCGGGGACATTGCAAATCAAGTGGGACAGACTCCGGCGTCATGGAACAGCAGCGTGTATTCGATGATACATAACCTGTCCGAAAGCGTGATCGTTCCCATAGCCGGACTGATTCTTGCATTTGTAATGACTCTCGAATTCATAAACATTATCATTGAGAGAAACAACCTGCACGATTTTGAGATAACAAATATCTACAAGTGGATGTTCAAGACAGCCTGCTCCGTCCTTATCGTGACAAACACATGGAATATCGTCATGGCAGTGTTCGATGTTGCGCAGAATATCGTAAACGATGCATCGGGAATCATTGTTTCGGATACGTCCCTGCGGTTTGAGTCTCTGATACCTGACTTGGAAGCACAGCTTGAAGCAATGGAACTTGGCACATTGTTCGGTATTTGGATGCAGTCGTTCCTCGTCGGAATTTGTATGCACATTCTGACGATATGTATTTTTCTTATCTCGTTCGGGAGAATGCTTGAGATCTACGTCATGACCTCAGTTGCTCCGATACCGATGGCAAATATGCTCGGCAGAGACAGCCACATGGGGCAGAACTACATGAAGTCGCTTGGAGCCTTGGGACTTCAAGCGTTTCTCATCATCATATGTGTTGCAATATACGCCGCACTCGTGCAGAACATCGCCGTAACGGGGGATATATCGTACGCAATCTGGACCTGCATGGGATATACGGTGCTCTTGTGCTTCAGTCTGTTCAAGACCGGCAGCATGGCAAAGTCTATCCTCGGTGCGCATTAAAAAACAGAGCAGCTGTTACACTACTCTGTTTCGGTTTATGCGTTTGTGTGAAAGGAAGCATCATTTTTTGTCAGCAGATAGAGACAGTACTGATTCATGCTGATTCCCTCGGCTTTGGAATGCTCCGCAAGAGACTTGTGCAGTGATTTGGGAATCCGCAGCTTGAATTGCCCCGAGTATTCTTCTTCGGAAACAGGCTCGGGAATGGAAATTCCTTCTTCCATCGCGGCAATGAGCCACTCTTTCTTGCAGTCGGCGGCGTTTCGTACCGCTTCTTCGAGTGTATCTCCGCAGGTAAGGCATCCGGGAAGTTCCGGAAAACGTACCGCAAAACCGCCTTCTACAGTGTCGGGAATGATCTCCATACGATACGGCAGACGCATATATTCTTCAATTGTTCTCATAATTTTCCTCCGTTTCAATAACTTCTTTCACCATCTGCACATAAACGGTCTTTATCGGCTCATGAAGGGGAATCGTAATCGGGTTTCGTCCTTCTTTGCGGAACGTGCAATGACTGCTGCCGCCTGATGGGCGTTTCATAGTGTAGCCGTAGCTTTCAAGCACCTTGCGCAGTTCTTCAAATCGCATTCCCTTATCCAGTGTGCAGATGCGGGCAAGAAGTTTATCCCACTTGGACACATACATCAACTCGCATATATAGTATATCATGGTGTCATATGTGGTGTCAATAGTATGCCGCGAAAATTCAGAAAAAATTCAGCTAGGAGGTGTAACCATAGCATACGTACCTGTACCCAAAGACCTAACAAACGTAAAAACAAAATTCCTATTCAACCTAACAAAACGGCAGCTCATCTGCTTTGGCGGCGGCGCAATTATCGGCGTACCGCTTTTTTTCATTCTACGACCGCATACACAGACAAGCACCGCCGCTCTTGTCATGGTGTTCGTGATGCTTCCGTTCTTCCTGCTTGCGATGTACGAGAAAAACGGACAGCCTCTTGAAAAGGTGGTGCGGAACATGGCGAACGTTCTCTTTATCAGAGCGAAGAAAAGACCGTACCGCACAAAGAACTTCTACATATCGCTGGAAAAACAAAATGAACTCGACAAGGAGGTGTACGCGATTGTCAGCGGGAAAGCTCACACGAAGCGAACGAAAACAAATTGAAGCCGTTATCGCAAAACACAAGAATACAGATAAGCGAAAGATGTCCGCGCAGGACTCCATTCCGTTTCAAAGAATGTTCCCGGATGGAATCTGCCGCACAGGTGACAACAGTTATACGAAAACCATACGTTTTGACGACATCAACTATATGTTAAACACAAACGAAGACAAAACCGCAATATTTGACGGATGGTGCGACTTTCTGAATTACTTCGACAGCTCCATCGGTTTCCAGCTTTCGTTCATCAACCGCGCCGCTAACCGTGAGAACGCGTATGAGCATATCTGTATACCGCCGCAAGGAGACGAATTCGACGAAATCCGTGCGGAATATACGGATATGCTCCGCTCACAATTATCAAAAGGAAACAACGGACTCATCAAAACAAAGTATCTCACGTTTTCCATAGAAGCAGAGAATCTGAAAGCGGCAAAACCGAAGCTTGAACGCATTGAGACGGACATTCTGAACAATTTCAAAAGGCTCGGAGTTTCCGCGGAAGTTCTTGACGGTCATAGGCGACTGGAGCTGCTGTACGATATATTTCACATGGACGAGCAGATACCGTTCCGCTTTTCGTGGGACTGGCTCGCTCCATCCGGCTTGTCGGTGAAAGACTTTATCGCTCCGTCTTCTTTTTCTTTCCGTGAGAGCAGATACTTCCGTATGGGAGAGAAAATCGGAACAGCGTCATTCCTGCAAATTTTAGCCCCCGAGCTGAACGACCGTATGCTTGCGGATTTTCTCGATATGGACAGTTCCATTGTCGTTACCATGCACGTGCGCTCCGTCGATCAGATTCAAGCTATCAAAACCATCAAGCGAAAGATAACAGACCTCGACAAAAGTGTGATTGACGAACAGAAAAAAGCAGTCCGCGGCGGATACGATATGGAAATTCTTCCGTCCGACCTTGCCACATACGGAAATGAAGCAAAAAAGCTCCTGCAAGACCTGCAAAGCCGCAACGAGCGTATGTTTATGCTGACTTTCTTGGTTCTCAACATCGCGGACAGCAAAACGAAACTCGATAACTTCGTGTTCCAGGCTGCATCTATCGCACAGAAATACAACTGCATTCTCACAAAGCTCGACTTTCAGCAGGAAGAAGGACTTATGAGCAGCCTGCCTCTCGGACTGAACCAAATCGAAATTCAGAGGGGACTTACCACATCTTCTACGGCAGTGTTCATTCCGTTCACCACACAAGAACTGTTCCAGAACGGCAGGGAAGCACTGTACTGCGGTATCAACGCACTCTCAAACAACCTCATTATGGTGGATAGAAAGTATCTCAAAAACCCGAACGGCATGATACTCGGCACACCCGGAAGCGGCAAATCCTTTTCGGCAAAGCGGGAGATTGCAAATGTTTTCCTTGTCACGGACGACGACATAATCATATGCGATCCCGAATCGGAGTACGGAACACTCGTGGAAAGACTGCGCGGACAGGTGATACATATCTCCCCGACAAGCACGGATTACGTCAATCCCATGGATTTAAACTTCAACTACAGCGATGATGAATCCCCGCTCAGCTTGAAATCTGACTTCATTTTATCCCTGTGCGAGCTTATCGTAGGTGGAAAAGAGGGACTTCAGCCTGTGGAGAAAACCATCATCGACCGATGCGTAAGGAATGTGTATCGTGAATATCTGAGCAATCCCATCCCCGAAAAAATGCCGATTCTCGAGGACTTGTATGACGAACTGCGGCGGCAGGAGGAAAAAGAAGCTCAATACTGAGGAAACTCTTTCAGAGTATCCTCGCAAAGGCTCTTGAAATTTACGTCACAGGCTCGCTGAATGTCTTCAACCACCGAACCAACATCAATATCGAGAATCGTATAGTCTCTTTCGATATCAAGGAACTCGGCAAACAGCTCAAAAAGATAGGTATGCTTATCGTGCAGGACGCAGTTTGGAACCGTGTCACCGTAAACAGAGACGAGCACAAATCCACACGGTACTACATAGACGAGTGCCATCTCCTGCTGAAAGAGGAACAGACGGCGGTGTATATGGTGGAGATCTGGAAGCGATTCCGCAAATGGGGCGGTATTCCGACAGGTATCACTCAGAACGTGAAGGATCTCCTCGCTTCCAAAGAGATAGAAAACATCCTCGAAAACTCCGACTATATCTATATGCTGAATCAGGTGGCGGGGGACAGACAGATTCTCGCGCAAAAGCTGAACATATCCCCACACCAGCTTTCGTATGTGACGCATTCGGGCGAAGGTGAAGGACTGCTGTTTTATGGCTCAACCATCCTGCCGTTTGTGGATCACTTCCCGAAAGATACGGAGCTGTATAAACTCATGACGACGAAATTAGGGGAAAAGAATAGTGAAAGAGAGGTATGAATATGGAAAACAACATGAAGGTATTTGAAAACAAAGAATTCGGATTTGTTAGGACAGTTATGGTAGGAAACGAGCCGTGGTTTGTGGGAAAGGATGTAGCTGCCGCACTCGGGTACAAGAATCCGCAGGAAGCTGTCAGAACACACATTTTTGATGAGGATAAAGGGATGAGCGAAATCCTCACCCCCGGCGGCACACAGAAATTGACCGTAATCAATGAGTCCGGCTTATACAGTCTCATTTTAGCAAGCAAGATACCGTCTGCACGAGCATTCAAAAAATGGGTAACATCGGAAATTCTCACGACAATCCGCAGACACGGCGCATACATATCCGATCCGCTGATGCAGAAGATGGCGGATAACCCCGGCTTGCTTGAAAAAATCGTCGAGACAATGATGTACGAGAAAAAACGAGCGGACAGCCTGACAGAGAAACTGAACGAAGCACAGCCGAAAGCGGACTATTTTGATTCGTTTGTGAATCCCACGAACTGTACCAACATCAGAGACACCGCAAAGGAGCTTGGCGTGCCGTTTAAGCGTACCGGAAAGCTGGTAGTTGGTTTTACCGACCATGACCGGGAAAACATTTTAAAATACAAGGCCATTGGCGAGCAGAACGGTGTCCAGGGCATGCGCATGATCGACAAAGATGAGATCAACCGCATTGACCCGAATGCAGGCGGTGAGTTTGCCATGTATGTGCCGTCCTCCGGCATTCTGGATCCG
>ERZ773224.4362-NODE-4362-length-10963-cov-6.927118_pt1 | contig 10963 bp, 7 predicted proteins | sample MGYA00580526_ERZ773224 | MGnify/ENA primary metagenome ERZ773224 (study PRJEB29015, sample SAMEA2737743) | human gut metagenome | biome: human gut; feature: human-associated habitat; material: faeces | place: China | collected 2012 ...
GCTTTTTTGTTTATGTAGTTGTGCATTTCTGCGCGGAAGTAATGAGGTGATACCATTCGCAGCTTTTACATTCCGGCAGGTCACCGCAGGCAGGAACGCCGGTATCTGGGTCATCGGGGCAATTATAATAATCATATTTCCAGTTCATTTGAAATCCCTTCACCTTAAAAAGTGCATTATAAAATGGCCTACTCTCACGCGGCTGTTGTCTCTATCTGATGGTCACTTACTCGGCGGGTTCCATCTTCTCCATGCAATCACCGCAAAGGATGTTCACGGCTTTTGTGGCTCTCACGCTCTGGTGGCAGCAGGGGCAAATATATTTGCGGGTGCTGCTGGGCTTCTTGGTCTTGGTGACTGTTCCGTTGCCTGCCCCTTTGGGGAGCGTTCCAATTACATCCCACAAGCTGACCGCCTCGCACATTTGAAGGTCTTGCCAGCCTTGTTCCTCGATGAAGTCCAGCAGCGGAAGTCCGGGGCTTGTAATCGTCCAACCGTATTTTGGATGCTTCTCAACGCAAAGCCCGTGACTTTCGGCAATCTCCTTATACTTCCGATTGTGGTAAAAGTTCCCGGAACCGCTGGTATCTTTGATACCTTTTTCTGCCGCAAGGCAATGGCACATTTCGTGCAAAAGCGTGGCGCAGGTTTCCTCGATTGGGCGGCTAAGTGTGGCGCTGCTGATGTTGATTTCATATCGCCGCTCGTCTCCTGCCTGCCAGACTTTATTGCAAGTGAAATGACCATAAGCACCCACGGTCTTTTTTAGGCTGATGACGACTTCGGGCAGTTCCCCGTTGAAAAATTTGGCGTTCAGCAGACGGTACATTTTTTCAAGCTGTCCTGCAACGCGGCTGGTCTTGACGGTCTTTTTCATTTTGAAAACCTCTCTTTCAAAGTTCACTTTTAAATCGCCTTTGGCGGGGGTGGGAATTATTGGCCCCAACCGGCGACCAAAAAGAGAGGCAAATAGAGGCTGTGGCAAGGGGAACGTGGAATACCGAAGCTGAGCGAGGATATGCCGCGAAAGCCCCTTGCCCAAAGCCGAGAGTTGCCCATAATACTGGGCGCGGTTGGGACAATCCCCCGTCGTTCCCCTGTTTGTGCCGGAAAACGGCGCAAAGTCCAAACCTTCCTTAAAAAGCCCAAAAGTTTGAACTTTTGGTGCGCAGAAACGGCCCCGCATAAAACAGGTATTTGGGCCGCGTCAAAACTTATGTTCAAAAGGAGCGCATGAAAATGGCCTATTATGGCTACATCAGAGTGTCAACCAAAGGGCAGGTGCCCGGAACCTCTTTGGCCGAGCAGGAGCAGCAGATAAAGGAGCGCTATCCTACTGCGATTATTGTAAAAGAGGCGGCTTCCGGCGCTCACGAACGGCAGGTATTCGATAACCTGTGCAAATCCTTACAGGCAGGTGATACTTTGGTGGTCTGCAAAATGGATAGGTTTTGCAGGTCAGCAAAGGAAGGTTTGCAGTATGTGGATTTGCTGCGGGATAAAGGTGTTGCCGTTCACATTCTCAATATGGGCCTGTTGGACAACTCCCCTATGGGGCGGCTTGTGGCAACGATGCTGCTTGCTTTTGCTGAATTTGAAAGAGCGCAGATAATCGAGCGCACTCAGAGTGGCCGACAGGCAGCAATGGCAAAACCGGGCTTCCGGGATGGACGCCCGCAAAAATTCACGGCATTGCAGGTGAAACACGCACTTGGGTTACTAAGTGAGTATAGTTATAAACAGGTAGAGGCCATGACAGGCATTTCCAGAAGCACCCTGCAAAGGGCTAAGAAGAAAGTTGAGGTACAACAATGAAAATTACTATCAAACTGTCCGAAACAAACAATGCACTGCTCAACCGCGTGGTCAAGGAAGAAAAGGTGGACGCAAGCGAGTTCGCCAACAACGCTTTCCTTGACAAGTTCCTGCCGGTATCGGAAAAGCTGGGGATTGAAACAGGCTTCATCCTTCAGGAGCATGAGGGCGGAACGCTGAATGCGTGGCTCGTCAAACAGAGCATATCCCGCGGAATCCGTTGGCTGGAGAACCATCCTATCCGTGACTGCGCCATTCTGAAACAGATTCTTGTACGCTTCCCGTTTAGTGCGAAAGACAACGGGAAAATTTCAACCTGCAACGAATGTGTGCAGTCGGATATGGATAGTGTGGTTGCACTGCTGAAAGAGCGTGTCCCCGGTTATGTCCCCTCTAAGGACGAATACAACGGGCTGGTGGAAGATGTTCTTGCAAATTGGAAGTACATCTGGAACGAAGCCATCGTATACAATGTGCTGGCCACGATTGTATACACCAACGAGCCGAAGAAAGACTTTGACTGGTATGACGGCCTGAAATTGCTGCATCTCATTGATTTTGCAGCATGGCAGCAGTGGTGTGATGCGTGATAGTGCATCACGGCAGACGGCTGCAAACCCAAGGGGGCAAGAACGGCGGAAAGTCGTTCTGATGGGGGCCGCAGCCCCCACTGACGGCAAGCGGGTCTTGTCGGCAGCGGGGAGTCCAGAGGGGTCACGCCCCTTTGGCAAGGTAAGCCCGCAAGGGCGGTGGGAGTTTCCGCAGAAACTACCATACCTTGTATGACACAGCAGACGGAGGCTAAATGCGCTGCCTGATTTTGCAGTGCATTTTAAGCCGCAATCGGATGGGGCATGAATCCCCGCCGAGAAAGGAGAGATTATGATGGCGTGTGCCATGAAGTTCAGTGCGGGCGCAGTCCGCAATCAACTTCGCCACAACCGGCGGACAATCGAACATTCGAGCAACCGGGACATTGACCCGGAGCGGCTGGAACATGACTATGTTCTGTCGCCAGACCGGGGCATGACCGAGTACGACTATTTTTTGCAGCGCAAATCGGAATTGTACTGCTACAATCGTGATGATGTAAAAGTGATGGTCGGCTGGATAGTAACCGCCCCGCAGGATTTAGACCCGGAGCGCTACGACGACTTTTTCTGCGCAGCATACGATTTCTTAGAAAATCGTTATGGCAAGGAAAATGTCGTGCAAGCCATCGTCCATGATGACGAGGGCGGCCAGCCGCATTTGCATTTCTGTTTTATCCCTGTTGAGGAAGACCCGAAGCACGAACAGGGCTACAAAATCTGTGCAAACGATGTGCTTGACCGCCGCGAACTGCGCAATTTTCATCCTGACCTGCAACGCTATCTGGACGAACACGGTCTGGAAGATGCCCATGTTATGACTGGCGTGACAAAGCGGCAGGGTGGGAACCGCACGGTTGCCGAGCTGAAAGCCGAGCGTGAGCAGGAATATCAGCAGAAAGAGGAACGCCCTGCATTATATTTTGGAGAATCCAAAATTGAACAAGGACTTCACTTTTAAGGAACGGCCATGAAACAGATTGTATGGATTATCAACTGCTATCTATATGGCGCAACACTGATTCTGCTGGTTGTGCTAGCACTGCTGGTGTATCTGCGCGGGCAGGCCAATCATCTGCCTAATCCGTTCGCCCGCAAGAATATCGTCTACCGCTCCAAAGAAAAGGCGCAGGGTGTGTTGTTGGGGAAAAAATTCGGCCTGCTGGCTTATTCCCCCGAACAGGACGAGGGACACATCCTTGTAATGGGGCCATCCGGCACAGGCAAGACAAGTGCCCTGTTGATTCCGACTTTGCGGAGTTGGCAGGGCACGGCTCTTGTGGTAGATATATCCGGCGACATATCAGCTAATGTGCATACAGAGAACAAAATCATTTTTGACCCCACGGCGGCAGATTGTATTCCGTATGATGCGTTTGCGTCCATTGATGCTGCTCCGGACGATACCGAGCGGCAAGAGCGTTTGGAGCAACTGGCCTATCTGCTGCTGCCGGACAAGGCCAACGACAGCGAGGCAGGCGTATTTTTCACCAAAAACGGGCGCAAGATGATAACGGCAGCCCTTATCTGCTACTATGGCATGGGCTGGGGCTTTATCGAAATCTGCGAGTTTTTCCTCGGCCATGATTGGCGCTCCCTGCTGAACGATATTGCCAAACAGGAAAACACCGCAGCCAACGCATATATTAGTTCCTTTGCCGGGGCCAGTGAGCAAAATACCGCAGGCTGCAAGCAGAGTGCAGATGACGCGCTCAAACTATTTGCAACCAACAGCAAAATTAAAAATGCACTTAGAAAAGTCCCAACTTATGAAAAATCTATCTGTCCGGCCACATTGGAGCAGAACAGCATTTATATTTTCATCCCGGACGAAAAACTCAAAATCTATGGCGACCTGCTGCGCATTATTACGGCCCAGTCGATGGAATACTTTTCATGCAGACCGCCGGAACACAAGCAGATGATTCTATTTTGTCTTGACGAATTTGCCTCGTTCGGCAAGCTGCAAATCACCGAGGCCTTGCGCAAACTGCGAAAGCGCCACATCCGTATTATGGTGCTGACTCAGTCCTTGGCCGACCTCGATATGATTTACGGCAAAGACGAACGGAAAGCTATGCTGGGCAACTTTAAGTTTACCGTTCTGCTCGGCTGCAAGGATACCGAAACACAGGAATACTTTTCTAAAATGATAGGAGAAAAACACACTCTGTTGGTCGCCGATACCAGCCAGAAGCCGCAGCCTATCATCAAGCCCGCAGACCTCGCACACTTAGAACAAGACCTTATCGTCATTTGTGATGACGGGGCCGTGCGGCTACACAAGAACTTCTACTTCAAATGACGTTGCCAAAAAACGTTTCGTAAGCGGCAACCGGGAGCAGTTCGCTTGGATTTCTCCAAGTGGGCTGCTCCTTTTTCTTTGGCGTAAATCTTTCCGGGGCAGCTTGGGGCAAGTGATTTGGTTCATTTCTAAAAAAGATTGCTTTTTTAGTTTTTATGAAAATACCTGCCACATACTGCCCCAATGAACGTTTTTTGGCAACGTAACTGGAAAAAGGTTCCCATTTTTATGGATTTATGGTACAATTCTAATATCGTGTAAGTGTACCCAAATGCGGGAGTTGGGGGTGTAGGATGTCAACCCAAAGACCACAGCCAGAGTTATCGGCTTACTTTATCCGTGAGAAGCGGATTCTTAAAGCGGCTGATACCGCTAAATACAATGCAAGGTTGAAGGAAATCGACCTGCCGGATGATTATGCTATTTACGGTTATGAACCATCCAGTGGGAGAAAACCCGCTGCTTACTGGGTGTGTAAGCAAAGTGTTGGCGAATGCCCGGAATGTGGTACACCCTATCTGGAGGATGCGATTGCCAGCGTATCAGAATCCAAGCTGACGCATTATTGCAGAGTAGCAATTCCGCACGAGGGGGAAAAGCCTACCTACGATATTCACCCGGCAACGCTCTATTTGCGGCGAATACGCTGGATGTGCTATAACTGCTATTCCAAGCTGAAAACATACAACGCGAAAATGCAGGATGATTCCCAACTTGTGGATGAGAAAGATAGAAAGCTGACCTTGCAGTTGAAGAAATATCTTGGGCAGCAAGCTATGCATATGGAGATAAATACGCTTGCGGAAATATTTGATATTTCCCCGCATACAGTCAAAAATTGCTTTGACAAAGCATTGGCGGAGTATGAAAAAAGGCGCAATTGGGATGATATTTCTACGCTCGGTTTGTACACTGTAACACTGAATGTGCAGGGGCAACAAACAAATTTTTGCCTATGCGCGGACGTGGATACTGAAAGCCTGATTGAATTGTTCGCCTACGAGGACAAAGAGGCCGCAGCAAACTTTTTGAGCAAGCTAAAGAATAAGCAGAATATCCAACGTGTTTTTATCAGCATAGACAGCGCGGCATTTAATTTCGCCAAAACCAATTTCCCTATCAAAACAATTATGGTAGATAGGCTGGATGTTCGCAAGCGCTTGCTGAACGGATTGGAAACGGTCAAAAAAGGCAACGATGACAGCCAAGACTTCCCCATACTGCGGCGGCATTGGAAGTTGCTAAAAAATGTGGAAGAGGCAATCCCGGCCAACAGTAAGGATTATGTCTTTCTCAAGGAAGTGCTGAATGCATTCCCCCATGTGGGTGATGCATACTGGCTGAAAGAAGCCGGTATGGATATTTACCGTAAAACTACGGGCCAGTGCAAGCTAGTGAACGATTGGATTTCCAGCGACAAGTACAATATCCTGCCGTATGAACAGTTAGAGCAATATATGATTCAGGCGCAGGAGCCTGTTGTGCGCTTTGCAGTGCAGTACAATGGCGTTGACCGTAGCAGATATGAAAAGGCTATATTGGAAGCGGAAAGCCCCTTGATAAATTATGTCGGACTGACCAGCGCAAGTAAATCTGCGCTTTGGTCGAGGGCAGCATCTTTTAAGATGATTCGTGCCCGCGTTTTGTACGGCGCTGCCATGATGGCCAACTATTTTGCAGCACAAGAGCCAAACGAAAAATCTCACGAAGAATACGCAATACATGAGGCAATGTGTTTTGCAACGGAAACCTTCAAAACAACTGCGAAAATTAACGAACCTGCGGTTAAAACAGAAACCACGCCGGAAATCTATCTCCATAATTTTAGAATCCCATTATCCATATATCCAACCCTGTTAAGTTACGGTCTGACAGAATACAGAGGCGTATTGTTGGATTTGAAACCGTTGAAAAAAGACGGACTATCGAGAAACGAGCAAACGGAGGAAATAATGTCGAACAAAATTGCCTTTGACGCGCTGTGGGATGAATCCCCGATTGATGTCACCCCGGAAGTGAACTTTATTTGGAGCATCGCCAACAAACTGCGCGGCTCCTATATGCCGGATAAGTACGGCGATGTCATTATCCCGATGACGATTCTGCGCCGCTTGGAGTGTGCCTTGGAGCCGCACAAGGAAGCAGTTTTGGCCAAATTTGCAGAAAATCCGAACTATCCGCCGAAGGCAATGTACCGCATTTCCGGCTATCAGTTCTATAACACCTCGCCCTACACGCTGAAAGAACTGTGCAACGAGCCGGACAACATTAAATCCAATTTCAAAGTGTACATTCAAGGCTTCTCCGCCGAAGTGCAGGAAATCTTCAATGGCCTTGAAATGTTCAGTCACATCGACAAGATGGATAAGGACGGATGTCTGTTCAGCGTGGTGCAGGCATTTGCCGACTTGGATTTGGACCCGAAGACCTACGACAGCATCAAGATGGGCTATATCTTTGAGCATTTGATTGGCAAGTTCTATCAGAACGTAGATGCCGGTCAGTTTTACACAGGCCGTGACATTATCAAGTGCCTTGTCGCTGTGCTTATCAGCGAGGGCTGTGACGATATTTTCGACGATGGCAAGGTTGTAACTGTCTGTGACCAAGCCTGCGGAACAGGCGGTATGCTCAGCACGGCGTACAGCTTTATCAAGCACTACAATCCCAGTGCCGATGTGCGCTTGTTCGGGCAGGAGTTTATGCCCCAGTCCTACGCTGTCGGTCTGGCAGAGATGATGATTAAAGGGCAGAACATTGAAAACTTCCGCAATGCCGATACTTTCAAAGAGGATTGCTTCCCCAACATCAAGATGCGCTTTGTGCTGGAAAACCCGCCCTTCGGCACGCCGTGGGCAGGAAAAGATGCCAAGGCCGGGCAGGAGGATGCTGTCCGCAAAGAATTTAAGCGCGGCAAGAATGGACGCTGGGGTGCAGGTCTGCCGAGCGGCGGCGACTCCCAGTTGATTTTCATGCAGTCGGCTATTGATAAGATGGACGACAAGGTGGGCCGTGCGGCTATTATCGAGAATGGCAGCCCTCTGTTTACAGGCGGTACGGCATCCGGCGAAAGCCAGATTCGCCGCTGGATTCTGGAACAGGATTTGCTGGAAGCCATTATCGCGCTGCCCACCGACCTGTTTTACAACACGGGTATCGCCACCTATGTCTGGATTTTGTCCAAGAACAAGCGCCCGGAACGCAAGGGCTATGTGCAGTTGATTGATGCCACCAGCATTTTCCACAAGCTGCGCAAGGCCGCAGGCAATAAGAAAAACGAATTGTTGCCGGAGGACCGCGACAGAATCGTTAAGCTGTACACGGCATTTGAAGAAAATGAATACTGCAAAATCTTCAAGAACGAAGAATTTATGTACCGTGAGTATACGGTCATGCAGCCGTTGCAGCGCAGCTACGCCATCACGGAGGAGCGCATCCAGCAGATACTGGCAGACGGTACATTGAGTTCTGTATACGACCCTGCAAAGGTCGATGAACTGGAAGAGCAGGGCTCGCAGATTTCCGTCAAGGACAAAATGAAGCTGGACAAGCTGTATGAGCAGAAGCCTGTCTACGAGGCTATTATTTCTGATTTGCAGGATGCCGCTTCGGATGAAGTCTATCTTTCCCCGGAAGCGTTTATGCCGGTATTGCGCAAGGCGCTGGCAAAAGTGACCGATGATAAAAAGCTGCTGGACAAAATTGCGGATGGCTTGTCCGTGATGGATAAGAACGCCGAAATCCAGCGGGATAAGCACGGCGAAATTCTCTACGATAAAGATTCCAAAGATACCGAGCGTGTGTCTTACGAGGAATCCATTGATAATTACATGGCGCGGGAAGTTTTGCCCCATGTGCCGGATGCAAAGGCGTTCTGGGAAGAAAAGGCGGGTGCTAAGAAGCCCGTTATCAAGACGGGTGCGGAGATTCCGTTCACGCAGTATTTCTACAAGTACGAGCAGCCTGTACCCAGTGAGGAACTGGCAAAGCAGTTTATGGAACTGGAACAGTCTGTCAGCCAGCGCATTGCGAAGCTGTTCGGGTAAGGTGGTGGAACTATGCGTGAAATGAAAGACAGCGGGACTTTAGCATTTGGAACAATTCCATCTACATGGAAAATCACAAAATTCAAGAATTTATTTTGCTTGCGAAGTACAAAGAACACAGGGAATCGGGAACTACTATCTGTGTACCTAGATAAAGGAGTCATTTCATATTCTGATTCAGATGGTATGCAGGTTCATAAACCGAGCGAAAGTTTGGCTGCGTATCAAAATGTTGAAATTGGCGATTTTGTGTTGAATAATCAGCAGGCATGGCGTGGCTCTGTTGGAGTGTCGAAATATCGAGGAATTATTAGCCCTGCATATTTTGTTTATTCGATGACGGATGAGTGTTATGCTCCGTATATGAATTATTTACTTCGAGATAGTAGCATGGTTCATCAGTATGAACTGGCTTCCCGTGGAGTTGGCACAATCCAAAGAAATCTGTTCGCTCCGTGGTTGAAGAACCGCATTGTACTGATACCGCCTATTTACGAGCAAAAAGAAATAGCGATTTTTCTCGATTCCCAATGCTCCGAAATTGATGTCATCTCTGCTGACATTCAGAAAGAAATTGAAATATTAGAGCAGTACAAGCGTTCCGTCATTACCGAGGCTGTCACCAAGGGACTGAACCCGGATGTGGAAATGAAGGATAGCGGTATTGAGTGGGTCGGAAATATTCCTGTCCATTGGGACGTTCGCCCTTTGTATTATTATTTTGCCGAAAGAAAGAAAAAAAACTATCTCGGACAAGAGCAGAACTTGTTGTCACTCAGCTATGGAAAAGTGATTCGGAAAGACATCAATACATCTGAGGGACTTCTGCCGGACAGTTTTAATGGCTATAACATCATTGAACCGGGAGATATTGTTCTTCGGCTTACAGATTTGCAGAATGACAAGCGTAGCCTGCGGACAGGGCTTGTTAAAGAACATGGCATTATTACTTCTGCATATGTAACATTAAAGGCGGCTAAAGAAGTAGTTCCGGAGTATTTCCATTACCTTTTGCACGCCTATGATGTTATGAAGGTTCTGTACAATATGGGCAATGGTGTTCGTCAAGGCTTGAATTATAGTGAGCTTTCCAAGATGCACATTGTCGCACCGCCACTTGATGAGCAGAAAAATATCGCAGCACGCCTTGATTGCGTGTGCAAAGGGATAGAATCGATAATTGCAAGCAAAAAACAACAGCTTGCGGTTATTGATTCTTACAAAAAATCACTTATCTATGAATATGTGACAGGCAAAAAGGAAGTTCCGAATGAGCAGTGAAAGCATAAAAAGCGTAAGCCAATATATCGAAGAAGTTTGCAATGTTACTAAAAAATGTAAGAACTTTTACCCTATAGTAAACGAAGCGCCTCTGTTTCGAGGACAACCCGATACAGCATTTGAACTTATGCCCTCTATTGGACGAGGTCGAAAAAGTGAAATTGATGTGACAATTTTGAATGAAGAACGAAATTTGATTGATATGGCAAAATTCCGAATGCCGTCAATTTTCACAAATGACCTGAAGCCTGTGGAATTGCTGGCTATGTTACAACACCATGGCATCCCTACACGATTGCTTGATGTGACAGAAAACGCCCTTGTTGCGCTCTATTTTGCTTGTTGTGACGAAAAGTGTACGAACAAAAACGGTGAAGTGATAGTATTCAAGGACACACAACGCACTGTCGGAAACTATCCCATTATTGAAGCGATTGCAGATACTTATAGGCTTTGCCGTGGAACATGGATTAGGCCTAAGGAATTTTTTCAAAATGCCCAAAACATGGATTATTTTGCTGAACAAAAATATCTGTTACAGTTAATGAACAACAATAAGCGCGATAATAAAGACGCATCCTTTATTTCCGACTACGATAGTTGGTTGTTAGGAATTGCAAATAACCCGCTGTTTATTTATGCGCCCTTTACAAATTTAAGGCAACGGATGCAGCAAGGGCGTTACATTTTATTTCCAAATGCCATTGATAAAGAAAATGACACTGTGATAATCAAGGATTTGATTCGACCAATTTCTAAGGACAGCGAATGTGTTGTTGCAAGAATTCAAATAGCTGCGGAAGATAAAGAAAATATTTTGCGAGAATTAAAATTCTTTGGCATTAGCCGCCAGACACTATTCCCAGATAATGTCGATATCGTTTGCGATGAAATCAAAAAAGCTGCCTATAACAAAATACAAGACA
>ERZ773224.4365-NODE-4365-length-10953-cov-6.125161_pt1 | contig 10953 bp, 9 predicted proteins | sample MGYA00580526_ERZ773224 | MGnify/ENA primary metagenome ERZ773224 (study PRJEB29015, sample SAMEA2737743) | human gut metagenome | biome: human gut; feature: human-associated habitat; material: faeces | place: China | collected 2012 ...
CAAAATGTTTATCTTTAATTATCAATCACTGTAAACCTTTTTCAGGACGGGACAATCCCCAGAAGGTGAAGAATATCGTCACCGGCTGTCCGGTGGCTGCCGCGCCGTTGGCCAGTACGAAGGTCGCCAGCGCTTTGTCCAAATCATCGCTGAACATAATCAGCGTCTTGCCCTTAGCGTCGTGCTCGAGTGGCATCGTGGATGCTCCGGATGAACCTTTTTCGATGATGACCGTATATTTCCCCTTCTCTTCCGAGTTGCTGATGAGCCGATTGCCTGTGGTGTCGCACCATGCTTGCGCATCTCGCGAGAATCCGGCATCGGTAGCGACTATTTCGATCCTTTCGCCTTCGGTGATTGAGTCGATCGCTTGCTTGATTTTCATAACCGGACCGGGGCATTGCAATCCGCATGCGTCTATTCTTAAGGTCTTCATGCGTTTGCTGCCGAGTCGGGTATCCGTATCCATTCGTCTGTCCATAGCGGTTGCGGCAGTCCGGGTTACGATCGGCTCGATCGCCGTCGAATAGGTCTTGTAACCACCCGACAGGTTCTTCACGTTGCGGAATCCGTGTCCTGACAGAATTTTTACCGCCAAGTATCCGCGTAGGCCGACGGCACAATAGACATAGATGGCTTTATTGTGTGGTAATTCGCCGAGCCGGCTGCGGAGTTCCTCGAGCGGAATGTTGACCGACCCGGGAATGGCCCCGAAGGCATGCTCTTCGCGGATGCGCACGTCGAGCAGCAGGATGTCGCTGAGATCGGCTCCTGCAATCTGCCGCCATGTCACTATGGGCATTGCTCCGCTGATAATATTGTTCGCCGTATAGCCCGCGATGACGATCGGGTCCTTGGCCGAGGAGAAAGGTGGTGCGTAAGTGTGTTCGACTTTCATCAGGTCATATACCGTGCCGCCGTTTTTGATGATTAGTGCAATCTGGTCGATGCGCTTGTCCACTCCTTCGTAGCCAACGCATTGACCTCCGTAGAGTTTGCCGCTTGCTGGGTCGAACGTGAGCTTGATGGTCAGCGGAAGTGCATCGGGATAATATCCGGCGTGCGATGCCGAATGTGTCGTCGAACTGGCATACGGAATACTGGACTGTTTGAGCCGTTTCGCTGCGAGTCCTGTCGAAGCTACTGTCATGTCGAATACCTTGGCAATGGAAGTGCCTATGGCTCCTTCGTATTTTGTCGTATTGCCGAAGACCATATTGTCGGCGGCGATGCGTCCCTGGCGGTTGGCAGGGTTGGCCAAATAGTTCAGCCACGGTTTGCCTGTCAGTGGATGCGGAAATTCAATGGCATCGCCCACTGCGTAAACATCCGTTGCCGAAGTTTGCAGGTAATCGTCTACCCAGATGCCGCCCGTTTCGCCGATCTTCAGTCCGGCGGCCTTGGCCAATGTTGTTTCCGGATGAACCCCGATAGACAGAAGAACTATATCGGTTGTAATGCTTTCTCCGGTAGAGAAGAAAACCTCGATCTTTTCGCCTTGGCGCTCGAATCGTTCGACGCTGCGTTCGAGATAGAGTTTGATACCTTTTTGCGACAGGTGCTGGTGTACATGGGCCGCGATTGAAAAATCGACTGGAGCCATCACCTGATTGCCCATTTCCACGACAGATACTTCGGCTCCCGTGCGGTGCAGGTTCTCGGCCATCTCCAATCCGATGAATCCGGCTCCGACGATGACTGTACTCCCGATTCGGTGCGAAGATATATGCTCTTTGATCCGATCGGTATCTTCGATGTTGCGGAGCGTGAATATGCCTTCGATTTCTATGCCTTTCAAAGGCGGACGCACGGGGGAAGCGCCGGGTGAAAGCAGCATTTTGTCGTAGTTTTCCGTATAGGTGGATCCGTCTGCACGGCGTACTTCGACTCGCTTTTTCGTCGTGTCGATCCCGATTACTTCGTTCTCGACCCGCACGTCGATATTGAAACGTTTGGCAAACGAAGCCGGTGTCTGCATGAACAGTTTCTCCCGTTCGGCGATCGTTCCGCCGATGTAATATGGCAGCCCGCAGTTGGCGTACGAAATGTATTTACCCTTTTCGAGCAGGAAGATTTCGGCTTTCTCGTCTGTCCGGCGAATTCTTGCCGCCGCTGTCGCGCCTCCGGCGACTCCTCCGATAATGATGTGTTTCATGTGGTCTTATTTTTTAATTCATCGAATTCCGTTAAAAATCGGATCTGTATGATTCCGACCGCGACAAAGGTGTGTTTATTTTCTGATAAAACAAATTTCCACTGGAAAATAATTCGTCCTGTTGAGGTCGATTTATTCGGAGCTGTTCGTTTTGCAATCGGCGGGAAGAAAGAATTACTGAAATAAAAAAGATGCTCTCTTGGTTTTATCAAATTAAATTTGTTAAAATGAAGGCAAAAGTTTATTTTTGTAAAGTCGGAACAGGGAAACATGACCGGAATGAAGGAAAACCAGTCAACGAAGGGGACGCTCCGCCGCCGTCGAACCAATAAACAGGTGCAGGCCGATATTCTGTCGGCTGTCGGCCGGATTCTCCAAGAAAAGGATTTTACCCATATCACATTGATGGATATAGCCCGCGAAGCCAAAACGGATCCCAATGTCGTGCTGCGGCAGTTCGGATCTTTGGAACAGGTTTTCGACTGTTACATCCGCACGATTGATTATTGGATGCACGATTTGTTCGGCAACAAAGCCTTGAAACGCGGAGAGCGTTCCGCTTTGGAAAGGATGTTCGCACGAATGACCGATTTTCTTTACAACAGTCCGGAGATGCAGAGACTGCTGGTCTGGGAGATTACCGATGTAAACGATACGACATGCCGTGCCGCCGCAAATCGGGAAACGTACTATCGGGAAGCTTACGAAGCCTATGAACGGCAATTCGCGAGGGGGGGGGAGAAAACGCCGTTCCGGCAAATCGCATCGTTGCTGATCGCCGGTACTTATTATCTCGTCCTCCATCGGCATACTTCGACATTCGGAGATATGGATTACGATACGCCGGACGGTCCGGTCCGACTGAAAAAAGTATTGCATGAAATTCTGGATATGCTTTACGAACGGTTGGAACGGCCGCAAAGGGTAAGCGAGGCGATTCGCAGACTCAAGGAGCGGGGCGTGGACGAGCAGGTGATTCGTGAATGTTTAAAAGATCTTTAACTATTCTGTACGATGAAATGGTTTTTATGTGCACTCTGCTGTTTGACAGAGGGGTTGTCGGTTTTGCGAGCCCAGATCATGCCGGATTCCTCGGTGCAGATCTGCGCCTATTGGACTCCGGGAGACAAGTATGCCTATGAGGCTCGGGAGGAGAAGTTCAAGATAGATGATCAAGGCGATACGACGCTCGTATACCGACAAAGCGAACGGCGTGTATTCGAAATCCTTTCTCAGACCAAGGACCGTTACAAGATCCGTCTGACATACGGCGATTACATGACCACCGATAAGGAGGACCAGCTGGTGCACGATGCGATCGTGTCGGCCACGGGGCCTTGTGTCGTTGAGTTCGAGACGGATGAAACCGGTTCGTTGCTTGGTATCGCGAACCTCGAAACGCTGGTCGCACAGGCCGAGGCGTCTGTCGAACCCGCCGTGAGGGTTATGTGGGAGACGATACCTTCGGCGGAACGGAAGAATTTCCCGAAAAAGAATTTCCGCAAATATATGGCCCGTACCCTTTCCGATCCATCGGTCGTGATCAATGCCGTGAACGACGATTTGGGGCGCATGTTCTTTTTCCATGGGGCACGGCTCGATTCGACGCAGGTATACGAATTCGACGAGACGTTCGCTCCGCTGTTGGGTGGCCGGGATTCTGTGCGGGGAAAGACTTCGTTCTGGATTGACGGCAGACAGACAGATTCATACAGTGCCGTATGCAATACTTATACGGAAGCGGACGGCAGCAAAATGTTGTCCGCGACACTCGGACAGTTCGTGACGGCGTTCGGCGGAGAAAAGGCGATGACGCAGGCTATGAGAGACTCCATCGCCTCGGGAATGAGCGGCATCCGTTCACGGATGGAGCAGTTTTCTTCAGAAGAGATCCATTTGGATACAGGTTGGCCCCTGCATCTTTTTTTTGAGCGCACGATTTACATCGACAGAGATTTGGAACCGATGGCTGCGGCCATAGTGCGGCGTACGCTGGACATTATTGTCGAAGAAGAGCAAGAGGAAGAAAAACGGTAATTTGATTGTCATGAAACAGTTTCTGCTGTTGCCGATCCTGCTTGCTGCAGTAGCATCCGTACGGGGAGCATCGCTTGTCGAGGGCCGCATTTATCTGAAAAACGGCTCCGTCATCGAATGTGTCGGGGACGACCGGCTGCAGTTACCGAAAAGATTCGGGAAATTGACCATCCTCCGCGATGCTTTCCGGAAGACGAAAGCCAAAGAAATTTTCCAATCCGGAGAAATCGACTCCGTAGTCTGCTGGCATGCACAGTCTCCGGAACATATCCGCAAGTTCATTCCGGCGGAGAGTCCGGGGTGGATGTGGGTCTATCTCGAAACACCGCACATTTGCGTATGCATCTATTCGGAAAAAGGGTATGGCATCGATTCGAACGGAGGTATTCAGGTCTGGCAGAGGCAGGGAACTTTCAGCCAGTCGCGCACGGCCTACTACCTGAAAAAAACAGGCGAGAAGGAGTTCCTGACCGTTGGTGCCGCAAATCGGAATACAAAAGACGTCTTCCGGGAACGCATCGCCCGTTATGTCGGCGATGATCCCGAACTTGCCGAACGTATACGGTTGTCGAGCGCCATCCGCAGCAAAACCATACAGTTGCTGCGCGATTACGATCCGACGAAATATTGATTCAACTTATAAATTTAAACATTATGAAACGGTTTTTACTTTGTACTGCAACTGTGTTGGCCATGTTCGGCAGCATTTCCCAGGCTGACGCCAAAGATCCGGAAGATCAGGAATTCCGGCACGTAGTCGTAACTCTCAAGTCCGGGGAAAAAGTAGAAGGCTATCTCCATCGGGGATGGCATGCGGAGGGCGCTCTGCTGAAACAGGAGAACTATTCGTTCAAAATCACCAAGACGCCCGATGACAAAGAGCCCGTCAAATATACGGCCGATGACGTAGAGAGTGTCGAATATACAGAGACGACGGAGGAAAATCCGGACGGCATTCGCTGGGAGGCCCTCGATATTGCTGCTCCAGGACTCACGAATCGTTACCGCACTTATCACAGACTGGTTTGTGTGAACAAGGCCGGAGCGAATGCAACGACCTATTGGTGGAAGACGTGGACGACGGAACGAGTAGGTAACAGAGACCGCAGGGTGCTGACAACCATATACGGCATACGTTTCCACAATGATCCCGGCCGAATCGTCTATCCGTATATGTATGTCGGTACGATGTTGATGGACAAACTGCATCCCGGGCTGAAGGCATTTTATAAGAAATGGTTTAAAGGTGCCGAAGGCAAAATACGTAAAAAAGAGGCCGAAGAGAACGACGCATGGATACTCGATATGTACGATGCGTATCTGGCAAGCCGGCCCAATGAATGATGATCGATATTCAAATATGCTGAAAACATGAAAAAACTACTGGCGGTTTGGGCGCTTTTACTGGCAGCTGTTTCCGCGAATGCCGCAGATAAGAAATGTCCCGGAACCGTTCATTTTCTGGACGGCCGTACGCTGGAATGTACCAGCATTACGATTCCCGGATGGATCGATGCCGAAGTGTCTGTCCGGGTGCTTTCCGATGGAAAGAATCAAGCCAGGACGTTGGCGGCCGTGGAAATCGCTTATCTTGAACTTTGGCCGGAAAAGAATCCCGAAGCCAAAAACGAACTTTATTGCGTCCCGTTCATCAAGGAAAAAGGGAAAAAGAAGATTCCGGCAGCCCGATGGCTGGTACCGGAATCTTCGGGCAGGCATGTCGCCTTCTTTACCCGTTATCAGACTTACAAAATGTCTAATAAAGGGCTGGTCGGGATTGTAAACCCCAAATTGAATGTAACCGAACCGAGTGCCTATTTTTGGAAATCGGACGAAAAGAGCCCCGTATTCCTCGGCCAGTATCTTTTCTTTCAGAATTCGAACAAGAAAATGATTGCGCTGGTAGAACGCTATTTTGAGGATGATCCTGCCATGTTGGAGCAAATTCGTCAGCGACGTTGGCTCGGCAAAGGAGGCGGGGTTGCGGCGCTGTTTGCTTTCGTTGCGGAGCATTACGTCCCGCAACAGGAGCAGGAGTAGCGGTCGAATAGCATTGAATTGCCATGAATAAGTGCCCGATACTCCTCCTTTTCGTTTTCATGGTGACGGCATGCAGTCCGGAAGGAGAACATGCTCCGTTGCCATCGGAACCGGATGCCATAACCCTTGCGCCCGGTACGCCGTCCGTTAAGGAATTTCCGGCAATGGGCGGTTTGTGGGAGCTGCGATTCTCTGCGACGAAAGCATGGAGTGTTGTGCCGGCCGATCCGGTCCATGCGGAATGGTACCGGATCGAACCGGCGGAGGGAGACGACGGTAATGGGACGGTAAAGGTAACCGTATTGCCGAATATTACCACAGAAAAACGAAGCGCTGAAATAATCATCCGCTCGGGGCGGGCGGAACAGAGATTGTCTTTTGTGCAGCATGCTTCGGATATGGAGCCGTGCGGTGAAGAAGAGGTGCGCCGTTTCCTCGAAAAACTTTATCAGGATACCGGCGGTGACAATTGGCGCTTCCAGGAAAACTGGTGCACGGACAAACCTTTGTCCGAATGGGGATCTTCTGTCAAATACGAAGACGGGAAACTCTCGCTGATTCTCGGCGAAAACAACCTGCACGGAAAAATCGACTTGTCGGGGTGTACGGCGTTGGTGTCGCTTCGCTGCGCGAAAAATTCGCTGACGGAGATTGATGTTTCCGGTTGTCCGCTGTTGGAGGAACTGGACTGTACGAACTGCGGAATTTCCGGTCTGGACGTTTCCGGCTGTTATTCTCTCCGGCGGCTGCTCTGCGGTTACAATAGTCTCACGGAACTCGGTCTGTCGTCCTGTCCTTACCTGACGGAACTGAATGTTCCTTATAACGGGTTGGGGACATTGGACATTTCGTCATGTATGGCCTTGACGGACTTGAACTGCGCCGAAAACCGGTTGGAAAAGTTGGACATGGCAGGACGGGAAGGCCTTCGGATGCTTTTCTGTTATGGCAACCGACTGTCCGTACTGGATTTGTCAAAATGCTTCTCGCTGACGCTTGTGAACTGTGGGGCGAATGAACTGACCCGGCTCGATCTCTCCGGCTGCGAAAAACTCGGCCGGCTCTATTGTTACGACAATCGGCTCGAAACTTTGGACCTGTCTGATTTTGCGCCGCTACTCAGTGAGTTATATTGTTATGGAAATCGGCTGACCGAATTGGATCTGTCCGGAACCGATCGGCTTTCGCAACTCGAATGCTCCTACAACAATCTGCAACGCCTCGACTTGACAGGCTGTAAATCGTTGCGTATCGCGGGATGTGCGCGAAACGCATTGCGCTCGATAAGCCTTTTCGGTTGTGAAATGCTCGGACAATTGGATTGCTCGGGCAACTTGCTGGAGAATATCGATATTTCAGCTTGCCCGTATCTGACCGAATTGATCTGTACCGATAACCTGATTTTATCGGAGATACCGGAGTCGTTCGATCGACTGACTCTTTTCGAACATGATATTCGATACGAATACAGTGTGGAAAAAGATGCTGTCACGGGGCAAGAAAAAATCGTTTATATGGATCGGGGTAAGGGATGGTGGTACTCCGGAGAGCCGGATAAAGGGTGCCACGGTCGTTGATATTACACATCTGTATTCTGCCGCTAACCTGCCTTCCGATCATAAAACTTTCGTAACAGATTGTTATCGAACGGGAGGGAGTATGCGCTTACGTTGCAGCTGCGTACGACTCCGCGCTACGATCTGAAACGAAAGCCGTATCGGGGGGATGCAGAAAATTTCAATTTCGCATCTTGGTGTCGGCCGATCGACATGATTCTCGTCAAGCAAGTGTCGCGGACCGTCTATTTTTTCATCCGCACTTCGTATAAGTCGTTGCGACGGTCTTTGAGATTGCGGACGCTGCCGTAAGTGTGCAGTTCGTTCAACAGGTTCAGGTTGACATCCGAAATAAGGATCATCTCCGTATTGGGCGTCGCTTCGGCGCGCCGTCCGTCCGTAGGAAAAGCGAAGTCGCAAGGGGTGAAGACCCCGGAACGTGCGTACTGAATGTCCATGTTATGCACTTTGGGCAGGTTGCCCACACTGCCGGCGATCACTACGAAGCATTCGTTTTCAATGGCGCGGGCGTGGGCACAGACTTGTACGCGCGAATAGGCGTTCTGCGTATCCGTGAGGAACGGTACGAAAAGAATCTGCATTCCTTCGGAGGCCATAATGCGCGAGAGTTCCGGAAACTCTACGTCGTAGCAGATCAATACGCCGACCTTCGCGCAATCCGTCTCGAATGTGCGAATCGTCTTGCCGCCGCTCAGTCCCCAACATTTCATCTCGTCGGGCGTGACGTGTAATTTCTCGTACATTTCGTAGGTCCCGTCGCGGCGGCAGAGGAAGCCTACGTTGTAAAGCTGTCCGTCTTCCTTGATCTGAGGCATGCTGCCCGTGATGATATTGATGTTGTACTTGATGGCCAATGCAATGAACCGTTCCCGGATCTCATCCGTATATTGCGCCAGTCCGCGGATGGCCTCCGATTCGCTCACATCGTTGAACCGTGCCATGAGCGGGGCATTGAAATATTCGGGAAAGAGGACGAAATCGCTCTGATAGCCGCTTACGGAATCGACGAAAAACTCCACCTGTTCGAACAGGTCGTCGAGGGTTTTGTAACTGCGCATTTGCCACTGTACGATGCCTACGCGTACCGTAGTTTTGGGCAGGATGTACTCTTCGGTCGGAGCTTGGTAATAGATGTTGTCCCACTGGAGCAGACAGGCGTAGTGGAGCGACTCCTCGTCATTGGGCAGATAGTTGCGCATTACCTTGCGGACATGGAAGTCGTTCGAGAGCTGGAACAGCAGTACGGGATCGACGATTTCCCGCTGGCGTACCTTGTCGATATACTCCTTGGGACGCATTTGGTCGGCATACTTGTGATAGTTGGGCAGGCGGCCTCCGAACATGATGGCTTTCAGGTTGAGTTTTTCGCATAGTTCCTTGCGGTACTCATACATGCGCCGCGCCAGCCGCAGTCCCCGGTAGTCGGGATGGATGAAGACCTCGATACCGTAGAGGATATTGCCTTTGCGGGTGTGGGTGTCGAAGGTTTCGTTTCCCGTGACTTGAGCGTAGGTGTGGTCGTTCTTCACATCATCGTAGTGCACGATGATCGAAAGAGCACAGCCTACGATCTTATCGTCTATGACTACGACGATCTGCCCCTCGGGGAAAATGCGTATCAGTTTGTCGATCTGCTCCGGCGTCCAAAAGACGTCGCTTCCGTCGGCATAGACTCGGGTGAACGAGGCGGCCAGCTGGTCGTAATCTTCACGTTGCAGGTTGCGTATCTCTACTTTGTTGATCTCTAACGGGTCCATTGAATTCGTTTTTGACGGTGCAAAGATACCCAATTTTGCATCTGGATATTCTTGAAAACGCACAAAAGTAAATCGTTGTAATACGCCTGAATCCGTCGTGTTTTTACAGCGTTGAACTGAAAATATCCGGTATTCTCGCCCCGGCGGATGCCCGGCGAAAGCAAATCTCGGTATCGATGGGCGCTGTCGGAGACAGAAAGGCTAAGAAGTTGGGACGGAACACGGAGCCGCTTGTCTGGCAAGAGAAGCAGATGCGTGCAATGTCGCAGGAGAAGATAACAGGAAACATAAATGACTTTTTGCCCGAAAATTCACGAGGGACGCAGACGAATATTCGGGATATTACCTGCATACGTCGACGGACTCATTGTTCGGCCGAACCGGATTGACGTCGATTTTTAGAAATCTATGGCCGATCCCGTATGAAGTATCTTTGCGGCGGACATGTTCGGAAACCGGTGTCTTGGAAACCGGATCGTCTGGGCAATGACCCGTGTCGTTTCAGATTCTCCTGCGACCGTGCGATCAACCTGTGCGGTATTGCAATAGCCGAGGGAATGAAGTCCGGTTATCTGTTTTATATGCTATCGGAATTTAGTTTGCCGTGTGGAGATAACAGACATTTGTATTTGGTTTTCATTGTGATTTTGAAAAATGCCATGAGAAAATGATGTATTTATTTCCGGTCGCTTTGCTGACGGCGTGCGACCGGGTTGCCGAGGAACAATACCGGCATGTCGTGTCGAAAGCCGGAACGGCGAGTATCTCGAATCACTCCGACAAGTATAGGTGTCTCATGCGGATACGACAGGTGCACGGTGAATATTCAGTCGAACATTCGATGGAGCGTTACGTCGTCGGTGTCGTGGATTTTTCCTTTGACTATGGGCGGGACAGGCGACGGGACCACCGAGCTGAGTATCATGGAGAATTTCGAGCAACAGCGCAGCGGCGTGGTCACGATTTCGGGAACGACCTCTTCCGGTGAGGAGATCGTTCGGCGGATCGATGTAACTCAGGCATGGTGCAAGCGTCGGACGACGCGGGTTTATATAGGAAAAAAAGGAGACCGCCTGATTGCTTGTTCGGGGGCGTGGCCTGCGACGAGCAGACTGACAGTAGACTTTTATTTCACATATTATATGAAACGTTACAAGTATGCTCTTCATATAGAGAAAGGCTCGTTCTGGACGGAAGATTCCGAGGGTATTCCGTGGAGTTATGCGTTTCCGGACGAGTCGGTCATCGAGTCTGTCTTGCCGGATCACGATGAAAGCACTATTTTTGAGATCAGGGAAGATCGGCGTCCCCAGTAAAACAGACGGCTCGGAAGTTCGTCCGGGCCGGACGAAACAGAGCGCCGGTCTGCCCATGTTGGCAGACCGGC
>ERZ773224.4367-NODE-4367-length-10950-cov-4.177237_pt1 | contig 10950 bp, 10 predicted proteins | sample MGYA00580526_ERZ773224 | MGnify/ENA primary metagenome ERZ773224 (study PRJEB29015, sample SAMEA2737743) | human gut metagenome | biome: human gut; feature: human-associated habitat; material: faeces | place: China | collected 2012 ...
CTTGGCGACTGCCGCGATAACTTGAGAAACTCGCAGAGCGTGTTTCTCATAGTTTATGTGTATAAAAGGCTGATACAGGTCAGAAATACTGATACAGGTTATAATATAAGGAGACAGGTTATGAGATTAGATAAATATTTAAAAGTATCAAGACTTATCAAAAGAAGAACAGTTGCCAATGATGCATGTGATGCAGGAAGAGTTACAATAAATGGGAAAATTGCCAAGGCATCAGTTGATGTAAAGGAAGGCGATGTTATAGAGATTGAATTTGGTAACAGAAGTGTAAAAGTCCGTGTTCTTGATGTAAAAGATACTGTGAAAAAAGAAGAAGCGGCGGACATGTTTGAATATATTTAAAAGTCATGATTATTTCCGAATATAAACGCCTGTTAAGACATACATTAAACAAGATACAATTTTTTATGTATGGGAGGCGGGTATTATGGAAGAAAAAATAAAACAGAGGCGTTCGCACAGACTTAACATGGAAGACCGTAAACGCCTTGAGATGACGGGAATAAGTGATGTTATCTCGTTCGATTTAAATAAGATTCTGCTTGAGACAGATTACGGTGTTGTAACTGTAAAAGGTGACAATCTTCATGTGAACAGGCTGTCTGTAGAGAAAGGTGAACTTGACATAGATGGCAGCATACAGTCATTGGAATATTCGGAAGTTTCCAGCTTTGGCAAGAAGGGAGAGTCATTCTTTAGCAGGCTTATACGTTAGACATGCCTGCCGGGTGGCAAAAAGCTGATTGGGTAAAGTGAGCAGTCTTATTATCTGGGAACAAAGTACATTTTTTGCAGCATTATTTATGGGAATGATGTTTGCGTTTATATATGACTGTATTCGTGTATTCCGGCGGGTGTTTAAGCATAAACATGTGTATACAATGGCGGTTGAGGATATACTGTTCTGGTTTTATGTAAGCATACGTGTTTTTACCTGCCTTTATGAAAGAAATAATGGCATTATTAGGGGCTTTATTGTAATATCGCAGATATTTGGTGCATTGATTTACAGGTATGCATTTGGAAAATTATTTGTGAAATATATGACCGGATTATTGATATTTATTTTGAAACCATTGAAAAAACTGTTCTTATTGATTAAAATAAAAGTACATGAGCTGGATGTCCATGTCAAAAGCAGTAGAGCATCCAGGGAAAAGAGGAAAAAATGCAGTTTGAATCCAGATGGGAAAAACAGCAGCGTCTAAAAAGACAGAAACGTTCAAGTGTTGCCGGAATGATAACAGCCGTGATACTTGTACTTCTGCTTGGTGTTGCCATGTGGAATGGAAAAAGGACGCTGGAAAAGAAAAACAGGATTTACGAGGAACAGAGTGAATCCCTTACACAGCAGATAAATGAGCAGCAGCAGCGGCAGAAAGAACTTGAAGAATATAAAAAGTACGTTAAGACAAAGAAATTTGTAGAAGAAGTTGCAAAGAATAAGTTTGGACTTCTTTATCCGGATGAGATTCTTATAAAACCGGATGATTGACAGATACATAAAAGAGACTGATACGCACAGTGAGGGGAACCTCCTGATATTTTCAGCGTATCAGCCTCTTTTTTTGTTGTCATCACTACATTATGACAAAAAATGACAGAACATATGGTTATAATATACAAAAGCAAAGAATCACAGACAGGGAGGTATGATTATGAGTGAGAGTGTTCGTGATTATGTAACTACATATTCTTTTAACAAGCTTGAAGAGACGGCTAAGACATTCAGAAGATTAGGGGAAGTATATGAAAATGCGGCAGAGTTCAAGACAGCGGACCCAGGAATATCAAGACAGCTCCTTCTTGTTGCTGATGTGCTGGATGAATGTGTGACAACGCATCTGTATTCAGAAGAAATCCCTAAAGATATTGCAAAGGAACTTTTCAGAAAATGTTTTCTTTCCGGTGTGAGAATAAAGAATTTATCGACAATCAGAAACCATCATGGGGCGGCTGAGCTTGTGATGCAGGCAAGGACTGTCGGCAGGGGATGTGTTTCGGTAAAAAAGATTCTGCCAATCATATCCGAAGTATTCGGGCTTGGCTATTATCTTCCGGGTTCAGACAGGACAACTATTCATGAACAATTTGAGCAGTTTATATTTATACAGGAGAGCAGATTCCGCATGCTTACGGGAGTTGCACGCCGTGGCAAAGGATGCAGTAAATTTAATGGGGATAATTTTCTTATTTCAAGACTTGATTGTGGAAAAACAACCGCGGCGATAGCTGACGGAATGGGAAGCGGGAAGAGGGCTTTTATAGAGAGCCGCATGGTTATTGAACTTATGGAAAACTGCATAGATGCAGGATTTGATGAACATGCTGCATTGGACCTTATAAATGCGGCTTATATTGCAGGCGGTTCTAAGAGTGTCAATCCTGTAACTATGGACATGAGCGTGATTGACTGTAACACAGGAATAATGTCGTGTATTAAAATGGGGGCGGCGGCTACATTTATAAAGCGTGATTCATCAGTGGAAGTTATAAAATCGACAACACTGCCACTTGGCGTGCTTGAAAAGGTTGATTATGAGCGTGTTAATAAAAAGCTTTATAATGGTGACTATGTTATTATGGTAAGTGACGGGCTGTTAGATAATATTCCCAATGTTGATAAAGAAAAAATATTTGCAGATATTATAAATACAATATCTGTTAAAAAGCCGGATGCAATGGCAGAAGAGATAATGCGTAAATCATTAAAATATAATGGTGGAAAGCCATCTGATGATATGACAGTTCTTGTACTCGGACTGTTTGACACTTATGACAAATAATAATATAATTTCTGGTATAATATAAAGTTATATTTGTTATAGTGACAAAAGAACGGACTGGATATGATTGAAAAAGTATATGACTATATGAAAAAGACAGGAATGTCTGATAATACAAAAACGATTGTGGCAGGACTTTCAGGCGGTGCAGATTCCGTATGTCTTGTTATGGTTTTAAAAAGAATAATTGAAATCCACAGACTGGGTATAAATATTGTGACAGTTCATGTAAATCATGGAATAAGAGGGGAAGAAGCAGAACGTGACGAGAAATTTGCCAAAGAATTTGCACAGGCAAACGGACTTGAATTTCAATCATATCATGTAAATATACCTATGATTGCAAAAAATGGCAATATGAGTGAGGAAGAAGCGGGAAGGCAGGAAAGATACAGGATTTTCAGAGAAGAAGCAAAGTGTTATCCTGATGCAAAAATTGCGGTTGCACATCATATGGACGACCAGGCGGAGACTGTGCTTATGCATCTTATGCGTGGAACCGGACTTGCCGGGCTTGTTGGAATGAATCCGGTTAATGGCGATATAATCCGGCCGCTTCTTTGTGTTACAAGACAGGATATAGAAGATTTTCTTGAAAAAGAAGGACAGGGTTTTATAACTGATTCGACAAATCTTGATGATGATTATACGAGAAATAAAGTGAGAAATATTCTCATTCCTCTTATGAAAGATATTTTTAATCCAAACGTGACACAATCGCTGTGTGCAGCATCTTTGGATGCAGCAAAGATAGAGTCGCATATAGAAAAAGAGACTTGCCAGGCAATTGATGAATATGTGGTTTATGGAAAAGAAGATGCGGTAATTGAACATCTTGAAGAGTTTTTAAAGCTTGATATATGCATACGTGAACGTGTATACAGAAACGTGTTATTCAGACTTTCGGGAAAACACAAAAATATATACAGGGTAAATATCGAGGCGGTTGACGGCATAGCGTGCGGTGATACTGGTAAAGTACATGATATGCCGTGGTCTTTGTGCGTGAAAAAAATATATGACAGACTTATATTTGAACGGAAAAACAGCTACGATGCAGCTACAGATGATTTTTTGATTAAAATAAATAAAAATGAGATTGATTACAGTGGTGTCAAAAAAGAATATCCTGTTGGAAAGAATATATATCTGAATGGAAAAAATGTATATTTAAATAGTATAAATTTCCAAATGGTTAATAATCTTAATGGAAAATTTAGTGGGAATGACTATACTAAATATTTTGATTATGATAAAATAGAGAATACGATTCATATTCGTTTCAGGCAGAATGGAGATTATTTTATATTTTCATCTGATGGCGGTAGAAAAAAATTGAAAAATGAGCTGATAGACCGAAAAGTCGAACCGCAAAACAGGGATAAAGTGCTTATTGTGGCACAGAATTCGGAAGTTTTGTGGGCTGCCGGAATCAGGCGTTGTCAGTCGTATCTGATTGATGATACAACAAAACATATTTTAGAAATGACATTAAATTTTCAGGAGGAATAATTGCGATGGAAAAACACAATATTAGTGTTCTGATATCAGAAGAAGAGGTACAGAAGAGAGTTCGTGAGCTTGCAGCCCAGATAAGCAAAGATTATGAGGGAGAATCAGTTAAGTTAATATGTATTCTCAAGGGAAGCGTATTTTTTACATGTGAGCTTGCAAAGAGAATTACAGTGCCTGTAATCCTTGATTTTATGCAGGTTTCAAGTTATGGAAGCCAGACTGTTTCAAGTGGAACGCTGAAAGTTAAAAAGGAACTTGATGAGCCTATTGAAGGTGATAATGTAATTATTGTCGAAGATATCATTGATTCGGGCAATACTCTTTCACGACTTGTTCCTATGCTTCAGGAAAGAAATCCTAAGTCGTTAAAGGTATGTACTCTTCTTGATAAGCCGGAAAGAAGAGAAGTCGATGTTAAAGTTGATTATAACGGGTTTAATATTCCTGATAAATTCGTTGTTGGATATGGTCTTGATTATGACCAGAATTATAGAAATCTCCCATATGTCGGAGTAATAAATTTGTAGGAGGAATATATGAATAACAAGGGAAAGGCCAGCGGCTTTGGAATATATGCCGTTGCGGTTGTGATTATTGCGGTCCTGTATCTGCTCATGTCACGCTTTGGCAGTCAGACAAGCGATTATACGTATGATGCATTTGTTAAAGACGTTGACAGCGGAAACGTTACAAGCGTTGTAATAAAGCAGAATGCAGAAGTTCCAACAGGTGTTTTATATGTATCATTTTCAGGCAGCAAAGAACAAAAAATGCTCAATGTGTCTGATGTCAATGATATACAGAGCATGCTCACAAAGAAAAATATTTCTTATGATCTGAGAGACGTTTCAAGACAGAGCGTGTGGATAACGACGGTGCTTCCTATCGGAATAAGTCTGTTTGTTATAATATTTTTATTTGCAATGATGACAAGGCAGGGGGGAGGCGGAGGCAATGCCAAGATGATGAATTTTGGCAAGAGCCGTGCGAAGCTTATGACCAATGACCAGAATCATGTGACATTTAATGATGTTGCAGGTCTTGATGAAGAAAAAGAAGAACTTGCGGAGATTGTAGATTTCCTTAAAAATCCGGTGAAATATACAATGCTCGGTGCAAGAATTCCAAAGGGTGTAATTCTTACAGGCCCTCCGGGAACAGGTAAAACACTTCTTGCAAAGGCAATTGCAGGTGAAGCCGGAGTACCGTTTTTTAGTATATCAGGTTCTGACTTTGTAGAAATGTTTGTCGGCGTGGGTGCTTCAAGAGTAAGAGACCTTTTTGAAGAAGCTAAAAAGAATGCACCTTGTATTGTATTTATAGATGAGATTGATGCTGTTGCTAGAAGACGAGGAACAGGTATGGGCGGCGGCCATGATGAACGTGAGCAGACACTTAACCAGATGCTTGTTGAGATGGATGGATTTGGTGTAAATCAGGGCATCATTGTAATGGCAGCCACAAACAGAATTGATATTCTTGATCCAGCTATTTTAAGACCTGGCAGATTTGACAGAAAAGTAGTTGTTGGAAGACCTGATGTTGCAGGAAGACTTGCAATTCTTAATGTCCATGCGGCAAAGAAGCCTCTTGGTGATGATGTTGATCTTGACAGCCTTTCAAGAACTACAGCCGGATTTACAGGTGCAGACCTTGAAAATCTTCTCAATGAGGCGGCAATCAATGCTGCAAAGCACGGACGCAAGTTTATCAAAAATGAAGATGTCAATTATGCATTTGTTAAAGTTGGTATCGGTGTTGAAAAGAGAAGCAAGATTATTTCAGAAAAAGAGAAAAAGATTACAGCATACCATGAGTCAGGACATGCAATATTATTCCATGTACTTCCTGATGTCGGACCTGTTCATTCGGTATCAATAATTCCAACAGGAATGGGTGCAGCAGGATATACAATGCCGCTTCCTGAAAAGGACGAGATGTTTAATACAAGAGGCAAGATGCTTCAGAATATAATTGTAAGTCTCGGCGGACGTGTTGCTGAGGAACTTGTATTTGATGATATTACAACAGGTGCTTCACAGGATATACGACAGGCAACACAGACGGCAAGAGATATGGTTACAAAGTACGGATTTTCATCAAAACTTGGTCTTATTAATTATGACACAGACAATGACGAGGTCTTTATCGGAAGAGACCTTGCACATACAAGACCATATGGTGAAAATATTGCCGGACAGATAGATGCGGAAGTTAAGAATATAATTGATGAGTGCTATTCACGGGCAAAGACAATTATCTCTGAGAACAGGGATATTCTTGATAAGAGTGCATCACTTCTCCTTGATAAAGAAAAGATTTCAAGAGAAGAATTTGAGGCTCTTTTTGAAGAAGAAAATAAAGAGAATGAAGTTGTACAGAGTGTAGAATAGACAGATTGTATAAAATGCACAAAAAAACGTAATATATTACGTGAAAGTTTAGCAACACTTATGGACGGCAATGTGATACTATAATTAATGTAAAAACCCCCCCAATACATTATATTTTTTGCTACACCCCATAATAAGTGAAATACCTTCTCCAAAAAGGACAGCCTACCCCGGCTGTCCTTTTTACTTGCTTTATAAGGCGTTTCGTTATAAAATTATATTGAACCATTCACAGTAAGGAGTGTTTGAATATGAGACTTGTTAAGTCAACTGAAACTTTAGAGAAAAACGAGAAGAAACTTCTTTATATGTGTAATGCACGTCCTGTTTTAAAAATGAGGGCTTTATTTTCTGATGCAACAAAGGATTACAGAAATCCTCCGGAATGTGACCCGGGCGACAGCGTAGCTCTTCGTCTCAGAACAGGAAAATATAATGTTAATAAGGCATATCTTTGTACTGATAATGGGGAATACCGCATGGAACGTGTGGACTCGGATAATTTGTTTGATTATTACGAGGCTTCGGTTACAGTAAGCGAAAAGATTCTGTCTTATTATTTTAAAGTTGAGACAGCACATGGTGCAGTCTGTTATTACAATCAGATTGGCGCATCAAGGGAGCTTAACCAGTATTATAATTTTCGTATAATACCGGGATACAAGGTTCCGTCGTGGGCTAAGGGTGCTGTCATGTACCAGATATTTGTGGATAGATTTGCTAATGGAAGACCACAAAACAATGTACTTGATGATGAATATAATTATATAGGAGAGCATGTCAATGAAGTAAAGGATTGGTATAAGTATCCTGAACCTATGGGTGTCAGGGAATTCTACGGTGGAGATCTGCAAGGCGTATGGGATAAGCTGGATTATCTTGAAAATCTCGGAGTAGATGTTATTTACTTTAATCCTTTGTTTGTATCTCCTTCTAATCATAAATATGATATACAGGATTATGATTATATAGATCCACATATTGCAATGATAGTTTCTGATGAAGGAGAAGTTCTTGCACCGGGTGACCATGACAATACTCATGCGACAAGATATATTGACAGAGTTACAAACAGACGCAATCTGGAGGCAAGCAATATTTATTTTGCACAGCTTGTTGAAGAGATTCACAAGCGTGGGATGAAAGTTATTATAGATGGCGTATTTAACCACTGCGGTTCTTTTAATAAATGGCTGGACAGGGAACATATTTACAGCAGAAGCCGCGATCAGTATGAGCCGGGAGCATATGAGCGTTTTGAAAGCCCGTATCACAGCTTTTTTAAGTTTTACAGTGACCAGTGGCCTGATAATGGTTCATATGACGGCTGGTGGGGACATGATACACTTCCTAAGCTTAATTATGAAGGTTCAAAGAAACTTGAAGAATATATTCTGAACATTGGAAAGAAATGGGTGTCTGAACCATACAATGTTGACGGATGGAGACTTGACGTGGCGGCAGATTTGGGATATAGTCCCGAGTATAACCATGAATTCTGGAAAAAGTTCAGAAAGTCAGTTAAGGATGCCAATCCACAAGCTGTTATTCTGGCGGAGCATTATGGCGATTCATATGACTGGCTCTCAGGCGGAGAGTGGGACACGGTTATGAATTATGATGCATTTATGGAGCCTGTCACATGGTTTCTTACCGGAATGGAAAAACACAGTGACCAGTACCGTGAGGATATGCTCGGCAACGCAGATAATTTTTTTGGTGCTATGCATCATAATATGTCAAGAATGGGTGGACAGCCTGTTAGTATTTCAATGAATGAGCTGTCAAATCATGATCATTCAAGATTTTTAACAAGAACAAACCACCGCGTTGCAAGGCTTGCAAATGCAGGACCTGAGGCAGCAGGTGAAAACATAGATAAAGCAGTCTTTATGGAGGCTGTAGTTATACAGATGACATGGCCGGGAGCACCGACAATATACTATGGAGATGAAGCCGGAGTGTGTGGCTGGACTGACCCTGACAACAGAAGAACTTATCCATGGGGCAGGGAAGATAAAGAGCTTATAGATTTCCACCGTGATGTCATTAAGATGCACAAATCGTGCGAAGTATTAATGAGCGGTTCGTATAAGCAGCTTTTATCAGAATATAATCTGATTTCATATGCAAGATTTAACCGTGATGATGCTGTTATAGTTATTATCAATAATTCACCGGAAGAACGCAGGACAAAGGTTCCTGTGTGGGAAGCAGGACTTCCGTATAACAGCGATGTTGAGCAGATATTTGTGACATATGAAAATGGTTACAGTACGGCAAGGCTCGGATATACGTTAAGTGGCGGCTGGCTTGATATTGGTCTCAGGGCAAAGTCAGCAGTTGTTCTTAAAAAATTGAATAATCAGATTTAATTCATAACAGAAAATGAAGAAAGGGGCGATTTTGTTATGCCTAAGAATACAGGTGACGAAACAAAAAGCGAAATTAAACTTAACCGAAAAATGAGAATGTGGAACAAATACCGCAATTATTTTATTACAGGAGTTGTAATTGTAATTGTCCTTATTGTTCTTGCAATTATATTTAAAGGTTGTTCAGGAAAAAAGAAAAACGATACTAAACCAACAGTGACAAAGCAGACAACGCAGGCTGATGTTACAAGTAATGATAGCACGAATGAGACAACAACACAGGCAACTACAGCAGCACCGGCTCAGACACAGCCTCAGACAACACAGGCTGCACAGGGCAGTTCTGGTAATGTATATAAAGTTGAAGGCACGGCTGGTCAGGAAGATTTTACAGCTAAGGATTCATATGCAGACACAGTTGTGCTCGGTGATTTTATTGCAGGTGGTATGTCCTATTATGGATACCTGTCAGATTCACAGGTTGTATCAGATGATAATATGACAACACGTAAAGCTGCTGACTATATTGATTCTGTAGCATCTGCAAATCCTAAGAAAGTCGTAATTATGCTTGGTTTAAATGATGCGAACTATGGAACAATGAGCGGCGAAGCTATCGGTGATAATATAAGCGAGGTTGTATCATCAGTTAAGTCAAAGTGTCCATCTGCAAAGATTTATGTAGTATCAGTGCTTCCGGTTACTTATGCATTTGAAGGACGTTCAAGTGTAGAACAGGGTGTGCTTGATACGATAAATACACAGCTTGAGAGTAAAGCAGCCTCAATGAATGTGACATATATTGATATTGCTAATTCATATAAGGATGAGAGCGGATATCTTAAAGGAGACTGCACAGGTAACGGATGTAATCTTAATAGCGGATATTATCCATTCCTTTTAAATAACATTGCCAAGGCATTCAAATAATTGCTGAGGCGTCTGGAGGAGAGTAATGAATTTTCATGTATTGACACTGTTTCCTGATATGATAATAGACGGGCTTAATACAAGTATTACCGGCAGGGCAATTAAAAATGGCTGTCTTAGTGTAGAAGCGGTAAACATAAGGGACTATGCCAATAATAAACATATGAAGGTTGATGATTATCCATACGGTGGAGGGGCAGGGCTTGTCATGCAGGCTGCCCCTGTGTGTGCCGCGTATGACAGTCTTGTACAAAAGATAGGAAAAAAGCCCAGAGTTGTCTATATGACGCCGCAGGGATATACATTTAACCAGAAAATGGCACAGGATTTTGCCAAAGAAGACGATCTGGTTATTTTATGCGGACATTATGAGGGCATAGACGAGAGAGCGTTGGAAAGAATCGTGACTGATTACGTATCGATAGGTGATTATGTGCTTACAGGCGGCGAGCTTCCTGCTATGGTTGTTATAGATACAGTATCAAGACTCGTTCCGGGCGTACTTCATAATTCAGAATCGGCAGAGACAGAGAGCTTTGAAAATGGACTTCTTGAATATCCACAGTATACAAGACCGGAAGTGTTTGAAGGGAAAAAAGTTCCGGATGTTCTTCTTTCAGGACACCATGCAAATGTTGAAAAATGGAGACTCGAAAAGTCAATTGAAAGAACAAAAAAATACAGACCGGATTTATATGAAGAATATTGCAGAAAGCAGAGTGGTACTTGACACTCTGCTTTTTTGATGCTATAATTTTATAGAAAATTTGAGCCTAGATAGCTCAGTCGGTAGAGCAGAGGACTGAAAATCCTCGTGTCGCTGGTTCGATTCCGGCTCTGGGCATTTTTTATGCCTAACTTTAAATATGAATAGAATAAAAAGTTCTTGCATTTATGTTATAGGTATGATAATATAAATTTTGTGAGTATTTA
>ERZ773224.4368-NODE-4368-length-10948-cov-3.188470_pt1 | contig 10948 bp, 6 predicted proteins | sample MGYA00580526_ERZ773224 | MGnify/ENA primary metagenome ERZ773224 (study PRJEB29015, sample SAMEA2737743) | human gut metagenome | biome: human gut; feature: human-associated habitat; material: faeces | place: China | collected 2012 ...
GTATGGTTCCCTGTTTCGCCATATATCTTGTTTTTCTACTTCAACATCTTTTCTAAAATACGCTCCACTTCTTCGGCTGTCGGACAGATGGCTAATATTTTACCCTCTTGATCTACCAAAAAAGTTCCCCCACCGGAATTACCGACACAATATTTAAACCAAATGTTCCCGGCGTCGTTGAGTTCCACGAGATTCAACCACGGGTAACCGTCCTGAAGGGCCGCAGCTTTCGCCGTTTGTACCGTTTTTTCACGGGCAACCCCGACGATCGTGAAACCTTTGGATTCATATTTTTCATACACGGGAATCATACTCTTCGCCGACCGTCGGCACGGGCCGCACCAAGAGGCCCACAAGTCAATCAAAGCCACTTTCCCTCTTATCTGTTCAGATAAAGTCACGGAGTTTCCCTCAAAATCCGGGGCGGTGAAGTCTATATAACGTCCCCCCACTTCAATTTGCTTTAACGACTGAAGCATGGTTGCAACCAACGTTGTATATGAATGTTCGGGGAACATGGGTTTATAGATGGTATTGTATAAACTCTCCAAATCCTGTACATTTTTAAAGGATAACATATCAAACTCCTCGGGAAAACCATGCACCTGATAATCCACCAAACTCATCAAATCATCCATTAACAAAAAATAAGTTGCCACCGATGGATGTTCCGCCATATATTCTTCCTTCCATTTCTGTTCTCTCTTCTTCAGATTTTTGCTTTCCTCATTTAACGCCATCAGTTGAGGAGTATATAATTTTTTATCCTTTTCTAATTGCTGATAAATTGCATACAAGCTATCCGATTTCATCTTATCTTTAGAATATAGAGACATCAATTCTTGCAATTCCATTGCTCTAGGTGTAAAATAAAGTTTCTGATTACTTAATGCCTCGTATCGATTATACAAATCACTAAAATGGAATTTATCTTCACTTAATTTTTGATATTGTTGAATATGATACGAATAAATATTAAACATATATTTGTCCTTGCAGGATTTATCGGTTCTTTCCTGTCTTGTCAGGATTTAAAATTTGGAGATGACTTCTTAGAAAAAGCTCCTTCCAATGATGTCGATATCGATGTAATTTATTCTAATGCGCAATATGCACGGAGAGCCAATACATTTTACACCCCCCTAATCTGCACGCATATTCAAACTCACCATTCCGAATGGGTATTATAGCATAAGGCTCCTGAATCCGATCGTCATCCTTGTACCCCATCAGCACCAACCTAGAACTCGCAAGGTGTCCCTGCACCTTCCCACGAATCAGACAATCGCTTTCCTGTTCCAGCCTTTGCGGTTTCTCATCCAATATGATTCCCCGGATCCGCCAGTCTGTCTCGTGGTTCCCCTCCACGTAATCTACCTTTTTCTCCCCGGCATCCACGGGTTCAAAATAGAGTTGAAAAGTCATCCGACCGGATTCCGGCAAAAATATCTGTTCATTTAGCGTGATACCTTCCGCTTTCAAAAGTTTATATTCTTTACCACTCTCCCCTCTTAATACCGTACGCCCCACAACCCGAAACCATTCATTAGGGAAATAGTTCACTTGCCCCGTGATAATAGTAGCCTCGTTGGTCAACTCCATTTTTACAATATCGAACATATACGTGTTTGTCGCCTCGTACCACGGGACATTGATCACTTTTTGTCCCCAACCCAATGATGTCCAGAGACACAAACATAATCCGAAGAGCAAGTTTTTACCTTTCATAAGTTTTTATTTTTTAGTTCTAAATTCTTCCCGTCTCGTTTAAAATTTCCCGGTTGGCAATCGTTCTATTTTTAATTAAAGGATGTCCCGGTTTTCCAACTCGGTCACGATTTGCCCGTCAAAGAGATGAACCACCCGGTGGGCATACGAGGCATCATGCTGGGAGTGGGTCACCATGACAATGGTTGTTCCCTCTTGGTTCAGCTCGGTCAACAAGTTCATGACTTCCGCCCCGTTTTTGGAATCGAGGTTTCCGGTCGGCTCGTCGGCCAGTATGAGCTGCGGGTTGGCGATGACGGCGCGTGCGATGGCTACGCGCTGCTGCTGACCGCCGGAGAGTTGCTGCGGGAAGTGTTTGGCGCGGTGCGAGATGTTCATGCGGTTCAGAATTTCGGTCACGCGGCGTCTGCGCTCCGAAGCCTTCACGCTCAGATAGATGAGCGGCAGCTCGACATTCTCGAAGACGTTGAGTTCGTCGATGAGGTTGAACGACTGGAAGACGAAGCCGATATTGCCCTTGCGGAACAGCGTGCGATCCTTTTCACGGAAAGCGGAGACCTCCTGCCCGAGCAGGGTGTAGCTGCCGGATGTGGGATTGTCGAGCAGGCCGAGGATATTCAGGAGCGTCGATTTGCCGCATCCCGAAGGCCCCATGACGGCGACGAACTCGCCTTTTTCGATTGCGAACGATACGTTGTCGAGCGCGATGGTTTCGATTTCGTCCGTCCGGAAGACTTTCCGAAGATTTTCGATTTTCAACATGACGGAATGATTTGATTGGTTGTGATTCGTTTTTGGGTGAACGGTATCGCCGAGCGGGTCAGTTTTTGAGTGTGTCGACGGGGTTCGCGGCAGCGGCTCTGCTGCTCTGCCAGAAGACGGTGGCCAGTGCGACGGTCGCGGCGAATGCGCCGGCTGCGAGGAAGATCCACGCGCCGAGCCGGATGCGGACGCTGTAATCCTGCAACCAGCGGTCGAGGGCGTACCATGCGACCGGTACGGCGATGAGGAACGCGACGGCGACCTGTGCCATGAAGTTGCCCACCAGCCGTCGGAGCATCTCGCGCCGCGTCGCTCCGAAGACCTTGCGTACGGCCGTCTCCTGCTGTTTCTGCTGCATGTAGTAGGTGGACATGGCCAGCAGCCCCAGCGCCGAGATGAGGATCGCAGCCAGCGTGAATATCCCCACGATGCGCAGCGTGCGCTGTTCGTCGGCGAAGAAGTCGGCGATCTGCTGCTCGAAATAACGCCCCTCGAAAAATCCGTCGTCGTTGATTCGTTCGAAAATGCTGCGGATGGTGGCGTAAGCCTCGTCGTGGTCTCCGCGCGTCTTGACGAGCATGTACCCCGGGAAGCGGGGTGCGGAGAGTTTTTTCCCGTTCCAGAAGCGATCGAAGTCGCCGATGTTCCACAGGATCATCGCCGTCGGTTTTTCGAGCACCGATCCGAACCGGAAATCGCGGTAGATGCCGGCGACCGAAACGGGGTCCTCTATGTTCGCCAAGCGGACGCCGGGCGTATCCTCGGGGATATCCATCTGTTTGAATGCGTATTGGTTGAACCCCCATCCTTCGGTATGGTTGTCGCGCAGCAGTTCGAGGCCGAGAATGCGGAAGAAGACCGAGTCGGCGACGAAATATTCGAACGAGATCATGCGCCCGCCGTCATATTGCATCGTCCAGTTCGAACCTTTCGTAAGCGGTGTCGCATTGCTGAATGCGACCGCTTCGACCGACGGTTCGCTGCACAGTTCGTCGCGCAGCCGGCGCATCTGGTCGTAGCCGTCGAATATATCGTGGCGAAGCATGAGAATGTCTTTCGTGTCGTATCCCAGCGGCGCGTCGATCAGGTGGCGTGTCTGCGCATAGACGGTCAGCGAGGTGGCGAGCATTGCGACGGTGATTGCGTTCTGAATGACGATCAGCACTTTGCTGTATACCTGCTTCGTGCGGTGCCGCAACGATCCGCGCATGACGTCCACGGGTTTGTAGCGGGCTACCAGCGTCGCCGGCACGATGCCCGAAACGAAGCCCAGCGCGAGCAGGAACAGTGCGTACCATGCGATCCGCTCCGGTGTCGCTGCCGCCGAGATGTCGATCTTCGCGCCGAGCAGCCTTGCGGCGTAGGGCTCGGCCGCTTCGGCCAGCAGAAAGGCGACGGCGAATGCCGTGCAGCACATCAGAGTCGATTCGAGGATCAGTTTGAGCACGACTTCCCCTTTCGTCGCGCCCAGCAGGCGGCGCGTGGCCATCTCCTTGGCGCGGAATCCGGTCTGTGCGGCCGTCAGGTTGACGTAGTTGATGACGGCGAAGAGCAGGATGACGATGCCGATTGCCATGAGGATCGTCACGAACGAGCGGTTGCCCGACGAGAGGTTCCCGTAGCTGTCGAGGGACGAAAAATAGACCTCCCGCAGGGGCAGGAGCGTTACCTGCCGGTAAAAGCCGCGGGTGTAAGGCAAATAGATCGTTTTGAAATAGTCGAGCATGTCGGGAAGTTTGGCCCGCAGGTCGGCCCCTTCGCGTGCCAGCAGAAAGGTGCAGCACGACCCTACATTGCTCATGCTTTCGTTGTTATTGTTCTTCTTCGTCAGCAGATCGCCGCGGTAGAGTAGGTCGACCGGCGGGATGACCGAACGCTCGATATCGCGCATCACGGCGCTGACGGTGTAGCTCTTCCCCTCGGCGACGAGCGAACGCCCCACGGGATCGGCGTCGCCGAACATCCGGCGCGCGAACGATTCGGAGAGGACGACGTTGTCGCGTGCGGCGAGCGCCTGCCGCCTGTCGCCGGCGGCCAGTTCGAAGTCGAAGATGCGGAAGAAGGTCGTGTCGGCGTAGAGTACGTCGGCCAGTGCCAGCTTGCCGTCCGCCTCTACGGTATGGTGATCTTCGAACGATACGGCGCAGGTGGCTTCGATCTCGGGATAGCGGTCCAGAAGATGCTTTTGCAGGAAATAGGCGCTGGCGACGGTGTTTTCGTTGCTTACGACGTAGATCCTGCCGGCCTTCGAGTGGAAGCTGTCGACGGTGAGCTGCCGGACGGTGTAGTCCGCGATCAGAATGACGAACATGAGCGACAGCGAGAGGCCGAAGATGTTGATGGCCGTGTAGAGCTTGTTGCGCCCCAGGAAGTTGAAAAACGAACGGAAGTCGAGTTGTCGGAACATAATGGTTGAATTTCTTTTTTCGTTTTCCCGCCTCGGCATAGTCCGAACAAGTTCGGCTCTGCGCTCGGCTTGACGAAAGCGTTGTTTTGGATGGTCGGAGTTATTTTATTCGGCGGTTCAGCAGCAGTACGTCGTTGGCGCCGTAGGACTCGTAGCCCGAGACGATGACCCGCTCGCCCGGTTGCAGTCCTTCGAGCACCTCGTAGTACTGCGGATTCTGGCGGCCGATGCGGATCGGCCGCTTGTAGGCGCGGTCGCCTTCGGGCGAGAGGACGTAAATCCATGCGCCGCCCGTGGTTTGGTAGAAGGTGCCGCGCGGGACGAACCGCTTCGGTGGGTTGTCCCAGTTGCAGATGCAGGTAGTAGGTCTGCCCGCTGCGGATATTGGCCGGATAGGCTCCCGTGAAGTTGAAATCGGCGCGGAATACGTTGTTGCGCACCTCGGGATAGACTTTGCGCAGCCGCATGCGATAGTTGGAGTCCTGCCGTTCGAAGGAGGCTTCGAGGCCTGTGCGGACGCGGTGGATATAGATTTCGTCGATCTGCGCCTCGACCTTGAAGTCCGAGAGGTCGTTGACCTGTCCGATCTTCTGGCCCGATGCGACCGACTGTCCCAGCACGACGTCCAGCAGGCCGATCTCGCCGTCGATCGGCGATTTGACGGCGAGGTTGCCGATGCGCTGGCGGATGAGCTGCATGTTGCGCCGCATGTTGGCCAGATTATCTTCCATCTGTTCGACCTGCACGGTGCGGTAGAGCGAATCCTGTATCTGCCGCTCGATGTTCAGCTCGCGTTGTTTCTCGGCCAGCTCCCAGTCCTCCTTGGCCTGCAACCACTCTTCGCGGGCGATGAGCCGGTGTGCGTAGAGTTCGTCGTTCTGTTCGAAGGCGCGCCGCTTGCGTGCCACGTCAAGATCGAGCTGCGCCTTGTTCTGCCGCAGGGTGAGCTTTTCCTGCTCCATCGAGATGAGCGTGTTGCGCAGCAGGTTCTGCTTCTCGGCCAGTTCGGCTTCGCTGTTGAGGATTTCGAGCGTCAGCGAAGGGTTGCTCAGCTCCACCAGCACGTCGCCTCTGCGGACCGAAGCTCCCTCCTCGACCACGAGCCGTTCGACGACACCCGCTTCGAGCGGACTCAGTTGAACCGTCGTAATGGGTTCGACCTGTCCCGTCACGCGGATGTAGTCGTTGAAATCGCCCTGCGTCACTTCGGCGACCGAGAGCGTGCCGGCATCGACACGCAGCGTCGAGGCGTTGTCGCGCAGCAACAGCCATGCGGCGAAGAGCAGGAAGAGCATACCGCCCCAATAGGGGAGACTCCGTTTGGCGAACAGGATGCGAAGTCCTTTTTTTCGTTCGATCTGAATATCCATTGTAGTCGTTTATGTGTCAGCGGATCAACGGCTCGCCGTTGTAGTACTCCACCAATCGGGTTTTGATGATGTATTGCAGGCGGGTGCGAATCCGTTCGGCGCGGGCTTGCAGCAGCTTGTCGGAGGCCGTTTGCAGGTCGAGCGCCGAGACCATGCCCCGTTCGTACTTGCCGGCGACGGCTTCGTAGGCCAGCCGTGCGGCTTCCGCTTTCTTGGAGGCTTGTACGAACTCCTTGCCCGCACCCAGCATCTGCTGGTAGGCTTGCGCCACCTCGCTTTGCAGCGTACGCAGCGTCGCGTCGCGCTGCAATTCGGCGATCCGCCAGTTGTTGCGTGCCCGATTGACCGAGGTACGCTTGGTCAGTCCCCCGAAGATCGGGATCGAGAGCCGCGCCGAGAAGTAATAACCCCGGTTGTCGCGGAGCTGGCTGCCGAACGGGGCGTAGAGCGAACGGTCGTCGAGGCTCATGAAGAAGTTGGTCGAGTAGCCGCCGCCTGCCGAAACAGACGGGTAGTATTTTCCCTTTGCGACGGAGTATTTGAGTCGCATCTGCTGCACGTTGTAGGCTGCCTGCTGCGCTTTGGGGTGCTTTTCGAGGGCGTAGGCCAGTACCTCTCCGTAGGCGGCCGCGCCGGCAGGGGTGCCGACGGCGATCTCGGCGACGATCTCCGGACAGCAGCCCGAAGGATAGTTCATCGCTTCGCAGAGCGAGATTTTGGCCAGCGCGAGATTGTTCTCCTGCTGCGTGAGCAGAAAATCGTCCGAGGCGCATTGCGATTCGATCTCCGCCACGTCGGCGGCGCTTTTCAACCCCAGTTCGTAGAGTTTGCGGCTCTTGCGCAGATTGGCGGCGCTCGTCTGCCGCTGTTCGCGTGCCAGCCGGACGCTTTCGGTGTAGTACACCACGTCGAAGTAGGCCTGCATGGCGTTCAGCGCCGCTTCGTCGCGGGCCTGTTGCAGCTCCTCGATGCCCATGAGCCGCATGACACGTGCCGCCCGCACGGTGTTGATTCCCGACAATCCTGCGAAAACGGGAATCTGCCCCGACAGGCTGTACGAGTTGTCGAGATTGGCGACGGTGGTGTAGGTATTGGTTTCGGGGTCGACCGAACGGCCGAAACTTGTCGTGGCGCTGGCGGATGCGCTGATCGAGGGAACCAGTGCGGCGATCGATGCGATATACTCCTGGCGGTAGTTGCGGTTCGCATAGATCTGCTGCCGGACGTTGGGATTGTGTTCGACGGCGTAGGCCATGCAGGCGTCGAGTGTCATTGCGGAGACGGTGTCTGCGGCAGGACGGGGGAGTGCCGCCGTTCCGTCCGACGCGGGCGGTTCCGTTCGTGCGACCGTATCGGCAGCCGGCGGCGTTTCGGATGCGGCGATCCGCTGTCGGGCGACGGAGGGTGTCAATAAAATAGACAGTATGACGATCGAAAACGATAGTTTCAGCATCTTTTTCTCGTATTCTTGGTTTGCTCACCGAAGATGCCAATTCGATGCCAATCGTTTAAAATGCTTTGTAATCAAGTGTTTGTCGTGATAAAGCGGTTGCGAAGGTGTAAAAATAATGGACAGGGATGTAAAAAAAGTAGACAGTCTTTGCCGGTTTTTCACCAAAAAGAGTTACTTTTACCGGAAAGACGGGTGGTTTCGTCGAGCCGGGTGCAATTCCGGAGCTATTCGGGCTTGTGCCGGGGCGGGAAAACGACTGCCGCAAACCAACGCTGTACGATGGCGAAAGAGGGTAATTTATTGATCGTGGATGACAACAGCAGCATTCTGGGTGCTTTGCGGCTGTTGCTGGAGCGTCATTTTGCGAAGGTGACGACGTTGACTTCGCCCAAACTGCTCGATACCGTGCTGCGCGGCGAGGCGGTGGACGCCGTGTTGCTCGACATGAATTTCACGGCCGGCGTCAACAACGGCAACGAGGGCATCTACTGGTTGCGGCGGATCCGCGACATACGTCCCGACGTGAAGGTCGTTCTCTTTACGGCCTATGCCGATGTCGATCTGGCAGTGCGGTCCATGCGCGACGGTGCGGTCGATTTCGTGGTCAAGCCCTGGGATAATGAGCGGCTGGTCGCCTCGCTGCGCAACGCCTGCGAGCTGGCCCGTTCGCAGCGCGAGGTGAAACGGCTGCGGGAGATCCGGCGCGAACTGACGGTCGACGAGCCGATGTTCTGGGGGACGAGTCCTGCGATGGAACGTATCCGCGAGATCGTCGAAAAGGTCGCGGCGACCGATGCCAATATCCTCATTACGGGGGAAAACGGTACGGGCAAGGAGATGCTGGCGCGCGAGATTCACCGCCGCTCGCATCGCAGTGGCGGTCCGATGGTGGCCGTGGATATGGGTGCCGTGCCCGAGACGCTGTTCGAAAGCGAACTGTTCGGCCACGTGAAGGGTGCCTTCACCGATGCGCGCACCGACCGTGCCGGAAAGTTCGAGGTCGCCGACGGCGGTACGCTCTTCCTCGATGAGATCGGCAACCTGCCGCTGCATCTGCAACCGAAACTGCTGACGGCGCTGCAAAGCGGCGCGATCGTCCGCGTGGGCAGCAATCTGCCCGTGAAGGTCGACTGCCGGCTCATCTCGGCGACCAACCGCGATCTGTTCGGGATGACGGCCGGAGGCTCGTTCCGCGAAGACCTGCTCTACCGTATCAATACCATTCACATCGATCTGCCGCCCCTGCGCCAACGCCGCGAGGATATTCTGTTGCTGGCGCGGACGTTTCTCGTGCGTTATGCCGGCAAGTACCGGAAACCGATCCGCGATTTCGATGCGGCGGCGCAGCACGAGTTGGTCGCTCATGCGTGGGCGGGCAATATCCGCGAGTTGCAGCATACCGTCGAGAAGGCGGTTATCCTGTGCGACGGAACGGAAATATCGCCGGCGACGCTGTTGTTGCGCCCCGTCGCGACGGGGCCGTCGCCCGCGGCGTTCACCACCTTCGAAGAGATGGAGCGTGCGATGATCGAACAGGCGATGGAACGCCACGGCGGCAATCTCTCGGCCGTAGCGCAGCAGTTGGGGGTCACGCGGCAGACGCTCTATAACAAAATCAAACGCTACGGCTTATGAAATACGGTGGCGATCTCTTCCGTCTGGTATCCCACGTCGTCGTGCTGATCGCCGTGACGGCCGCTGCCGCTGCGTTGTCGGCGACGGGGCGTTATGCCTTCGCCCTGCTGCTTCTGCCGTTCGGCGGCATCGCGGTCTACCGGCTCGTGCGGTTGTACGACGCGTCGATGCGCCGTGTGACCTTTCTGCTCGATGCCGTCGAAAACAACGATCTGAATTTCCGTTTCTGCGAGGGTGCGGCCTCCGGCGGCGAACGGGCGCTCAACGTGGCGTTGAACCGTATCCGCGAGATCATCGTGCGGGCCAAGCTGCGCGCCGAGGAACGCGAACGCTATTACAGGCTCATCATGGAGTGCGCCCGCACGGGGCTGCTGACCGTCGACGACAGGGGCAGCGTCTACCAGGTCAACGACGAGGCGCTGCGTATCTTCGGTCTGCCGCGGATGACGCATGTGCGGCAGGTGGAGCCGCTGTTGCCCGAAGCCTGTCGCGCGCTGACGGCGATCCGTTCCGGCGAGCGTCTGCGCGTGCGGAGCCGGACCGAAAGCGGCGAGGTCAATCTGTCGTTGACCTGTTCGGAGATCACGCTCGACCGGCGGCATCTTCGCGTCGTGGCCGTGAGCGACATCGACGACTATCTGAGTGCGGTGCAGGTCGAGTCGTGGAGCAAGCTCACCCGGATTCTGACGCACGAGATCATGAACTCGCTGGCGCCCATCACCTCGCTGAGCGATACGCTGCTGCATCTCGGCCGGCGGCTGGATGCCGATGTGGAGCGCGGGTTGGATACGATCTCTTCGACGAGCCGCCGTCTGACGGCTTTCGTCGAGACGTTCCGGCGTTTCACACGTATTCCCGAACCTCGGAAATCGGCATTCGAGGTGCGCGGGATGCTCGAACGGGCCGTCATGCTGGCAGGGGTTTCCGATGTGGTGCGGCTCGACGTCGAACCGTCGCAGATGCTGATCTACGCAGACGAGGGGCTGGTCGAACAGGTGGCGGTGAACCTGTTGAAGAATGCCCGCGAAGCAGCGGAGGGGCTCTCCGATGGCCGCATCGAGGTCGTGGCGCGCATTTCGGCCGACGAAACCGTGCGGATCGACTTCGGCGACAACGGCGCCGCCATTCCCGCCGAAGTCTCCGACAATATCTTCACGCCCTTCTTCACGACCAAACCCGACGGGTCGGGGATCGGATTGAGCGTATCGCGGCGCATCATGCAGCTGCACGGCGGATCGCTGCGCCTGACCTCCAATGTCGACGGCAAGGTGACGTTTACGCTCTTTTTCGCATGATCGTTCGGAGGCGGGCGGGATGGAGTCTCCCGAAGAAGACGAACAGCCGGAGGCTCCGGCCGCTCGTCTTGGCGGATGGGGGCGCGCCGCGCCTCTCTTCGAATGTCGCGTTCGGCGAAACGTGCTTTTCGTCGTTCCGTCTTCTGAGGCTCCGTTTGTCCGAGTCCTGCGCGGATATTCCCGTCCGACTCCCCGCACCGTCCCGCAAAAAATGAAAGACGACCGCCGTAGCGATCGTCCTGCGTAGTGGATAGGGGATTCGAACCCCTATGTCATGCGTGAGAGGCATGTATCCTAA
>ERZ773224.4370-NODE-4370-length-10947-cov-3.843739_pt1 | contig 10947 bp, 9 predicted proteins | sample MGYA00580526_ERZ773224 | MGnify/ENA primary metagenome ERZ773224 (study PRJEB29015, sample SAMEA2737743) | human gut metagenome | biome: human gut; feature: human-associated habitat; material: faeces | place: China | collected 2012 ...
CGCAATGAATTTCTAATAGTGTTATCACTTATTAAATTTTCGGGTTCATTCATAATAGTGAGCAGAATATCCAAAACTTTAATATTATCAGGGCACTTTATGTCACTGCGGATCAAGGAAAGCACATAAGACAAATCGTGTAACTCATGTTGTGTAATCATATGCGTGCCTCAATCAAAAATTGAAATATCAATAGATCTCTTATGCGTTAAGGCATTTTTTAATCGATGATTACCATCTTCAACTATGCCATTGCGATATACACTTATTGCCTGATCGCGACCATAGATTTCAGCATTCCTCAATCTTTGAAGATCAAGATTACGTAAATCTTTTGAAGGTGTTATGGTTCTGGGGTCAACACCGATTTGTACCTTATTGCCATTTGGATTAAATGGTTTGCCAAGATTTTCTGATTTTTTAATAGTAGCGGATGATACTTTAGATGTAGTGAATGCATCAACACCAGCCAAAATTGCGCCTGTTGCAGTGTCTACAACGGTTCCCCAATTACCCTGGTCGTTAAATTCATCTATACTTTTTGATGTATGTGCTGCATTTAGTACTGAGACTCCATATACAGTTGCTGAACCCAATGTTGTAGCGGCAGCAACTGTTGTTGCAGTTGAAAAAGCAGTGCCACCACTAGCGACAATACCAATAGAAGTCGTTGCTAATGCAAGACTTCCGCCACATGTTGCTACAGTTGCTACAACACATGCTGCAACAACAGCTGCGCCAAGAACCCAATGCCACCATGCTTTCCCGGTAGGATCAAATCTATTTATTGGATTGTTTCCACAATATGCAAATAAATTAGTGCCGGTAGTATTATCGCCTGTTGCAAGCAGCCCATCCCCATTTACAAACCTCTGAGTCACCGGGTCGTAGTATCTTGAGTTGAGGTAGTAGAGCCCGGTTTCGGTATCATAGCAATAGCCGCGGTAGCGGAAGGGATTGAGCGTGCCTACGGTGTCGGCTTTGGAGCCGGTGACCGACAACAGCTCGCCCCACGCGCTGTACTCGTAGTTTACCACACGTTCGGCATAGTCGTCTATTATCGCTATGACGTCGCCCTGCGCGTTGTAAAGGTAGAATAAATGCTCCTGCACGCCGTCTATCAGCGTGAATACTCCGTACGGCGTGCCTTTATCGTCGTAAAAGAAGACGTACATGTCGTCGCCGGTCGCCATATACTGCAGCCGGTCGCCCACCCAGTAATAATTTGTGGTGACGCCGTTGACGGTCTTCTGCGTGCGGTGTCCGTTCGCGTCGTAAGCGAAGGTCGCCGACAATCCGTCCTTATTTATCGACGCAAGCTGCCTGCCCGACTGCCATGTCATGGTCATGCCGTCGCGGTAGGTAAGGGGATTGCCTATAGCGTCATAGGTGATGGTCTGACCGTTGAACGAGGTCAGAAGATCCTTCCACTCCGGGTCGGAATAGCCGTAGTCCTTTATGACCGTGCCGTTCTTTTTGACCGACAGGATGTTTCCTGCGTTGTCATAGGTGTAGGTATATACCTCGCTGCCGCGCGTAACCTTGGTGAGCTGGTTTAATGCGTCATACTCATAGCTCTCAAGCAGGGCGCCGTTTTTCTTTACTGAGGTTATATTCCCGTTTTGGTCATAGGCGTACTCGAGCAGCTCGCCGTCGTTATTCACCGACTTTATGAGCGCTGTCGTGGTATTCTCACCGGCACCCTCAAGATAGCTGTAGGTGGTTTTCACACCGTAGGATTTGAGCAGCGTTTTCGAGGTCAGCCTGTTCAGCTTGTCATAACCGTAAACGAACTGCCGGCAGTTATTCATTGTAAGACCGGTCACAAGTCCGGACTTTTCGGAATAATTGCACTGGTCGTCGTAGTCATAAACGGTCTTGAGCTCATAGCCCCTTACGTTTTCCTTGACCGTGTAAAGGCGGTTGAAGGAGTCATAGGTGTAGCCTATGTATCTGCCGTCGCTCGCGTCGCTGCGCGTTGCCCTGCCGATGAGATCGTACTCATGGTTCCAGGTTAGACCCGTCTTAGCGTCGGAATACTTCACTAAGTTTCCGAGTCTGTCATAATTATACAGGGAAGTCAGCGTATTGTCAACATATGTTTGCTTAATTCTCTGCTGATCGTCATAAACGTAGCTTTTTGTGCTGCCGTTGCCGTAGGTCAGCGACGAAACGAGCGAGGAATGGTCATAAAAAGAGGCGAGGGCAGGCAAGCCCTCGCCAAATGAAAAAGGTGAACGTGTTTTGCTTGCCGGAACGGTTTTATCCCTCTAACAAACCGTTCCGACATGCCGCAGTTGGTATTTTTTTGCTGCAGAACTTGGAGTGTTTAATGCAACAAATTGCTTTACCGATATTATTATACAATAATTGCTAAAATGTGTCAAGAGGTAATAGCAAAAAATATGCTAAAATTTGGAATTTTTTGATGCTGGAGAAGAAAAGCAGCATTTAACGGCTTTGAAGAGGAACTTAGTCGCTTAAAGTGACATTAGCGTCGGATGTGGGTTGAAAACATAATTAAAGCTAAAAAACAAGCGGGCAGATTACTGCCCGCTTGCGGTGGGAGTGGATTCAGAGGGTGTTAGGATTGGGGAGTGTCGAGGGCTTTCTGTTAATGTACTTCACCTACAGGTGAAATCACTACCTTACCTAATGACTCCAATATTTCCAACAAAACAATCATGTTATTGTGATAGTGTTCAAAGCGCATGCTACTGAGCCATGGAAAACAAAATATCTCCTTACCGTAAGAAAAACCTATTGCAGCCATTGCCCGGAAAATAGCATTGCCGAAACCATATAGTCTGCGCTCAAACAAATAATCATCTATTCTGAATAGTTCCAGTACATCCGAACAGGTATATTTTAACTGGCTGTGTTTCAAACCTCTAATTATAGATTTCTTTAAAGAAGCATTAGAAGGAAATAGAGGATATATTTTATCCATATAACATGACAATTTAGATAACTCACCCAATGTGATCGGCATATCATTTACAGTAATATCCGGTTCACCGTAGATGACAAAATCTTTAGGTCTGCATTTATACATAGACAACAAATAGCTAAGACCCCAGTTTCCAGAATCAATTTCACCTGACAATCTGTTTATTCCGACTGAAAACAATCTATTTATTCCGCATAAAAATTGTCATCCGGCATACTGCCGCCCACTGATGAAGGGTTTGACTCATAAAGTATTGTAAGATACTGATTTATGCGTGTTTTCATTTCATTTGACTTGATAAATGTGATATTACAATATGGAATTGCTTTCTTGGCAACTGCCGCTTTAAATATACCAAATTCCTCAACATATTCTGCTGCTGTATCAACATTTGAATTTACAAAATCAACTGAATTTTCATACTCTTCCATAAATTTGGCAACTGCTGCTTTATTCTTTTCATAATAATCTGCATTAACAGCTATAACTCCAGTAACAACAGTGCTTCCGTCTGTTGAAAGTTTTTCCCATTCTTTTGTTACATCAAGTGCAATTCTTACATCGCTGTTTGCCGCCATAACAGTTGTAACATATGGCTGCGGAAGCATTGCAACTGCACCTGAATCTGATGAAGCAAGCATTGCTGCTGCCTCTGAAGCCTCTGACTTAAATTCAATATTCACATCTTTTTCAGCATCAAGCCCTGCCTTTTTCAAAAGATATTTAAGTGTATACTCTGGTGTTGTGCCTTTTCCTGTTGTATAAATTGTTTTTCCTTTTAAATCAGCTACATTCTGCACCGTGTTTCCTTTTTCGACGATATAAAGCACACCGAGTGTATTTATGCCAAGCACCTTGATTTTGCCATTGCTTTTGTTGTAAAGTGTTGCAGCCGCATTACAAGGCAATGCTGCTATCTGCACATCTCCTTTTATCAGAAGCGAACTGAATTCGTCAGCAGATGCGGCAATCTTAAAATCATAATTATTGGCTGTCTTTTTTTCTTTTGAATCTTCCATAAGCTTAACCATTCCAATCGCTGTAGGTCCCTTCAAGGCAGCAACTGTAATATCTTTTGCTTCATAGCTCTGTGTCTGTGATTGTGTCACATCACTGTTGTCTGCATCTCTTTTACCGTCAGAAGGCATCCGGCACGCAGTAAGCCCAAGTGCAATTACCATACATAAAATCAATGCTATGAGTTTCTTTTTCATTTTCTCTTTCTCCTTTTCAACTTTCCTATTTTATTTCCACTCCGTAACAACAAACTGAATAGTCTTTTTCCCATTAAATTCATTGATGGATGGATAATAAACAATTGAAATATTCTGCTCCCTCTTTGGAACATTCATGCTGTCAGCACGAAACATTATAGCATCATACGAATATGCATTTGCATCTTCCAGCACCATTTTTAAAACATTCCTGTTTTTCCCTATTATTGAAGCCTGTCTTACCCTAAGATTCTTATCTGCAAATACAGGTTTTTCATTTCCTTTGCCAAATGGTTCCAAAAGCTTTAACTGCTCAATAAGCGGAAATCCTGCATAACCCAGAGGCATTGGAACATCTATCCATGTAACAGGTGTAAGCTGCTCTTTTGTAAGTTTCTGGTTATGATTAAGCTGCCACCTGAATTCATCAATATTTTCTTTGTCAAGTGATATTCCTGCCGCCATCGGATGACCTCCGAATTTATTTAAAAGATAACCACATCTTGTTATCTCCTCAAACATGTTGTAGCCCTCTATGGAACGGCCTGAACCTTTTGCTCCCTCAGCTGCATCAGTTATAACAAACGTCGGTCTGTAAAAATATTCTTTCACTCTTCCGGCGATTATTCCGGCAACACTCTCATGACACTCCGGAAGATACACGACTAAAACATTATCATTGATAAGTTCCGTATTTTCCACCATATCAATAGCTTTTGCAGCTTCTTTTTCTGTCATATCCTTACGTTCTTCATTAAGTGAACGTAACTTTTCTGCCTTGGCTCTGGCTTCGCCTGGATTTTCTTCCAAAAGAAGACTTACCGCATGCCTTGCTGTTTCAAGACGTCCGCCAGCATTAAGACATGGGCCTATAACGAAACCAATATGATATGATGAAAGAGAGGCTATATCAATCTGACATGCATCTGCCAAAGCACGTATTCCTGTATTTTTCGTATTTTTCAGTGTTGACAGTCCAAATTTTACAAGAACCCTGTTTTCATCTTCAAGGTCAACCACATCTCCGATTGTGGCAATAGATGCGAGCTGCCTGTATTCATTTAAGTCTTCCGGATTTAGATTAAGACGCTCATAAATAATCTCAATGAGTTTGTATGCAACTGTTGCACCACAAAGCATTTTAAAAGGATACTTACACTCTTTCTGTTTTGGATTAACTATCGCATCTGCATCAGATTCCAGAAATACTTTTTCTCCATTTTCTTCCTTAAAAGGTATATCGTGATGGTCTGTTACAATTACTGTCATGTTATTGTCTTTAGCATAATTTATCTGTGGTATTGCTGCAATTCCATTGTCACATGTCACAATTGTATCTATACCATCTTCAATGGCATGATTAATAATATTTTCATTAATTCCATATCCGTCAGCTATTCTGTCAGGCACTGTGTAATCTACATCTGCTCCTGCTTTTTTAAGACCCTTTAATAATATCGTAACAGAGCATACGCCGTCAATATCATAATCTCCAACTATTCTTATATGTTTCCTATGATTTATTTTGTCAATAATAATATCCGCCGCTTTGTCTGCATCCTTTAATAAATGTGCATCATGCATACTTGATATATCTCCGCCAAGATACATATCAATCTCTTCATTCGTGCATACATCACGGTTTCTTATAATTCTGGCTATAACCTGGTCAATTCCATATCTGGCCGCAATTGCTTTAAAGTCAGCCTTTTTGGCATAAACCATCCATTTACTCATAATTTTTCTCCATAAAAGAAAAGGGAGAGCAAGCTCCCCCCTTTCAATAATCACTCAATATTCCAATTGAATATACTTTTTAAACCTGTGAGCCATCTTCGCCAATAGCAGCTTTTTTCTTCTTTTCTTCCTTTGCTGCTTCCTCAGCCTGTGCTCCGATTTTCTTACCGCCAAGAACATACCATAATGCACTTGTAATACATACTGATGAATATGCACCGGCAATTACACCAACCATAAGTGGAAGTGCAAATTCTCTTACTGATGTCACGCCAAAAATAAATAATGAAAGAAGCATGATAAATGTTGTAAGAGATGAATTGAATGTTCTTGTAAATGTATTACCAATTGCTTCATTTACAAGCTCAGCAATATTAGTCTTTCTGTTAGCATTCTTTAAGCTTTCTCTGATTCTGTCGAAAATGACAATTGTACTGTTGATTGAATAACCTACAATAGTAAGCATACATGCAATAAATGTTGTACCTACCTGAACTCTTGCAAGGGCATAGAATGCAAGTACAACAAGACAGTCATGAACAAGTGCGATAACTGCAGCAAGTGCAAATTTGATATCCCTGAATCTGATAAAGATATAAATAAGCATGCAGATTGTTGCAATAATAACTGAAATAAATGCACTCTGCTTCATTGTAGCACTAACTGAAGAACCGATTGTATCTGATTCAACAATTGTTCCATCCTGAATAGGGAACTTAGCTTTTACAGCTTCTTCCGCTGCTTCTCTCTGGTCAAGTGTGAGATCTGTTGTCTTAAATGTTACTTTTGTGCTGTCTTTAACTTTCTGCTGCTGTACTTCTGTAATACCGGCAGCCTGTCTGATTACAGGAATAATTTCATTTTCAATCTGTTCCTGTGAATATTCCTGCTGGAATGTGTAAGTAGTTGTTGTACCACCTACGAATTCAAGACTGTAATTAAGAGCTCTGTTTCCTGATGCCTTAAATCCTGCCATACCGATAAAACCAGCAAGAATAACTACTGCCGAACCGATAAAACACCATTTTCTGATGCCAAGGAAATTAAACTTCTTAGTATGAATAGTTCTTCCGTACCATTTTACATCTGTAATACCGAAGTTGTAGAAAAGCTTCATGATTACTCTTGTGATTACAAGTGCTGTAAACATTGATACAACAATACCAAGAGCAAGTGTCATGGCAAATCCCTTGATAGGTCCTGTACCAAATATGTAGAGAACTACTGCTGCAATAAGAGTTGTTATATTACCATCAACAATTGCTGATGTAGCTTTTGAATAACCTGCCTGAATAGCTGCCTCAACGCTTCTTCCTGCACCGATTTCCTCACGTATTCTTGAATAGATAACTACGTTGGCATCCACAGCCATACCTATACCAAGAATAATACCTGCAAGACCCGGAAGTGTAAGTGTTATATCATATACGCTTACGAGTACAAGTACAAGTGCTGTGTAAATCCATAATGCAAGTGTTGCAACAACACCAGGAATTCTATACGAAACAATCATAAAAATACAAAGTACAATAAGACCGATTGCAGCTGCAATAACACTTGTACGGATTGCATTATGTCCGAGCTGTGCAGCAACTACATTAGAACTTACCTCGTTAAGTGTAAGAGGAATTGAACCTATTCTTATGAATACTGCAAGATTATCAGCCGATTCAAATGATTCCATATTTGTAATAGAAGCTGTTCCGCCTGAAATTACAGACTCAACTGTCGGATAGCTTATTACCTGTCCATCATAAACAATATAGATAATCTTATTAAGGTTATCTCTTGTTGCCTGCTCAAACTTTGCTGCTCCATCATCAGTAAATGTAAGCTGAACACCAAATGATGTTGATGATGATGAGCTTGTATCTGTATAAGCCTGTGCTCCCTTTACATCAGAACCTGTAAGGAGTGGCGTATATTCCTCTCCCTTTGACCATGCTGTATATCCTGTACTGTCAAGAAATTCCAAAGAACCAGGTGTACCAAGCTCTTCAAGAATTGCATTAGCATCTGTAACACCAGGAATCTCAACTGTTATTCTCTTGTCGCCTGCTTCGTAAACCTGTGATTCTGTACTCTTGCCCTCCACACGTTTTTCAAGCTTTGCGATTGTATCTTTGATATCCTGACTGCTTGGATTGTCCTCCTGTATTTCATAAGTAATACTTACACCACCGGCAAGGTCAAGTCCAAGATTAATATCTTTGGCACTTCCTGAACCATTTTCGTCAATACCGAAAACAGAAATCAGTGTAAAGCCGATAATCATAGCGAGTATCACAATTGAATACACTATTTTTTTAGCTTTGCTGTACTTCATTTTTTTAGTAAAACTCCCTTCTTTTTTAGTCATTTGCGAGTGCTGCTTTAATCATAATAGCACACTCAATTCTTTTTCTCTGTAAGTCACAGCCGATGTCATATGCATCGTTAATATTCCCATGGAAATTGTAAGAATTTGCAGCACACCCACCACTGCAATAAAACTTAGCGAAACAATTCTTACACTTTTCCTTAGAATAAACATTACTATTCTTAAACATATCACGTATATCTGTTCTGGTAATACCATCCTCCACATTACCCATGAGGAAATCTTCATTTCCTACAAACTGATGACATGGATAAAAATCGCCCCATGGTGTCACCGCAAGATATTCGCATCCCGAACCACATCCTGAAAGTCTTTTTGCAACACATGGTCCGCCGTTTAAGTCTATCATAAAATGGAAAAAGTTAAATCCGTTACCGGCCTTTTTACGCTTTACAAGCTCTTTTGCAAGTAAATCGTACTGTTCACATATAAAAGGTACATCTTCCGGTCTTATTGCATAATCATCTGTAGGCTGTGCTACAACAGGCTCCACCGAAATCTGTTTAAATCCTTCATCAGCAAGATGAAGAACATCTTCTGAAAAATCCAGATTATTATGTGTAAATGTACCTCTTACATAATAATTATTCTGATTTCTGCTCTCTGCTACCTTCTTAAACTTAGGCATTATAATATCATATGAACTGCCATGTCCGTTTCTTGTAGGACGCATTAAATCATTGATTTCCTTACGTCCGTCAATACTTAAAACAATATTTCCCATCTCTTTATTGGCAAATTCAAGAATATCATCATCAAGAAGAATTCCGTTAGTTGTAAGTGTAAATCTGAACTTTTTATTATTAGCCTCTTCAAGACTTCTTCCATACTCTACAAGCTGCTTTACAACCTCAAAATTCATTGTAGGCTCGCCGCCAAAGAAATCAACTTCAAGATTGCGTCTTGAACCCGAATTAGCAACTAAAAAGTCAAGTGCTTTCTTGCCGACTTCAAAGCTCATCATAGCTCTTCTTCCATGATATTCTCCCTCTTCGGCAAAACAATACTTACAGGCAAGATTGCAGTCATGTGCAATGTGCAGGCATAATGCCTTTACAACTGTAGGCCTGTCCTTAAATGAATCTATATATGGTTCATAAATATCTTCTGTAAAGAGCTGTCCATCTTCTTTTAACTGCTCTATCTCATTATATGCTTCACGCACATCACTCTCAGGATACTTATTCTCCAGAAGTTCTATGATTTCATCCAATGAATGGTTCTCATACTGTTCAATAATATCGTATACCATATCATCTACAACATGAACCGAACCACTGTTTACATCAAGAACAATATTATATCCGTTATTTTTATACTGGTGTACCATTTGTTCTCCGTTCCTGTCCAAATCTTTTTTAAAGAAAATAAGAGCGTGTCGAAAATGCTTAACACGCTCTCCTTTTCTACTGATTACTGCTGTAACACAACAACTGTTACTTAGTTATTCTTATTCTCACAGCTCTGGTTGCCGACTGTACATGATGTCTTACATGCTGACTGGCATGATGTCTGACACTCGCCACATCCGCCATGCTTCATTGTATCTTTTAATACACGATTGCTGATTGTCTTAATATGCTTCACGACAATTCCTCCTTCTGTTTTTAAACTATCGATAATTATAACATGTCCGTCTCTCTAAATCAAGCCCAAACTCCTAAGCACAAAAATCCACCCTGTTAATGTTATGCTTGAAAGAAGTGTTGTAAGAACAATAATGCTTGAAGAAAGAACACCGTCATTATCCATATTCTTTGCCATTATATAACACGTTACTGTTGATGGAGAGGCAGTCATTATAAGAATTGCGACAAGTTCCTGATTTCTGAATCCCATCATAACTGCCACCGGTATAGCTATGGCCGCTATCCCTACCAATTTGATAAATGTTGCTGTAAGCGTAGGTTTTATCTTCTTTATAGCCTTGCTGCCCTCAAATCCGGCACCGATACATATTAAAGCAACCGGGGTCGCTGTCTGGGCAACCGACTGAATCGTCTTCTGCATGATAACCGGCTGTTTAAGCCCTGCAACTGACGCAAGAAATCCAAGTACAATACCGATAATAATCGGATTTCTAGCTATATTAATACATGCTTTCTTTATATTTGATGCACTATCTTTTTCAGCTGCTTTGCCATCTGCATTCTCAGGTACTGCTTTAAATGTAAGAACAATAACAGAAAATATATTAAACAGCGGCACGGCAGCAACAATCATAAGAGGTGCCATTCCTGTGCTTGAATACATGCTCTGTATGAAAGCCATGCCAAGAATTGCCGCACTGCTCCGGCAGGCACACTGCACAAAACTTCCCTTCTGCGTATCGTCCTTCATCAACAGTTCCGTCACCACCCATATAATCCCGAAAAATGCCGTTGTTGCAAGCATACAGTACAGCACAAACCGGATATCAAACTGCGATGTCATGTCCGCACTTGAAATCTGCTGGAATAACAGCACCGGCAGCGCTACATGAAACACATATTTATTCGCCTTACTGACAAAATGTTCATCAATCACCCCCAGCTGTTTTATCCCCCAGCCGACAATCATTACCAAAAAAATCGGCACTGTTGCATTAATACTGTAAATAAAACTATCCATTCTTATCTTTTCTCCCTTTTCACCTTATAATCTGTATTAATTTCTAACGCATTTTA
>ERZ773224.4378-NODE-4378-length-10935-cov-28.029688_pt1 | contig 10935 bp, 9 predicted proteins | sample MGYA00580526_ERZ773224 | MGnify/ENA primary metagenome ERZ773224 (study PRJEB29015, sample SAMEA2737743) | human gut metagenome | biome: human gut; feature: human-associated habitat; material: faeces | place: China | collected 2012 ...
TGAGGGACGACTCCCAGAATAACAGAATCTATATGCATGATGAGAAGGACGTTTTGACGTCTGCTCTTGACATGCCCGAAATCATGTTGTATATATATAGCAAGAGCTGGAAGCTCCAATTTAGCGCTTCCAGCTCAATCATTATCATAGAAGATTACTATTTACAGACTTTTCTTCATAGTCTCGCCCGCGGGCACTTTACTTTTTACGCACCGTTTGCTATGGAATAACGGTTCATGGTCTGCCAACTATTTTTATATACTACAAATTACTCCTCTGCCAACTCCACCACCAATTTGGCTTCGGTGGCGGCGATGGCAAGCTGGAGTTTATTCTCCAGGTTCGTCTTTTGCAGCATATTGATGACGTGGTACTTCACGGTGGATGGCTCGATGCCGAGTTCTTTTGCAATCTCGTTATAGGACAGCCCGCGCACAAGACAGCGCAGGACCTTCATCTCTCCTTTGGTGAACTCGGCGCTCGTGGCAGTGCCGATCTCCACGCTGGGCGGTGCATCGGGGAAGATATGCTCCCCCGCCATCGTGCGGCGCACGACCTGCATCAGGGTCCCTTCATCGCCGTCCTTATACCACAGGCTGTCCACGCCCACGGCTTTTGCGCGTGCCAAGACCTGTGTGTCAATAAGCGAGGTCGCCACCACGATCTTGATTTCCGGGTGCGCTTCTCGTATCTTTTTTGCGGCGGCCAGGCCGTTTTCGCGGTGTTCTGTCTGCACATCCATCAGCACAAGGTCGATGTCCTCGGTATCGCACAGGATGGGAGCCTCTGCAGCGCCGGGGATAGACACAGCAAGCTGATACCCGTCCTCGTTCTGAATATAGCTTTCAAGCAGGCTCCGTACCAGCTTTTGGTCCTCAACGATCATAACGCGTATCATAAGTGCTCTCCTTATCGGGCAGGGTGACTTCCAGAACAAATACAGGCAGGGAATGTACGGTTACTGTACCCCCTGCTTTTTCAATACGGCGGCGGAGCGAGGAAAGCCCGCCGCCTTCCTTTATCTCCGCCTTGGGCGGTGCGCCGTTGTTCGTGATGCAAAGGTGCCATTCCTGCGGCCGATGCTCGGAATCGGCGTACAATTCCGTGGCGCCCGCATGCCGCACACCGTTGGAGGTACACTCCCGCAGGATCAGTGCGTAGAGCTCGCGGGTGGCGCGTGCCGCAGGGTACGCACCGCGCAGCTGTACGGCTGCACCCAGAACAGCCGCCCGCCTTTGCATATAGCTCAGCGGGTCCTCTGCAGCATTCTCCTGCCGGGCGCGGCATAGCAGGGAGATGGAGCTTTCCCACTTCGCAGCTTCGCTCCTGAGCCGGGCGAGGTCATGCTCATGCCGCAGTGCGCGCCGTGCGGCAAGCAGGGTATGGCCGATGTCGTCATGCACCCGCATCTTCATTTTCAGGATTTCTTCCTCCCGCACAATGTCGGGCATATTGTCATATAAGCGCTTTGCGCGGCGGTTCGCATCGGCAAGGCGCTCGTTTTCCTGCTGCAGTGCAGCATGCAATGTAGCCAGCTGGGTGACATCGGTGGCCATCACCTCGGTGTACGGTATACCGTATTTGTCCTGAACAGGGCGCACCGTGAAATGATATACCGTTCCGTCCGGGAATTCGTAGATGCGGGCGGCCTCATCGCGCAGCCGCACACCGCCGCCGGGACTGCGCAGCGCCTGCTCCAGATCCGTAAGGGTCTGCAGATCCCGGCCGCAGAGGACTGCGGCGATTTCCTGCATCCTGTGATTGATCAGACGCAGCAGACCATTGCGGTCAAAGTAGCAGATGGCCGCCGGCAGCGTGTCAAAGCCTTCCTTGACGGCGTTGCGGGAGATTCGGGGAATCATAGGCCGCCTCCTTCTGCCGGAAACATCGTGAAATACAAAAGCCCGTCATCATCCCGTTCAAGCTGCATCTGCGGCAGGCCGGGCAGCGCAGCGGGCGCGTCGGTGCATTGAACGCTGCAGCGCAGCCCCCAGCCCTGCGCCGTATGCTCGGCGCAGAAAAGGATCTCCTGCAATCCCGGCAGGGTCGCTTCTATGATGGCTTCAAAGGCGTCATAGATTGCCACGGCGGATGCAGGGGAAATCTTTGCTGTGTCGGCAATCTGTACGGCGCAGCGTATATCACTCAGGCGCAGGCTCTCGGCCGATTCAAACAGGCTCAGCCGCAGCTCCGTGGTGTCGATGTCCTCCGCCTTGTCGCAGACAAAAACAAGGTTGCTGCGCCGCTTGATATAGGTTCCCAAAATGACGATGTGCTTCAGCAGCCGCCGGGCGGTATCGATATCGTCCGTGGCTTTGAGCGCGATCAGGTATTCCTGTATCCGTGCCAGCTGGCGGGCTGTGACGGTCTCGATTTTGTCATACAGCCGGTTCTGCTCGCTCAGCTTCAGCCATTGTGCCTTCTGGGCTGTTTCCGCCTGTATGATGTCCCCGATGTCATGCAATTCCTCCTGCGTGAGACGCAGCTCCTCAAGCAGAGCCACCAGCTCGGTGATGTCCTCCTGCCAGAAAATATACCCTTTCCGGATCGGGTGGCCGTGAAGCTGGGTCGTTGCATCCAACTGGACACTGCCGGTGAGCGCCTGACGCAGCTGCTCCTCATGGAGCGGCGCTGCCTGCATGGAGCATTGCACAGGCACAAACGCCCGGTCCGTGATCAGACCCTTGGCCATAGATACCTCAAACAGCGTGGCATACCCCATATTGGATTGGATAAGCCCGCACCGGATGCACGCCTCAAAGGACGCTGTAAAGGTCAGGCATTGCACCACGGTCATATCACCGGCGACCGCATGCATCCACGGCACATTTAAAATATGCTTGTACAGTAAAGCATAGAGGGTGGCAAAAAAAATCGGCACAAGCGGCAGCCAGAGGATGCGCTTTGTATGCGGAATACGGCAGCGCCGTACAAGGTACACCACCGTGAACACGGCACAGGAAAATATCCACAACAGACAGAGGTAATATACGAACCGATAGGTGTAATCGGGGCTGCCCAGTACCTCCTGCCCGGGTGGGAACGCAAACGCAAGCTGATGACAGTCGTTTGTCAGCACCAGGCTGAACAGTACCACAGGGAATACAAAAATCACGTACCGGTACTTGTACAGCGGGGAGGACTGCCCCCGATCCAAAAAGAAAAGCGTATAAAGTGCAAGGGTCGGGATCAGCAGCATCGGGATATAGTACGCATACCACAATCGCCGCAGCATCTCCGGCGTCTGGGCAAAGTCATAGCGGATCAGGCGGATATCCAGCCAGAACAGCATCAGGGCGGCAGCACCCAGCAGGCAGCGGCGGGTCTGTGCGTGCAGGATACGCCACCAGACCGATACCGCCCAGGAAAAGATCAGAATATTATACAGCACCGTGCGCCAAAAGCCGGAATACGGCATATAAAACGCCCGCATCAGGACAGCGCAGAGAATCACCCCTGCAACCGCAGCGGCTAAACACAGATTGCCAAGCCGTACCTTTGTCATAGTGCCTGTCCTTTCCAAAGGGTAGATCATCCGTCTGTTTCTTTCCAGTATCATTATGACGCAATCTGCACTTTTTTGCAATAGTACGGAAAAAGCAGAAAAAAGTCCAAAAAACTATCCAAATGGTGGGGGCAGAAATCGTCTGATTCCTGTATGATGAAGGTGACAAATCGTATTCTTTGCAGGGAAGGAGGGCTGCGCCGTGCGGAGGATCGTTTTGGACGCGCAATACTCTGTGATGACGAGCGCATTGACAATGGCACTGAAACAGGGCAGGCCGGACTTCCAGGTGCAAAACGCCGGCCCTAAGACAAAGGATATTGTAAAGCTATGCCGTTCCTGCAGGGCGGATGTCCTGCTGCTGGAGGTCTGTCCGCATCCGCCGCGCACCCTGCAGGACAGACTGCTGCTGGCAAACGACCTGCGGGATGTATGCCCGCACTGCAAAACGGTACTGCTTGTGGATGAGGCCGAATATCCCGAACTGGCCACCGCCGTGTGCCTGGCAAAAAAGGATCACATTGTCGATGATTTCGTCTACGCTTCCGTCTCGCCTGCCTATCTGAGCGCTATGATGGACACTTTATGACCAAAAGGAGGACAGCTATGAAAAAAGTACAACGAACGCTCGCTGCCGTATTGGCAGCCATGATGCTTATGGCTTTGGCCGGTTGCTCCAAGGGGGATGTAACCAAAGAGGTCAATTCCGGCTTATCCGACCTGAAAGCGCAGGCTGCCGAACCGGCTGTTGAACCCCAGACGGAGCCCCCGGCAGAGCCCAAGACCGACGCGGCATCCGAACCTGCATCGGAGCCCGCTGCAGCGTCGGAGCCGGAAGCTACCGCCGAGCCGGCCCCCGCTTCCGCTCCTGCGGACAATCCCGATTATCCATCGGCTGCCGGCCCGAACACCCAGACCCTGGAGGCATTCGGCACAGACTTTACGCTGGTGCTCAACGTGACCTGCCCCGACCAGGGCTGGTACAAGTCCGTTTCGCCCCGTTTCGCGGATATCAAGCTGTTCCCGACCGATGACCCCAGCCATATCTTCTCCGGAGACCCGCGCATAACCTTTGAACTGAAAAGCGGGCTGGACAAGATCAACTATTATTACGACGACTTTGAAAACGTGGAGGAGCTTGCCCCGCGCACCATCGGCGGCGTGGAGATGGCCGGACGCACCTACAAAAACGTAGGTATGTTGTGGACGGAATACTACGGCGAGATGCCCACCGGCGGCTGGCTGGCCATCAAGATCTCCGGCGTAGACATTGACCCCGGCACCGAGGGCGACACCATTCTGAACAGCGTTACCTTTGGCTAAGGCAATCGCTGACACACACTACCCGCAACGAAAAGGCAGGTGAACCGACCATGAAAAAACTGCTATCCCTGACGGCGGCGGCCCTGCTGCTGATCACAACGGGCTGCGGGCGCAGCAATGCCCCGACTGCCTCGGCATCCTCTGCCGCCCCGTCGGTTTCCACCCCGATAACGGAACCGACAGTCGAGTCGTCCGACGATACGGCCCCGACCGTTCAGAAGGACGAAGCCGCCGCCAAGCCGCAAAACAGCCGGAGGCTGGATGATTCCCGCATTATCCCGCTGTACAGCGAGCGCTTTACCTACACCGACCCCTACGGCATCGAGGACACCTATTTTTATGAAGTGCCGCAGATCGACGATGACACCGAGGACGCCAAGCACATCAACGAGATGATCAACTACCGATACGGCTATCTGGTAGAGCGTGCCCAGGATGCCCGTTCCCGCAATGATTTCATCGACACCGGCTTCATCATCTGGGTCAGCAACTGGAACGGCCCCGTGCTGAGCCTGCAGGTGACCAGTTCCGACACGTTGTTCAACCACGATGTGGGCAGCTACCATTACAACTTTGCCACAGGGCAGGAGCTTACCAATCTGGATTTGCTCGAATACATGGGCTACACCGACAGCGCAAAGACCCTGAACGCGCTGCAGCGCGCCACAGCGCAGTATTTTGACCTTCACTATGGCGGCAATGACCCCACCTATGCCGCCGAGCTGAACCAGATGCGCGTGCAAAGCCTGAGCGAGCTTGACAATGTATTTACCTATTATTCTCTGTATCCGTACTATACCGGCGGTCTGGTGGTCACCGTGCCGATGTACACCCCCGCCGGGTCGGGAATGTACTGGACAGATGTTCAGGTTGACCCCAACAAGCGGCAGGCCAGCGGCCAGATCCTGCACGGGCAGGATGAATGGTTTACCTGCGATGTGACCGCCACCGGCGAGGTAACGGTGCGCGCCCTGACCGACTATGTTACCCCTGACGGCGCTGTGACCTACCAGACCATGAAGGAATGGTACGAGCTGGGCGACCAAACCGAGTTTACGGTAAGCGGCTGCTACGGCAACTATATAAAGATGCTCATGACCAGTGTCGGCCAGGATTACGCTCCCTATGTGTTCCTGCTGACCGAGGACGGCAACGTCGAGTATATTGATGTGATCAGCGGCGCACAGTGCGGCACCATGGCCAACGGCGGCCCGCTGTACGGCGTCAACGAGATCGTCAAGTTTGAGATCGGCACCGCCTATGATCCGGATTTTGAAGCCGAGTATACAACGGTGTACGCTGTCTCCCGCAACAATGAAAAATTCAACCTGGTCGAGGCCATGCACAATGCCGACCCGATGGAACTTTCCAGCCTGATCGGCTCGTATGTAAGTGACTACACCGGTACCTGGTTTGAAATTTGCGAGGATCAGCCGAACTTCTACATCGGCGAATACCGAAACGAAAACCGAGAGCCCGCCACATGGGACAGCGGCATCACCTACCTTGGTATGGATCACCGCGGCTGGATCTGCAGCATTTCGCTGTACCGCATGGATCTAGGGCGCGCACAGCGCGAAACCGTGGCCATGATGCCCACCGATTACGGCGGCTTTTACGTAAGGCATATCGGCGGGGAATCCCTGCTGAACCTGCCAAAGGACGAATCCGTTTGGTTTGAAATGACAAACGAATAAAAAAATCTGAAACGATTATCTTGTAAAGGAGGCAGACACTATGGCAACCTGTACGCAATGTGGTGCCGAGTTAAAGCCCGGTACTAAATTCTGCGAGAATTGCGGTGCAAAAGTATCCGTACCGCCGCCCGCCGCACAGCCCGCAGCTGTGCCCCAGCCCCCGGTTCAGCCTACCCAGGCTGCACCGCCGCCCCCACAGCCTGTACAGACGCCCCCGCAGCCGCAGGCAAGCGGCGGCAATCCCTATGCAGGCGGCGCACCTGCCGCCCCGCCGCCCCAGACGAACGCAGCGAATCCTTACGCAGGCAATGCGCCCGGCACACCGCCGCAGACCGGCGCAGGCGCACCGCTTTACGCCGGGGAAACGCCCCCGTCCGCGTCCGCACCGCCTGTCACGCCGCCGCCACCCGGCGGCACGGGCGGCAACCCTTACGGCAATGTGGCCCCCGGCGGCAAGCCCAAGCGCCCCCGCGCACCAATGTCCCCCAAGCGGATGATCCTGATCGCCATCCCGGTGATATTCCTGCTTATGATCATCGTAACAATGATTAGCGGCTCTATCCGCACCGGCAAGCCGAACGCCGGTGACCCGAATCAGGGCACCTGGGAAGCAGCCTACGCCGAGATCGGCGGCTCCGTGACGCAGGTCGAGGATGCCTTCGGCAGCGGGTTCCTGATGGACCTGAATGATAAGGGCAAGTGCGTTGTAACGGTGGACGGCACCAAGTCCTACGGCAAGTGGACGCTGAACGGCGGGGTCTTCCAGCTGGATTGCGGCGGCCTGAGCTGCACCGGCACCCTGCAAGACGAAATCCTGACCCTGAACGATGTGCAGGGACAGGGCGTGACGATCTACTTCGTCAAGTCCGGCAGCACCATGCAGCAGCCTCTGGACGGTGACAGCATGACCCAGGGCACCACCGCAGGCAGCGATACCGATGTGGGCATCTATGTGCTGGAATCCGCCTCCGACAGCGAGTACACCCTCTCCAAGGAGGAGCTTGCCCTCGTCGATATGGAGGACTTCTACATTGAGCTGCGCGCGGACGGCACCGGCGAAACCTACATGGAGGATTTTGTCACCTTCCAATGGAAGGACGGCAGCTTCTACGCGCTGACCGACCCCGATACCCCGGCCATGACCTACACCCGCGAGGGTGACCTGCTGACCATTGAGTTTGACGGTATGACCATGGTCTTTAAGCGCAGCGACACCAAGCCTGAAATCGACCCCGCTTTGCTGGAAGGCGGCGATGACGAATATGACGGCGACGGCTGGATCGACGGCCCGGATGAGCCTGACCCGCCCTACACCTACGACGACGGCAACACCTACGATGATTTGGGCAACACCAACTGGTACGGCTGGTTCCGGATGGAAAACTACAAGAATGTACCGAACCGTGATTACTTTGACACCGACACCTACGATTGCTGGGGCTACATCGGTGAGAGCGATGACGGCAGCCACTACTTTGAAGTTTACCGTGACGGTATGCCCGATGACCCGGTCATCACGATGTGGGTCAATGTCTATGATGACCATATCGAGCCTATCCTGGACGGCTACGACTGGGTACTTGACCAGAACATAACCGAGAGCGATGCGTATAAGTTCAACCTGTACCCGTATAACGACAGCATCTCGCTGTTCATGTATGACTACGAGGGCGACGACGGTACGGCCTGTGCGGTCAGCTTCTACATGAGGCTGGACGGCACCGAGTGGAACGAGGAGCTCGAAGAGCTGCCGCCCCGCTATGAGGAGTACAAGGCCGCCTTGGCCAACAAATAACGAACTGATTTATCTGTACAAAATGGGGCGGGCCCTGCCCGCCCCTGATATAGGAGGATCATTATGGGACTTATCAGAGCTGCAATGGGCGCTGCTGGCGGCGTTATGGCCGACCAGTGGAAGGAATACTTTTATTGTGAAGCCATGCCAGCTGACCTGTTGGCTACCCGCGGCTGGAAACGCCAGAGCGGACGCAGCGCCAACACCAAAGGCAATGACAACATTATCTCCAACGGCTCCATCGTGGCCGTTGCCGACGGCCAGTGTGCCATGATCGTGGAGCAGGGCAAGGTCGTGGATATGTGCGCCGAGCCGGGTGAGTACACCTACGATACCGGCAGCGCGCCGACGCTGTTCAGCGGCGATTTGTCCGAGTCCATCGGCGCAGTGTTCCAGAACATCGGCAAGCGCTTTACCTTCGGCGGCGAGGCCCCGATGGATCAGCGCATCTATTACTTCAACACCAAGGAGCTGGTGGGCAACAAATACGGCACGCCCAGCCCGGTGCCCTTCCGCGTGGTGGATCAGCGCGCCGGCATCGACATCGACATTGCCATCCGCTGCTTCGGCGAGTACAGCTACCGCATCACCAACCCCATTTTGTTCTACACCAATGTCTGCGGCAATGTGGAGGAAGGCTACACCCGCGATGAGATCGACGGGCAGCTGAAATCCGAGCTGATGACCGCCCTGCAGCCCGCCTTTGCCAAGATCAGCGATATGGGCATCCGCTATTCCGCACTGCCTGGCCACACGATGGAGCTTGCCGAGGCCCTCAACGATGTGCTGAGCGCCAAGTGGGGCAAGCTGCGCGGCATCGAGATCGTATCCTTCGGCGTTTCCAGCGTGAAGGCCAGCGAGGAAGACGAGCAGATGCTCAAGGAAATGCAGCGCAACGCAGCCTTTATGGACCCGACCCGCGCCGCTGCGCATCTTGTCGGCGCACAGGCCAGTGCCATGCAGACCGCGGCCGGTAATCAGGGCGCAGGCCCCGCCATGGCCTTTATGGGCATGAATATGGCCGGTGCGGCGGGCGGTATGAACGCCCAGAACCTGTACCAGATGGGTGCCCAGCAGCAGGCCGCCGCACAGCCCGCCCCGGCCCCGGCCTCTGCCCCCGCAGGCTGGACCTGCAGCTGCGGCCAGACCGGCAACACCGGCAAATTCTGCGCAAACTGCGGCAGCCCCAAGCCTGCCCCGGCACCCGCAGCCGCCAGCTGGGTATGCAGCTGCGGCACTTCCAACACCGGTAAGTTCTGCTGCAACTGCGGCAGCCCCAAGCCCGCCCCGGCTCCCGCCAAGTGCAGCCAGTGCGGCTGGACCCCGGATGACCCGGCTCATCCGCCCAAGTTCTGCCCGGAGTGCGGTAAGCCGTTTGGCCAGTGATGCGCAAAAAAATCGCTGCGGTGCTTTGCGCCGCAGCCGCTTTTCTGACAATGTCCGGCTGTAAAAAAGCGCCGCCCGGCACACTGACCGGTATCAGCATCAGCTATTCCGGGATGTGCTATGACGACACCTATGGGTTCAGCATAAGAAATGACCCGGTTGACGGCTGCCTTTTCAGCTGCAATTACAAGGATGATGAATGGGTGGAGCTGGAAAACATCCCTGTTGAGGACACCCAATGGCAAGAAGCCCTGGCTCTGGCAGAAAAGCTGGGGCTGGAAAGCCTACCGGACGAAAAGAAAAATTCTGCCGGCTTATTTATTACCGATGAAACGTTAAATAGCGTTTGCCTGATTTACAAAGCCCCGGATGACGAGACCATCTACCGTTATCTGGATGCCGATGGCAATACGCGCAGCGCCCTGCGTGATTTTTTTGAGGATCTGGCAGGGCAGCTGCAAACTGAAGGAAAGAGAGGTGACGCATAATGGCAACGCAGCTTACCAACTACCAATGCCCTGCCTGTACCGGTCCGCTTCACTTTGACGGTGCCAGCGGCAAGCTGGTGTGCGATTTCTGCGGCAGCAGCTACGACACTGCTGAGATCGAAGCGCTCTATGCTGAAAAAGAAGCCGCTGCCGAAACCGCGGCACAGAATAAACAAGCACCGCCGCCAGACTCCGTCTGGAGCGAAAACGAGGCCGCCGGACTGCGCAGCTATTCCTGCCCGTCCTGCGGCGCAGAGCTGATCTGTGACGAGACGACCGCCGCGACAAGCTGCCCGTACTGCGGCAATCCAACGGTCATCGCGGGGCAGTTCAGCGGCATGCAGCGGCCTGAGCTTGTCCTGCCGTTTGTGCTGGATAAGAACGCCGCCAAGGCCGCACTGAAAAAATACTATCGCGGGAAGAGATTCCTGCCCAATGCCTTCTCTTCGCAGAATCATATCGAGGAGATCAAGGGCGTGTATGTCCCGTTCTGGCTGTTCGATGCCAACGCCTCCGGTTCGGGCCAATATGAAGCCACGACCAGCTCCAGACACCGCAACGGCGATTATGTCATCACCACGACCAGGCACTATGATGTCCGCCGCGCGGGTACTACGCAGTTCATGGGCGTGCCGGTGGACGGCTCGACCAAGATGCCCAACGGGCATATGGACGCCATTGAGCCTTATGACTACCGCGCCTTCCAGCCCTTCTCGACCGCGTACCTGCCGGGCTATATGG
>ERZ773224.4382-NODE-4382-length-10922-cov-5.065704_pt1 | contig 10922 bp, 11 predicted proteins | sample MGYA00580526_ERZ773224 | MGnify/ENA primary metagenome ERZ773224 (study PRJEB29015, sample SAMEA2737743) | human gut metagenome | biome: human gut; feature: human-associated habitat; material: faeces | place: China | collected 2012 ...
TACGTGTTATGTGTATGGACTGCAATGAGCAGTACATCAAAATTGACTGACCGGACTATGGAAAATTGCCAAATTGCCATTTTTAAAAAGGGAATTAGCATAGGCGATTGCCAAATTGCCATTTTTTGGAAAGCAAATTAACATAGGTAGTTGCTGAATTATCATTATAAAAGCAAGATGCATAGAGCTGGTATAGGGTGGTGCATGTATATCGTTTATGGGTGTGCATGTACCGCTGAACATATATTAAAAAAATCCTTGGAAAATAAAGTGTTTTTGATCATATGGAAAATGGCTGGACAGTAGGAAAAATGGTGTTGTTGCATTATTGGAAAAATTGGTGCGACAGTGGCGAAAAATTGGGATGCATTTAATTAGATTCTGCATTTTTATAAAAATACAGAAAAAAATGTGTAATTGGAGGGCAGAAAAAATGTCACAATGACAATGGATAGGGTAGGAGAGTAGCAGGGTGTATTTTTTGATACATAAACAGGGGATGCGATACATATTGCACAACGAAATCTCATTAGTTGCACACACGCAACAGGGTATAAAAAATGCATACTTGGTTAAAGGTCTGTTTGTAACATAGGGTAAAAAATGCATACTTGGTTAAAGGTCTGTTTGTAACATATAGGAATGAAAATGTGAACTTATGTTATTTTTGGGAGTGCACTTACAAAAAAGATGATACGATATGGGATTGACAAGAGCAGTGGTCAGCGTTAAGATGCCCTGACAGATTGGAGGTATGGACATTTGAGCGACATAAAGAAAAATGGGATACACGAACAGCTTTCAGATATCATGGATAAATATGAGGACATGAAGTATCTGTTTATTCTGCTTCAAGGCGATGTTGTAGACAACAGTAGTGAAAATGATATCTATGTCAGAGTGACAGAAATCATATTGAGAATGATTCGTGACATAGAGGGAAAATTACAGACTTTGCAGGAATGTATTGAGCAGTGACAGCTGTTGGGTGGACAACTTACCTGTGTCAAGCAGCTGTTGTCCTTCCTGTGTGACACCGAGCAGGTAATCAGTGGTGCAATGGTAGTACATTGCAAGGGAAACTAACTTCTCTAGGCTTGGAACGCGGTACCCGTGTTCATAGTTTGACAGCGTAGACGGAGTGACACCGACAGAAGTTGCAACTTCTTTAATTGAGCGGTTGGACATTAGTCGTTGTTCAGTTAATCGTTTAGCTAATCCATTGATCATAGTATTTCCTCCTGCGTTACTTCTAATATAAAGAAAAGGACATTGCTCTTGGAAATGAAAATAATGCTAAAAGAATAATACATATCTTGTCAATTAGTGTGACAAGCGTTAAAATGTAGTCAACATAGAAAAGAACAGGGAAAGCGGGGTAGGTTATGAAACAACGTGAAATTTGGAAAAGGATAGGCATAGGGCTTCTTTCTGCTACTTTATTACTTGGAAATGTACAGTGTGTCTGGGCATCCGAGAATCCGGAAAGTCTAAACACCTCTGCATATTCGGAATATAATATTAGTCTCTCCCCCTCTAAGACTAAGGGGACTAGAGATGAACTAGGACTATTAGGGTCAGGATTAACAATATCATGGACACCTGTAGGAGAGTTGACAGATCATGCTGAATTAAGAGCAAGCATAGACAAGTATTTAGGTGTGACAGGGGAGGGAAAGAGCAAACAGGGTTCCCTTTATACGAACATCAAAGGTAAGAATGATTACAATAATGTGTTTAGTGTTGCAATGAACAACAGCGCAGTCGAGAAAGCCCTGAACACGAATAAGAATTTCATAGCAAATGCAGCCTGCAACAGCTATACCGATCTGGATATAGACGATGAGGAAAAGTGTATGAACATGGCATTAAATGCATACTTCAATCTGTTGCCTGATGGTACAGAGGCAAATGCAGATGCATCATTGACAAGGGCACAGTTCATGGCTATGGTCATGAGGGCAGATACCCCTGTGACAGAGATTCAGACAGATACTGCATTTGAGAAATCAGTTGGACAGTCAGAGTATAACAGGTACGCACAGAGTGTAAACAAGGACAGCTATCTTACATTGAATAACCAGTTGTACAATAGCAGTATGACACGGGCAGAAGCTGTTTATACCATAGTAAGCAGATATTATGCAGACAGCTTAAAAAATGCAAGCAGTTCAGCAAGTTGTTATACAGATGCAAAGGATGGTGGAGCTGTAGCGAAATCAGATCGTGCATCAGCCTTGAATAACAGTATTTCAAATCCAGACAGTGGGATGGACAGGGAGCTTTATAAGAGTTTATGTGTTGCAAAGGAAAAGAATCTGCTGACAAGTGCAAGGAGCAGGTGGGATGAAGCGATCACTAAGAATGAAGCGATTGCATTGTTAAGATCAGTTTATACCCATAAGTTAGTAGAGTGTAATGCGAAAGGTACACTTCTAACCTCATCCTCAACATCAACAAATAAAACCACAGCAGTTAAAAAAGCCACAGCAACAAAGAAGCAGACAGTTAAAATAAAGAAGTACAAAAAGAGCAAGAAGCTGTACGTTAAGAAAGCAACAAAAGCATATAAAGTTACAAGTGCAGGCAAATTAAAGGTTGCAAAGAGTTTAAAGAAAAGTGCAAAAGTCACAGTGGTTGGAACATCTACAGTTAAGAAAGTAAAGTATTACGCAATTAAGAGTGGAGAGAGTACAATGTTGGTAAAGCAGAGTTTATTGAGCAAGACCAAGCCCCACTCCAAACCCGCATCAAAACCCTCCAAACCATCCTCAAAACCAAGCAGCAATCACAGTAATAAGCCAAGCAATGTTGATAGTGGTAACAACACAGCTCATTTTGATCCTAATGGAGGTTGGGATGATTTTATTAGATGCAAAATGCCTGGAGTAAAACCTCATCATGGAGACAAATGCATTGGATATAAAATGGTCAGTGGTAAAAAGAAGAACATTTATTATAATAAAGCAAATAATAAATGTTATTTCATTGACTGGGATGGCTTAAAATGTGACGTAATGCATAAGGATGCATTTAAGGACATTGATCCAGATGTGGATGGATTTAAGTAAATAGCAGCATTTAGCTATGTGGCTACTATTACCATGTAGCATAGAATTGTATGCCAATGCACTAAATTTAATTATTGAGCGAAGAATCCAGTTGTATAAGCAGCTGGATTCTTGTTTTTACATAGCTCACTTGCATTTTAATTTTTAAAATAAAAAAAATATTTTTAATTAAACAGGCATTAGTTTGTAAAATAAATGTTCACGCGTTATAATATAGATAGGGAAAGGTGGTGGGGGAAGTTGAATGATTTTCAACAGATAAAAACAGGCTTAGGTATGACAGAGATTAGTCAAGAAACAATAGATCATATACCATGTATAAAAGCATTCAATGATGTTAAAATGGACAATTTGTTATATAAGTATCATAAAAGCTTATTAACACTTGCAAAAAATAAGAACTCAAATAAAGAGGTTGGTTTATTTTGGGACTTAAATAATGTGGATAAGGAACCATTAAGAATTATAGGGAAGGCAAATGGATTTAATATAAGTTCAAGCTATGAGATCAATCGTTTAGTAAGGAATCCATATAGTTTACTAACAGTTGTAGTAATGCATAATCATCCAAGAAATGGAATGTTCTCTAGTGCAGACATTAAATCATTTACAGATTTCAATTCAATATACTTGATGACTGCAGTGTGTAATGATGGAACAATATACATGATAAGAAAAGAGAGAAATTTTAACCCTTTAGCTATGCAGAAGTATTATGAAGAAGGTGCAGCTTTAAGTCATAAAAAGGCACAAAATGAAATAATGAGAAAGGTAAAGAAGTTAAAGTTGGACATTAACAATGCGAATGATAGAAAGAAAATAGCAAAAATGTCAACAAAATCATATTATTATGGCATAAAAAATGTTGCAAAGCATGCAAAAGAAATTGGGATAACATATAGATGTAGCGTAAAAAGAAAGTGAGGCATATTATGAGTAGTTATTTACCTTTTGGACAAAAAATCACACCAACAAATGAACAAGTGAAAGCACAGCAAATAAAATTTGAGAGATATGATTATTATGGAATACCATATGGTCAGTTTGATACTTTGGAAAATGGAGAGGGGCATTGGTCAAAAAAAGAGAAGGACAGAGAAGAGGCTAGACTTTTAATAATGAAAGGGGAATCAATACCTAAAGATTTAGAGAATAGACTCTTACAATATAAGAAACAGGAACATAAAAATGCATAAGTATAATTAACAGAGCACACCAATAAAAAGGTGTGCTTTTTAGTTTATACACATTTATAGTTTCCAATCATGCATAAAAAACTACATTCAAATATATTAAAATGTAATTTTTAATTAATTAAAAAGAGATTGTGCAAGCATGCATGACTACCTACACAATCATTTTTAATTAGTTAGTCTACAATCCTCTGCCATACATAACATATTACAGCAGGTGTAGAAACAGCTAATGCAGCAAGAAAGCCTATATAAACATAATGAAATCCTAAAGATTATACCCATAGCATATAGTTGTTCTTTACTGTCTGTATACATATCAAATATACCTTTCAAAATTATGTTAATGTCCTCGTTTAAACCGAGGTTATAAAGTGTGAAAGGGGTTGATAGCATCATAAGTAAACACTAACCAACTCTAGTATAGCAGAGGAAAATGTAGAAAGCAATAAAAGCCAGCGTCAGTAAAAAGGTGCTGGCATTTATAATTTTTATTTTTTAATTAAAGGAGAGAAAAAAGATGAAAGAGTGTACATATTGCAAGAGTCCTATTGTGAAAACAAAGAGCAATCCTGAACAGAAATGTGCGTATAAATTATGTGATGGGTTTGGGTTTAGTCGCATTGATGGAGATGGAGTACCATATTCACCAGGCATTACAAATGAAAGCCTTACAAAATTTACAGGTATGTGTACATACATTGAGGAACTTGGCAATGTAATAGAGGCAGTGAACATAGTGGATGGTGATAAGCTATTGTGCATAGGAACATGTTACCCTTGTCAATTAGTATTAACATTGGATGAATTTTTACAGGCAGTATTAACACAACACTTGGACTTACCAAAGGAATAATTAATCATATGTTTGTTCAAAGGAAAGGAGAAAACCAGACATGGACGTTGCAGGGAAATTGTATCCTGCAGGTAGGATTGGTACTACAAATTATATATTAACACCAGAGAACATTGTGAATGACATGATCAACATGCTTCCAGCTGATTTCTGGACACCAGATGTTAAGGTGTTAGACATTTTCTCTAAATCTGGTAGATTTTTAATGGCTGCATACAAGAAATTGTTTAACTCACCATACCTTGCAGATATGGACATTGCAAAGAGAAAGCGTCATATTTTATCTGAACAGCTCTATGGTATAACAGATGATTTCACATGTTTAATGCTTTCAGAGAGTGCATTATATGGCTATGCACAATATGGAAAAAAGAACATCAGAATGATTGAAGATCTACAATCAATTGTTAAGGATAGTGACTCTGAAAGGTTTAGAAAGGCAGTAGAGGAGAATTTTGGAAAAATGAAATTTGATTTGGTCATTGGCAATCCGCCATACAACGATACAAATAGTACAGGCTCTTCAAAGTCTGTAAATACATATTTTGTTAAAAAGGGTGCAAGTATTACAAAGAGATACATGGCATTTATAATGCCGGATAGATGGTTTGTTTCATCAGATGCATTAAATAGTGAGTGTCGGAGAAATATGATCGGCAAAATAAGATACATGAGAGATTTTGATAATGCAGATGAGATTTTTGAGGGAACAAAGATTGCCGGAGGGGTATCTTATTTCCTGTATGACAAGCAGTATGATGGCGAGATGGTTTATGAGGATAACAGAGGGCAGATAAGAGTAAAGCATACAGCGAAGTTTATGTGCAAGTCGATACAAAGCAACCTGCTTTATAATCGTGTAAAAGAAATTGCTAAAGAGTATATGGATGCAGATTTTATTTCAACATCATTCTTTGGTTTAACAAGGGATGCAGTTGGAAATGCAGTAAAGACAGAAAGAAGTAATATAAGACTTAAATCATCTGGAAATGATACATTTATGAATATAAATGACATTCCTAAAAATAAACAATACGCTGCTTTATATAAGGTTGTGATACCTTATTCTGCAATGAATCCGAAACCTTTCATTTTAATGCCTAATGAAATATGTACGCTTACTTATTTAGTAGTTAGATTTTTTGACAACATTACAGAAGCAGAGAACTGCAAGAAGTATTTTGAAACTGACTTTTTTAAGGTGTTGTTTGGAGGTCTGAAAACAAAATTAGGCAGTACAAAAGAGAATTTTGCATGTATACCGGTTCAAGATTTTACAAATCAGTCAGATATAGACTGGTCGCAGTCTGTAGCAGACGTTAATAAACAATTATACGAAAAATACAACTTAACAGCAGAAGAAATTAATATCATTGAAAAGTCTGTAAATGAACAGAGATAAAGAAAGAGCCAGCACCCATAGAAAAAGTGCTGGCTTATTTCGAGCCCGTGAAATAATCTCTGTAAATTCAACACTATAAAGGTCTTCTATGATAAAATATTAAAATCATAGGAGGCCTTTTATTATGGCAAACAGAAAAAAAGAAGTTTACAAACCAAAACCAATGACCGAAGGAAAAAGAAATCTTATCCAGGGTCTGCTTCAGGAGTACGATATCCAATCTGCTGAGGATATTCAGGATGCTTTAAAAGATCTGCTTTCCGGAACAATTCAAGATATGCTTGAAACGGAAATGGATGATCATCTAGGCTATGACCGTTATGAAAGATCCGGTGAGCCTAACTACCGTAATGGTATGAAATCCAAAACTGTCCGCAGTAAATATGGTGAATTTCAGGTAGATGTCCCTCAGGATCGCCAGAGTTCTTTTGAGCCACAAATACTTCCAAAGCGTCAAAAAGATATTTCTTCGATTGATGACAAGATTATCTCAATGTATGCAAAGGGAATGACTACTCGACAGATTTCAGAAACCATAGAGGATATTTACGGCTTTGAAGTAAGTGAAGGAATGGTATCGGATATCACAGATAAACTCCTTCCACGAATCGAGGAATGGCAGAATCGTCCTTTGTCCCCTGTGTATCCTATCGTTTTTATTGATGCGGTACACTTTTCTGTACGTGATGATGGTGTGATCAGGAAACTTGCAGCATATGTCGTGCTTGGTATGAATGAAGATGGCATGAAAGAAGTCCTAAGCATTGTTGTGGGCGAAAATGAAAGCAGTAAATACTGGCTGTCTGTCCTGAACAGCTTAAAGAATCGTGGAGTTCAGGACATTCTCATTCTCTGCTCTGATGGTTTGACCGGTATCAAGGATGCAATCTCTACGGCATTTCCAAAAACGGAGCAGCAACGTTGTATTGTACATATGGTGAGAAACACGCTTAAATACGTTGCAAACAAGGATATGAAAGCATTTGCAAAAGATTTAAAAACAATCTATACCGCTGCAAATGAAGAAGCCGCAAGAAAGCAGTTAGAGTCTGTAACAGAAAAATGGTCTGCCCAGTATCCAAGTGCGATGAATCGCTGGCACGAAAACTGGGATGCAATATCCCCAATCTTCAAGTTTTCCAAGGAGGTTCGTACCGCATTTTACACTACAAATGCCATAGAATCGCTGAATTCCTGCTATCGTAGATTGAATAAGCAACGCAGTGTATTTCCAAGCTCTCAGGCACTTATGAAAGCCCTATATCTGGGAACTTTCGAGATCGCAAAAAAGTGGACAATGCCAATCAGGAACTGGGGAAAAGTTCGTGGCGAGCTGGAAATCATGTACCCTGACCGGATGCTGATATAGCAACAAAAGCTGGAATATCAAGAGTAAATATACGCCCAGATTTTCTGGGCGCTCTTGACATACCAGCTTATTTTTGCTATTAAATAAACAACGGCTTAACAGCAGAAACCGCTGTCAAGCCACATCAATTATCATAGAAGATCTAAATTTACAGAAAAAATTTCACACCGTCTTTTTTACATTTTCAAAAATTATTTTTACACAAGCTCCTCCAGATGTAAGATTACTTAAAATCAACTTCCCTCCATGCTTTCTGCATAGAACATCACTTATATACAATCCCATTCCATAATGTGTTTCTTCCAAACCTCCCCCATGATAATATGGCTTTGTTGCTTTATCAATTTCTTGCTGCTTAAAGCCAGGACCATCATCACAAATTATTACATATAACTGATTCTTGTTACTGTATAACTCTGCACTAATTTTTCTGTTAGCAAATCTCACTGCATTTGCAACTACATTTTCAACTATTTCAAGATAAATATTTAAATCTAAATACATCTCTGATATATCACACTGATAACTTACTTTATAATTCTTTTTTCCTTTATCAGCTAACGTTTCCAAAATTTTTCTTGTCTTTTTTTCTATTGTGCAACTATCTATACATGATTTTGTTGGGCGAATTTCTTCTAAATAGTTTATTTCTTTCATAGTATTGGCAAATTTTTCAATACGCAAGATTTGCTCATCTAAATCATTTACTACCTCCATCACCTTTTCATTTGTTAGTTTTCCTTGTGGGAAATATCGATTTAAATATTCTATATACGCTTTCAAAACTGACATAGGAGTTCTCAAATCATGTGAAAAAGCCGCCCGCATTTGTTTCTGCTCCTCAATCGCTTTCCACATTGCTTTATTATTTTCCCAAAGTTGTTCCCTCATTTTTTCAAATGCTGTACAAAGTTGCCCCATTTCATCATTTATCCTATAATCAATCCGAAAGTTTAAATCCTGATTACCTATTCTCATTGCACTGTCTTCTAAAAGAACTAAAGGTTTTTTTAATCTTTTTTTATAAAACCTTGTTAAAATAATGAGTACTGAAAAAGAGGTAAAAATTAGACTACACCATGTAATAGCAAAATCACATATTCCAATAATTACTGCATCAGCTTTACTCAATTCGCTCAATTGAGTTGGGGGTATTGATAATTCTCCTCCAAACAACTTACTGTATTCATTATAAATCTCATAATATTCCGAAATATTATCTACAGATTTTAGCCAAATAGCATCTTCAACATGACTGGCTAATGTATTTACAATCACAGAGCAACTAGTAGACAATATAAGGGCAACAGCTAAATGCAAAAATAATGACCATTTTATACTACTTACTTTCTTTCGTTCCATTTATATCCACATCCCCATACCGTTTCAATATATTCATAATCTGTAAACTTTTTTATCTTTCTCCTTATTCTACTAATAAACTCTGTTACCATTCTATTATCACCCTCTTTATCAAACCCCCAAAGTTTTTCATAAATCATTTCTCTATCAAATATTTGCGTTGGATAATTAGATAACAATTCAACTATCATAAATTCACTTTTAGTTAAGCCTATTAAACATTCGTTATAAAATATTTTTTTCTCCTTATAATCAATCCATAATTTCCCATCTGAGTATACCTTTCTCCGATCATGCTTTTTTCGTTCTCGTCTTAAATGAGCTTCTATACGTGCCTGCAACTCTCCCAAAGAAAATGGTTTTATAATATAATCATCTCCACCTGCTCTTAAGCCAATAATTTTATCACTTTCTTCTATTCTTGCTGATAAAAAAATAATAGGCACATTCAAATAGTTACGAACTTTTTTGCACAGTTCGATTCCATCTATATCAGGTAAATTAATATCTAATATTATTAAATCAATTTTCTCCCCTAGCAACATTAAAGCTGTTTTCCCATCTTCAGCTACATAGATACTGTAATTCTCCATTTCTAAAAAATCCTTAATTACTTTTATAATATTAGAATCATCGTCTACAACTAAAATATTTGCTTTCATCAATGTTTACCAACTAGCTATATGTTTATAATAGCCACTATTCTCCTTTTATAATATTTATAAATTATAACAAAATTTCCCCGAATCGCAAATCTATATTTCCGCATTATACAATGCATAATATTCTCCTTGCATTTCCATAAGCTCATTATGATTTCCAGATTCTGTTACTCGCCCATTATTAATTACTATAATGTTATCACACCTTTTTACTGCACTTAGTCTGTGTGCTATAATAATCACTGTTCTATTTTTAAGTAAGCTAAATATTAAGTCTATTATATTTTCTTGGGCAGCATTATCTAATGACGAAGTTGCCTCATCAAATATAACAATCTGTGCTTCCCTCAGCAATACTCTTGCAATGGATAATCTTTGTTTTTGCCCACCCGACAACTTAATTCCATTATCACCAACTACCGTATCAAATCCTTTGGGAGAATCTAAAATCATATCATATAAGCCAACTTTTTTTGCAATAGTGACTACTTTTTCCATTGATATGTTCTCATTTAAAAGAGTAAGATTATTCTTTATAGTATCATTCAGCAGAAAAACTTCCTGTGAAACAATGTCTATATTCTCTCTCAATTTGTTAATATTGTAATTTTTAACATTTATATTATCTATTTCTATTTCTCCTGACTGAATATCCCACAAACGAAATAAGAGGTTTATAAAAGTTGTTTTTCCTTCACCACTTTTTCCAACAATTCCATTAAAAGAACATGACATGAAATGACATTCTAAAGCATGAAAAACTTCTTTACCTTCCACATAATGAAAACTTACTTTTTTAAAATATATATCACCTCTTCGAATAGGCGAATCACAAATAGGTTCTATCGGAATAATTTCATTTTCTTGATTTAGTAAATTAAATACTCTATCAACAGACACCAATATTCTTTTCAATTGTGTACTATTCTGTGCAATTGAAACTACTGGCTGAAAAAGCTTTTGCGAATATTGATTAAAAGTAATAAGTCCACCCAGCGTCAATTCTC
>ERZ773224.4384-NODE-4384-length-10916-cov-10.739619_pt1 | contig 10916 bp, 5 predicted proteins | sample MGYA00580526_ERZ773224 | MGnify/ENA primary metagenome ERZ773224 (study PRJEB29015, sample SAMEA2737743) | human gut metagenome | biome: human gut; feature: human-associated habitat; material: faeces | place: China | collected 2012 ...
TCTCAGAAAAGCGGTTACATCTTGCTCATAAAATTGCTTTTCAAAAAGCCCCGATTGCGGCTATTTGCACAAAAATAAAGAATTGTCCGAAAACGCCTTGACAAACGATTTTGCTGCGCGTATAATTCAGCGCATAAAGGCAATGGCGTCTTTGAACCGAACGGGTTCATTGACGCCATTTTTTATTTTTCGCCTTAAAATATGAAAAAGGAGCGCTAACTTATGAGCACAGTATCTGATTATTTCGGAAGTCTCGTTTTTGACGACAGAGTGATGAAAGCAATGCTTTCCGCCGATGTTTACCAGTCTCTCAAGAAGACTATTGACGAAGGAGCAAGTCTCAATAATGACGTCGCCAACGCAGTTGCCGCCGCTATGAAGGACTGGGCCGTTGAGCATGGCGCGACCCATTTCACCCACTGGTTCCAACCCCTGACCGGCATCACCGCCGAGAAGCATGACAGCTTTATCGAGCCTGCGGGCGACGGCGTGGTCATGGAGCTGTCGGGCAAGAGCCTCATCAAGGGCGAGCCGGACGCCTCCTCCTTCCCCTCCGGCGGTCTGCGCGCCACCGCCGAGGCCCGCGGCTACACCGCCTGGGACCCCACCAGCTACGCTTTCGTGAAGGACGATACGCTGTGCATCCCCACTGCGTTCTGCTCCTACACCGGCGAGGCACTGGACAAAAAGACCCCGCTGCTGCGCTCGATGCAGGCTATCTCCGACCAGGCCTGCAAGGTGCTGAAGCTGTTCGGCAAGGACGTGGACCGCGTCGCGACCACCGTCGGCCCCGAGCAGGAGTACTTCCTGATTAAGAAGGAGGACTACCAGAAGCGTTTGGACCTGGTGCTGTGCGGCCGCACGCTGTTCGGCTCTGCCCCGTCCAAGGGCCAGGAGCTGGAGGAACACTACTTCGGCACGATCCGCCCCATCGTCTCCGGCTTTATGAAGGAGCTGGACGAGGAGCTGTGGAAGCTGGGCATTCCCGCCAAGACCAAGCACAACGAGGTCGCCCCCTGCCAGCATGAGCTGGCCCCCATCTACGACACCACCAACGTCGCCATCGACCACAACCTGCTGACGATGGAGATGATGAGGAAGATCGCCGACAAGCACGGTCTGGTCTGCCTGCAGCATGAGAAGCCGTTCGAGGGCGTCAACGGCAGCGGCAAGCACAACAACTGGTCCATCAGCACCAAGCACGAGAACCTGCTGGATCCCGGCGACACCCCGATGGAGAACCTGCAGTTCATGGTGTTCCTGTCCGCGGTCATCGAGGCCGTTGACGATTACGCCGACCTGCTGCGCACCTCCGTCGCCACCCCGGGCAACGATCACCGCCTGGGCGCCAACGAGGCACCCCCGGCCATCATTTCCATCTTCGTCGGTGAGGAGCTGGAGGCCGTTATTGATGCCATCTGCACCGATTCCCCCTATGCCGGCCCCGTCAAGATGAAGATGGACCTGGGCGTTGATGTCCTGCCCAAGTTCAGCAAGGACACCACGGACCGCAACCGTACCTCTCCGTTCGCCTTCACCGGCAACAAGTTTGAGTTCCGTATGCCCGGCTCCGCCGAGAACCTGTCCGACGCGAACACGATCCTGAACACCGCCGTCGCCAAGAGCCTGAAGGAGTTCGTGGCCGAGACCGCCGGTGCCGCCGACTTTGAGTGCGCGGCTGCCGCCTGGGTCAAAAAGACGCTGAACGAGCACCGCCGCGTGATCTTCAACGGCAACGGCTACAGCGAGGCCTGGGAGATCGAGGCCGAGCGCCGCGGCCTGCCGAACCGCAAGTGTACCCCCGACGCGATGATCGCGCTGAAGGACGAGAAGAACATTGCCCTGATGGAGGAGTTCGGCGTCCTGACCAAGACCGAGATGCTGAGCCGCTACGAGGTCGAGATGGAGCACTACTCCAAGATCCTCAACATCGAGGCCCGCACGATGCTCAAGATCGCCAACAAGCAGCTGATCCCCGCCGCCACCGCCTACATGGGCGAGGTTGCCGGCGCAGCCGCCGCCAAGACCGCCGCTGTGGAGGGCATCTCCACCAAGGCCGAGACGAAGGTCCTGACCGCCCTGAGCAAGTACACCGACGAGATGTCCGACGCCACCGACGCCCTGCAGGCCGCTACCGACAAGGTCAGCGCCATGGACGACGAGGCCGCCAAGGCACACGCCTTCCACGACGAGGTCATCCCCGCGATGGATGCCCTGCGTGCCGCCGCCGACGAGGCCGAGAGCATTGTCGATGAGGATTACTGGCCCCTGCCCTGCTACAGCCGTATGCTGTTCTATACCGAGTGATTTTCTCCCGCGCTTTTTGTAGGGGCGGGTCCCGTATCCGCCCGCAAGGGGCTGCCGGTTGACGGGCGCATATAGGATGCGCCACTACGGGATGGGTTGTTTCCCCGCAAGCAACAGCCCGCCCACATCACGCCATTCTCCTTTTCCTATTTCTTACACCAGCTCGAAAGGCCCGCCCGCACAGGTGGGCCTTTCGAGTATCTGCGGCTTCCCCCTTGGGGCTGCGCCCGCAGGCGCGTGTCGAAGCGCAACCGCCGGAGGCGGCTCTTAGCGCGGAGACTGAAGCTGGCAGCGGCCCCGTCCGCTGACTGATGAGGGCAGAGCTATTGCGGCATCCCGTCAAATGGTCGATTCCGGTAACTTTGCCTTCATCTGACCCTGCGGGGCCACCGCACCCCTTCCGGCGCTGTGCGCCACCTCCCCCGTATCGGGGGAGTCTGTCCCCGAGGGAAAAGGCAAAGAACGGCGGTCAGGAAGCTGGCCGCCGCTTTTTTATTCTGTAAAATTCCCCAATATCCCGCGTTTCCGATTGTAATTTCTTCGACAAAATGCTACACTAATAGTATCTATCCACAGCATAAAATCTGCCCAAGAGAGGTAACGCACCGTGCCAGAAGAACGCAAAGTCTACCGCCGCCCTGCCCGGACGGCTGCGCCCGCCCCGCAGGGCGGGCAAGCGGCCCCGCGCCCCGACGCGCCCCCGCCGCCGAAGAAAAAGAAACGTCCCGGCGCCAAACGCCGCCGCAGCCGCCTTGTGCTGGGGCTGTGTTTGCTCTGCCTGCTGGTCGTGGTCATTGTGTCGGTGGTGCTGGTGCGCTGCTCGGCAGAGGAGAAAGGCCCCGCCGAGGCGGACTTCGGCACGCCCGCCGCGGCCTGGCAGAAGAACGATCTGGGCTACTACTTCAACACAAGCGGCCGGGCCATGCCCGCCGCGGTGCTCAAAGGCATGGACGTCTCCAAGTTCCAGGGCGAGATCGACTGGGAAAAGGCCAAGGCTGCCGGCATCGACTTTGCCATCATCCGCTGCGGCTTCGGCGGCGAGTGGGACGGCCAGGAGGAAAACTGGGCGCAGGATGACCCCCAGTGGCGGCGCAACGCCGACGAATGCACCCGGCTGGGCATCCCGTTCGGCGCGTACCTTTACTCCTACGCCACGACGGTGGAGGAGGCCCGCAGCGAGGCCGACCACGTCGCGCGGCTGCTGGGCCTGACCGCCCCGCCGCAGGAGGGGCTGGACGACTACACAGCCGCGCCCTACCGGCTGAGCTACCCGGTCTACTACGACCTCGAGGATAAGTACATCAGCGGCGTTTTCCCCTCCGAGATGGCCGAGATCACGCAGGCGTTCTTTGACCGCCTGACCGAGTACGGCTACACCGGTGCGCAGGGGCTGTATGCCTCCCGCAACTGGGTACGCGCCCGCATGACGGATCCCGCCTTTGACAAATGGCGCGACAACCTCTGGATTGCGCGGTTCTCCGACGATTTGGACTACGCGGGCACCTACGATATGTGGCAGTGCACCTTCAGCGCCCCGGGCGCGGACTACGGCGTCCAGAGCGAGACAGTGGATCTGGATTTTGTCATGAGACCGTTCAAATTTACCGGTGTGTCCGCCTGCAACGGCAAGACCGCCGCGCCGGTGCTCCTGAACGATACCTACACCGACGAGCTGCACATGGACGGCAAGGACGCCTACGCCACGCTGGCGACGAACGAGCCGGGCGAGGAGGACGGCGGACGCAGGGTCTACTGGACGACGAGCGACAAGACCGTGGCCACCGTGGACAAAAACGGCACGGTCCGCGCCCGCACCGACAGCGGGGAATGCACGATCACGGCCACGCTGGCCGACGGCACCGAGAGCCTGACCTGCCGCGTGCGGGTCGGGGACATCACGGTCCCGATCTTTGCCACGGCGGGCCTGCGCGGGGACCGCGCCACGCTGGCGGACGCCGCCGCGCTCAAGGGCGCGACCCCGGATTCCATCCTGCTGGACGCGGGCGACAGCCTGCACGGCACCGAGAGCGCCAGCCTGACCGGCGGTATGGATATGCTGTCGGCGTTCTCGGCGGCGGGATACGACCTGCACGCCATGGCGCTGACCGACTTTGCCTACGGCACGACCCGCCTGGTCAGCGACGCCAACATGGGCAGCGGCCCGTCGCTGGCGTCCAACCTGCTGAACAACGAGGGCACCGCCGTGTTCTACCGCTCCACAAGCTGGAGCCGCAACCGCGTGACCAATGGCCGCTACACCGTCGTGGAGCGCGCGGGGTATAAAATCGGCTTCTTTGTGCTGAACGACCCGGCGCAGGCCGCGGTCATCTCGGCGTCCAACGGGGAGTTCATCACGGCCCGCGACTGGAACGACACCGCCGCCGAGCAGATCACCGCCCTGCAGAACGCCGGGTGCGATGCCATCCTTGCGATTGTCTCCACCGCCCCGGCGGGCGACTGGCAGAAGGCCCTGCTGAGCCAGGGCGTGACGGCCATTATTGACGGCACAACGGCGGAAAACGGCACGAACGTGCTGGGCGCGGACCTGGGTCTGACCGGCGTGGCGCAGCTGGACCTGGTCTTTACCCAGGGCGGCGGCTGCCGCGTCGAGGTCCGGCAGCCTGTGGCGGCTGCCGAGATGGAGAGCCGCCGCGCCACCTGGCTGGCGATGAGCACCGCCGACGCCGCGCAGGCCGACACCGCTGCCGATGCCGCCGACCCCGGCAAGGACACCGAGGCCGTGGGCGGCAGTGACACCACCGCCCCCACCGAGACGGCAGACGAGGCCCAGCAGGCCGGTGCGGACGCCTATACCAGCGCCGCGGCGGAGATCGCCACGCTGGACGCCGACGACCAGAGCATCCTCTACACGCCGCTGTTCACCTACGCGGCGAACCCCGACGCCAACAAAACCATCAGCTTCGGCAACTATCTGGCAGCGCTCTACGCCGAGATCGTCACAAATGACCCGGCCACGGGTCTGCCGGAGGGGGCGTCCGTCGAGGCGTTCGCGGGCGGCGTGACCGAGCCGGAATGCGGCGAGATCACCCGCGGGGATTTGATGGCCGCCCTGCCCGCGACAGCGCGCATTCAGCTGGTCAGCACCACCGCAGAAGCCGCCCGGGCGCTGGCCGACGGCGGCACGGTCAGCCGCGTCTACCAGAACAGTCTGACCGAGTACGCCCCCGAGGGGGATGTAGTCTACATCGTCACCGACACGGCGACTCTGGCCGGTCTGGGTGCGGAGTACACGGTCCTGCGCGATTACGGCGATGTCTTTTGGAGTGTTCGGATGAACATCAACGACCTGACCGCCAACTTTACCACAGAGTTTGTGCTGCCGGAGGCCCCGCAGTACGGGGTCGGGAGACGCGGCTAAACGGACGCAGTATTACTGTCCGTTCTTAACGCCGCCGAGCCTTCCTCCACTTTTGAGTCGGGTGTTCCCCCGAACCCCCGATGCTTTTAACGGCTGCTATTCCCGCGATGGCCTCTGCTTTAAATCACTGCTCTGTAGGGGCGGCATATATGCCGCCCGCAACTGACCGCGGCCTCTCATCAACGGGCAGCCACCCGTCAACCTCACGGCAACTCTCGTTCCCCCCCCCAACATCCCCAAATAAAGGAGGTTCTCCCACATGAAGCTCACATTCTTAGGCGCTGACCGGGAAGTGACCGGCAGCTGCACACAGCTGGAGGCGGCGGGACACCGCTTTCTGATCGACTGCGGCATGGAGCAGGGCCGCGACGTGTATGAGAACGCCGACCTGCCCTGCGCGCCCGGCACCTATGAGGCACTGCTGCTGACCCATGCGCACATCGACCACTCGGGCCGCATCCCGTACCTGTACAAAAACGGCTACCGCGGCCCCATCTATACCACCGATGCGACCCGCGACCTCTGCGCCATCATGCTGGAGGATTCCGCCCACATTCAGGAGCAGGAGGCCGAGTGGAAAAACCGCAAGGCCATGCGCAGCGGCGCCGAGATGATCGAGCCGGACTACACCGTCGAGGACGCGCAGAACGTCATGAAGCAGTTTGTGCCCTGCCCCTATGAGGCGTGGCAGACGCTGTTCGACGGGCCAACCGGCAAAATCGAGATGCGCTTTACCGATGTGGGGCACCTGCTGGGCAGCGCGTCCGTCTCGCTGCGCATTGCGGAGCCGGGCCGCACGCCGGAGATCATCGTTTTCTCGGGCGACATCGGCAACACCCATCAGCCGCTCATCAAGGATCCGTCCAACCCGGGCCACGCGGATTACCTTGTCATGGAATCCACCTACGGGGACCGCAGCCACGGCCCGAAACCGGATTATATCGGCGATTTGAGCGCCGTGCTGCAATCGACGTTCGACAAGGGCGGCAATGTCGTCATCCCCAGCTTTGCCGTGGGCCGCACGCAGGAGCTTTTGTATTTTATCCGTCAGATCAAGGCCGAGGGCCGTATCAAGGGCCACGAAAACTTCCCGGTCTTTGTGGACAGCCCGCTGGCGAGCAAATCCACCACGATCTTCCGGGAAAACTTTGCCGAGTGCTACGACGACGAAGCCCTCGCCCTGGTGCAGAGCGGCCGGAACCCCCTGCAGTTCCCGGGTCTGCACGTCAGCGAGACGAAAGAGGAATCCATGGCCATCAACGGCGACCCGACGCCCAAGGTCATCATCTCCGCCGCCGGCATGTGCGACGCGGGCCGCATCCGCCACCACTTAAAATATAACCTCTGGCGGCCTGAGTGTACGGTGCTGTTCGTCGGCTACCAAAGCCCCGGCACCTTAGGCAACGCGCTGGTCAACGGTGCGCAGGAGGTCAAGCTCTTTGGCGAGCCGGTGCAGGTCAGGGCCCGCATTGCGCAGCTGGGCGGGCTTTCGGGTCACGCCGACAAGGACGGGCTGGAAGCCTGGCTCCGCGCCTTTGACGAAAAGCCGAAGTTCGTCTTTGTCAACCACGGCGAGGACGCCGTCGCCGAGCACTGGGCCAACCATCTGAAGGAGGAGGGCTACGAGGCCGACGCCCCCTACAACGGCTCGATCTGGATCGCCGCCGAGGGCCGCGTCGCCTGCGCCGAGGTCGGCAACACCCGGAAGATCATCAAGACGAAATCCGCCGAGACCGTGCGCACCAGCGCGGCCTATGACCGTCTGGCCAACATGGGCCAGCGCCTGCTGGAGGTCATCCGTCACAACCGGGGCGGGGCCAACAAGGACCTTGCAAAATTTGCCAGCCAGATCGCTGCGCTGTGCGACAAATGGGATCGATAACATTGACAAAAGCAAAAGGAATATGGCAGATGCTGCCCGCACCCCTGCGCGGCGCGGCGACCCTGCTGGGAGTGCTGGCGCTGGCCGCGCTGCTGACCACGGTGCGGCACAATGCCAGCGCCTACCTGACCGGCGTGTGGGATACAGGCTCCCAGACGCTCGTCTATGGCCGCATCCACCAGATGGAGCAGGGGCAGCACGCCCCCGGCGGCTTTCTGGGTGTCTACACCGACGATTGGAGCGACGACACGAACCGCGCACTGTTCCGGGACGACACCCCCACCGACGCGGCGGCGTTCCACCCCTACACCCACCAGTCGGGCTTGCAGGGCTGGCTGTTCGGCAGGGTCAACCGTCTGCTGCGGCACCGGCTGCCCGACGGTCTGGCGCGGGAGACCGCCCTCTACTGGCTGAACAGCACGCTGTTCTACGCGGCGGAGCTGCTTGTGGCGCTGGCCGTGTGGGAAGAATTCGGCCCGCTGGCGGCAGCGTTCGGGTTTGCGTCGGTGCTGCTGGCCCCCTGGCTGCAGCGCGGCATGAAGGACCTGTACTGGTGCCTCTGGACCTGGCTGCTGCCGCTGCTGGCGGCGCTTTGGCTCTGCCATTGCACCCGAGTGCGCGGCAAAACGCCCCGCGGGTGCTGGCCGCTGGTGGCCGCCGCCTGCATGGTGCGCTGCATGTGCGGGTTTGAATTTATCACAACATTTTTGATCCTGTGTGAGATCCCGCTCTGCTACGCTGCCGCCAAGGCGTATTTTGTGCGGCACGACCCGCACGGCGCGCTCGTCTGGCTGGGCCGCACCGTCGGGGCGGGTGTCTCGGCGCTGGGCGGTGTGACTGCGGCGCTGGCGCTCTGGTTCGCACAGGAATGGCTCTGCTTCGGCAGCGCGGCGGACGCCTGGCAGAACATGACCCGGGCCGTCACGGACCGCGTCAGCCTGACGGACGGCGCGGTGCGGGACGTGAACGTGCCGCAGGTGCTCACGCAGTATTTCCGTGAGAGTACGGAGCCGCTTTTGCAGCTCGGGCCCGTCAGCGTCACGGCATGGCAGCTGCTGCTGTTTGCGCTGCTGGTCGGCGCGGTGAGCGCTGTTGTCTGCCTGCGCCGCGGCACGGCGGCGCAGCTGGTGCCGCCGTGCATCGTCTGGGGGCTGGGGCTGGCGGCCCCGGCGTCCTGGATGGTGCTGTCCAAGGCGCACGCTGCGATCCATGCCCACCTTGTACCGATGCTGTGGCACTTTGCGTTTGTGCCGATCAGCTGTATGCTGCTGCCGGTGCTGGCAAAACTCATGATCCCGGGGAGGAAAAAAGACCTTGTGGCATCCCATTAAACACTACAAAACGATCCGCCATCACAAGATGCTGGTGATGAAAAACTGCTTCCGCTGCGGGCTGTACTGGCAGGGCCTGACCCACGATTTAAGCAAGCTGGCCCCCGTGGAGTTCTGGGCCGGGGCCAAATACTGGCAGGGGACGTGCAGCCCCAACAACGCCCAGCGCCAGGCCGAGGGCTACAGCGCCGCCTGGCTGCACCATAAGGGCCGCAACAAGCACCATCTGGAATACTGGATCGACTACGCGCCGGACGGCGACCACGCCATGGCCGGTATGCGGATGCCCGCCCGCTACGTGGCCGAGATGGTCTGTGACCGCATTGCCGCCAGCAAGAACTATAAGGGCGACAAGTACACCGACGCAGCGGCGTGGGAGTACTATGACCGCAGCAGGGACCACTACATCCTGCACCCCGAGACCCGCAAGGAGCTGGAGACCTGCCTGCTGATCCTGCGCGACGAGGGCGAGGATGCCTGCTTCCGGTATATCCGCACCGAGCTGCTCGGCAGGAAAAAGTAAATACAGAGCGCCGCCCCTGTGCAGTTTTCCACTGCGCAGGTGCGGCGTTGTTTAGAACTTATGAGAGACCGTCACTCCGTTGTTGTCTCGGTGGGCGTGTCGTCGGTGGGGGGCGGTTCTACGGTCGGCGTCGGGGTCGGCTCCTCTATGTAAGGCGTGGGGGACGGTGTGGCTGTCACCTCGGGCGTCGGGGACGGGGTGGCCGTGACCTCGGGTGTCGGCGTCGGCGTGGTCTCCACATAGCTGTCACTCGTGCTCTCGCTGTTGGCGGGCTCCTCCGTCGGCTCGGGCGTGGCCGTCGCCGTGGCGGTGCTGGAGGAGCTGACCACCGGCACCGTGTAGACCACGGCGTCCTTGTCGCCGGTGTGCTTCGGGATCGTCGTCAGCGCGGGGCGGTCATCCTCGGTAATGTAGCTGTGGGTGCGGATGTAGTTGAACAGCGCGTCCATCGCCGTGCGGGTCAGATGAATGCCGTCGCTCGTCTCCACATAGCCGCTCTTGGCGTAGCCGGTGACGGAATCCTTCAGCACCTCGGCGCTGTTCAGGAACTTCCAGTCCTTCTCCTGGCACATTTCGACGAGCGCTTTGTTGTACTCGTCCACCTGGGTCTGGGTCAGGCTCTGGTTGGAGTGCTGCTGCCCGATGGGCGGGATGGCGTTGACGATGATGTCCACGCTGGGGTAGGCGGTGACGATGGCCTCGATGCCGGTCCGGTAGTTTTTGACGAAGTCCGCGGCCTTATAGCCGGGGTTCAGGTCGTTCGTGCCGAAGGTCAGGATGACCCGGCGCGGCTGCAATTTCGCCACGGCCTGGGGCATCGTGATGTAGCCGGACGAAGTGCTTACCTGCACGCAGGCAAAGGTCGCCAGGCTCTTGGCGGTCATGCCCACCGAGCCGATGGCGTTGTCGTAGCTGCAATAGTCGAACATGCGGTACATGCGGGCCGTGTTGCTGTCGCCCAGAAACAGCGTCTCGTCCACATAGCTGTCGCCCGCGTCGGCGGACTGCTCAAGGATCGTGGAGGTGTAGGCCTGGGTATCGATGGTGTTTTCCTCTTTATTATAGCCGCTCTCGACGACCATGGACGCGCTGTCCACGGTGGACACGCTCTGGGCGTCCGCGCCGCCGAGGTCGATGCCGCCGATGAGCACCAGCGAGATGCCGACGCTGACCAGCAGCATGACGCTGCACAGAGCCAGCACCAGATACATCTTGCTGCGCATATCCAGCGCTTTTTTCTTTTGTGATTTGGTTTTGCCTGCCATGAAAGGCTCCTTTCGCGTGGGAGCATGGAGTGTTTACACAATATGTAAATTCATTTTACACCATTTTCCACCGGAACGCCAGTCTTTTTGCAATTTTTACATAATTTGCCGCAAAACAAAAACCCCGCCGAAGCGGGGGTAAACAGAAATGAGGATAGCTGTGTAAAAGGCTTCCCCCTCATCCGGCCCTGCGGGGCCACCTTCAGTCTACGCGCTAAGAGCCGCCTAC
>ERZ773224.4386-NODE-4386-length-10913-cov-3.207865_pt1 | contig 10913 bp, 10 predicted proteins | sample MGYA00580526_ERZ773224 | MGnify/ENA primary metagenome ERZ773224 (study PRJEB29015, sample SAMEA2737743) | human gut metagenome | biome: human gut; feature: human-associated habitat; material: faeces | place: China | collected 2012 ...
ATCCTACTTCTTCTATTTTTTTCTTTAATACTTCATTATCTATATCCTTCGATAACTCTAAATCTACTCTTCCTGTTTTTAAGTCTACCTCTACATTATTTACTTCTTCTAATGTTAGTAATTCTTTTTTTACCGCATTTGAACAATGTTCACATTGCATTCCTTTTACATATATTGTTCTTGTCATATTTTTCACCTCTTCTTTTATCTTAAATTTTCTTAATGTTAGTGCATTTGTTACAACACATATTGAACTTAAGCTCATTGCTAATGATGCTATCATTGGGTTTAGCAATATTCCAAGTGATTTATATAGTATTCCACATGCAAGTGGAATTCCAATAGTGTTATAGAAAAATGCCCAAAACAAATTCATTTTTATATTTTTTATAACTGCTTTACTTAACCTTAATAAGTATACTACATCTGTCAAATTGCTTTTTATTAGAACAATATCTGCTGATTCTATTGCAATATCTGTTCCCGCGCCAATTGCTATTCCTACGTTTGCTCTTGAAAGTGCTGGTGAATCGTTTATTCCGGTCACCTATCATTCCAACAATTTTGCCTTGTTCTTGTAAACTATGCACTTTACTTTCTTTTTCTTGTGGTAAAACTTCCGAAATAATATTATTTATTCCTACCATTTTTCCAATTGCTTGTGCTGATGTTTTATTATCTCCTGTTAGCATATATGTTTCTATTTTCATATCTTTAAAGCCATTTATTGCTTCTATGCTTGTTTGTTTTACAGTATCTGATATTGCAATAATTCCTAGCAATTTTTCATCATCTGATACAAATATTACTGTTTTAGCTTGTTCATATAATTTTTGATATATACCTTCTGCCTCTGATAGTTTAATATTGTTTTCTTTCATCAAATTTTCATTCCCAGCAAAATAGGTATTGTTATTTATGCTTGCTTTTATTCCTTTTCCTTCAATTGCTTCAAAATTTTGTGCTTCTAAGGCCTCAACTTCTTTTGTTTTTTCTAATATAGCTTTTGCTATTGGGTGTTCAGATTTTGATTCTATTGCTCCTACTATTTTTAGTAGTTCGCCTTCTTGCATATTGTTAAATACAAATATGTCATTTACTTGTGGTTTTCCTACTGTTATTGTTCCTGTTTTATCTAAAACTATTGCATTTATTGAATGTGCAAGCTCTAAGCTTTCTGCTGATTTTATTAATATTCCATTTTCAGCAGCTTTTCCTGTGCCAACCATAATAGAAACAGGCGTAGCAAGTCCTAAAGCACAAGGGCAAGATATTACTAAAACTGAGATTCCAATAGAAAGTGCAAATTCAAATGGATATCCTAATAGTAGCCAAATAATTGTAGCAATTACTGCAATTGTAATTACAATTGGTACAAACACTCCGGCTTACCTTATCTGCTAATCTTCCAATTGGTGCTTTTGAAGCACTTGCCTCTTCTACTAGTTTTATTATTTGTGATATTGTTGTGTCTTCTCCTACTTTTTCTGCTCTAAATTCTATTGCTCCATTTTTGTTAATACTTCCAGAAATTACTTTACTTCCAATTTCTTTTTTTACTGGTATATGTTCTCCTGTAATTGTTGACTCATCTATATATGTTTGACCTTTTACTATTACTCCATCTACTGCAATAGTTTCCCCTGGTTTTACAACAATTATATCTCCTACTTTTACCTGTTCTATTGGTATTTCTATTTCTTTTTGCTCTCTTAAAATTGTAACTTTTTTAGGAGTTAAATCTAATAGTTTATTAATTGCATTTGAAGTTTTATCTTTTGCTTTTGTTTCTAGATATTTTCCAAAAGTTATTAGTGTTAATATCATTCCTGCAGATTCAAAATACAAGTTCATTGCATAACTACTTTCTCCCTGCCATATTTTATATATTGCAAAAATTCCATATACAATTGAAGCAAATGAACCTATTGCAATTAAAGAATCCATATTTGGTGCTCTTTTTATTAATGCTTTAAATCCTGAAGTATAATATTTTCTATTTACATACACTATTGGTGCAACTAATATTAATTGTACAAGGCTAAATAGGACTAAATTTTTATGGAATATATGTGGTAATGGTAATCCTGCCATGTGTCCCATTGCAACATACATAAGTAGAATTAGAAATACAAATGATATTATAACTCTGTGCTTCATTTTATCTAAGTTGCTTTTATTTTGTACTCCTTTTGTATTTGCATCATATCCTATACTTTGCACTGCTTTTATAATCTCTTGTTCTGTAATTATCTTCTTGTCAAAATCTACTATCATATTGTTATTTATTAAACTAACATTTACACTGTTTACACCATTTTGTTTTGAGACTATTTTTTCTATATGATTGCTACATGCACTGCATGACATGCCAATTACATTAAACTTTACTTTCAACTTTTTCCTCCTGTTTATTTCTATTATTAACTAATTTTATATTTTATATAAGCTAATGTCAATTATTAGCTTACAGTTCACACAAATTTAATAATTCTATTTTATTATATTTGTTTGAAAAGAATTATGATTTATGATATATTTTTATATAAAGAAAGAAGGGCTTTTATGAATCTTGATATTTACTCTCACAATTTAACAATTAATTATTCTGATGTTGATGAAAATAACCAAGTAACTAATAAAGGATTATTGCGTTTATTGCAAGAAGTTGCAGGTATTCACTGTGGGCTTTTAGGTTATGGTGTAAATGACACTCCTAAAACAGGTCTTGCATGGATTCTTTTAAATTGGAAACTTAAAGTTTTTGCTCGTCCAAAAACTAACACTAATCTTTTAATTAAAACTTGGACTAGAAAGAAAACTCCTCTATTTGTATATAGAGATTTTGAAATTTATGATAACGCTTATAATCTTGTTGCAATTGCAAGTTCTAAATGGGTTTTATTTAATGTAAATAATAAATCTATTAGTAGAGTTACAGATGGAGTAAATGAAAAATACATTCAAGTTAATAAAGAAGTTTTCCCTGAAAAATTTGAAGAAAAAATAAAAGAGCCTCTAAACTCTGAATTTGTTTTGGATTACACTGTTCAAAGAAGGGATATTGACACAAATCATCATGTAAATAATTTATATTATTTAGATTATGCTTATGAAGCATTACCTTTAGAAGTATTTAAAAATAACAAATTTTCAAATGTAGAAATTATGTATAAGCATCAAGCTACTCTTGGTGATACTCTTAGTCTTTTCTGTGCTCACACAAGTAATAATGAATATATAATTTCTATTAAAGATAAAATAGATGGCAAATTGCATGCTATTGTAAAGTTATATTAAAACAAAAGAAGTGAACCGTATAGAGTTCACTTCTTTTTATTGTTTTTAATAATTTTCTGCTTTAATTTCAAAATATGCTTTTGGATGTGCACATACTGGGCATACCTCTGGTGCTTCTTTTCCAACACATATATGTCCGCAATTTCTACATTTCCAAATCTTATCTCCATCTTTGCTAAATACTAATCCGTTTTCTAGATTTTCTAGTAATTTTTTATATCTTTCTTCATGTTCTTTTTCTATTTTTGCCACACCTTCAAATAAATCTGCTATGTTCATTGTTCATTTACCTTTCTGTATTTTATTTGCATGAGCAAAAAAGATTATACCCTAAAATCAGGCACATAATTATTAAGCAGACCACTAAAAAAGTGCTACTTATTATTAACGCTATAGTCATTCCAAGCGCGACCCAAAATAAAGCAAATCCACAAACTTTTCCCATTTTAATTCCTAGTGTTTTTATATAGATATTATATGAAAAAAATTAATAAAAATAACCTATAAACAAGCCATTTTTATTAATTTATTTCTAAAAATCAATTGTAATAATTCTTAATTTTCATTTACTCTTCATCAAATGTATCTGCATCATCATTTTTACTTGTAAATTTATTAACAATATCAGGAACCATATCAATGATTCTCGAGAACCCATCCTGGTCATTTATACTGATAAGTTTTGAAGAACCATCTTTTATAACCAATACGGCACTTGGTGTTATCTTTCCACCAACTCCTCCACCTGCACTTGTCTTTTGAAAAAGTACCAACACCCATTCCAAAAGAAACATCAGCCATAGGAAGAATAATTGTATCTCCAACAGTTATTGCTTCACCTACAACAGATTTTGTAGTAATAAATTTTTCCATTGCTCTTAGTAAATCATCTGTGGCTTTTCTATCTTCTGACATATAAATACCTCCTGTCAACTAAACTTATCAATAACGGCATGCACTTCATCTTTCATATAAATCTGTAAAATATAAACACCTACAACTCCTATAGAAAAATGTCCCCACGCTCTGATTATTCCGTTAAATTTCTTGTTTTCAAAATCAGGTTCTATTTGAAAATTATCCATATTAAGCTTTAACGCAGTACATACAACTGCAATAACTCCAAGCATCTTTCCCGTCTTGTCCGGGCTGTCAAATCCAAACTCAAGTTTTCCTCTTATTTTTTTAGGTTTAAGTAACTTTACAATCTGCTTTGTCTTACTTTTAATATAGTTATATGCAGTTTTTACTTCTTCACTCTTTAAATAATCTATTAAATATTTAAATTTTTTTTGATTATTTTTAAATTTGTGTTTTGTGCTTCGAACCTTATGTTTTATTTTACCAAATAGTCTTCTACATTTAAACCATATATTTTTAACAAAATCTATTAACTGCTTTACTTTATAGTCTAAATCACTATTTTCTTCATCGGTTGATGATTCTTCTTTGTTAATATAAGACTGACGTTCATCTACATTTTCTTTATCTAAATTTTTCTGACTGTTTGCCAAAGCTTTTCCCTCAATGTTATCACCCTTAAACTCTTGTCCGGCTTTTATGAAATCATCACTCTCCACAGAATTCATATTTTTATCATTATCTTCTGTTAAATAGAATTTTTTTAATTGTTTACGCTTTACTGATGCCGAGGAAGCAACTAAAGAATTGTGTTGATCATTCGTTTCTACAGAAAGGACATAGCTTCCTTGATTATCATTTTTAAGTTCATCGATCGGCATTAAATTTTCTAAATAAGAAGTAAGAAGTTCAACACCCACCACTCCATAAACGGTTCCATCTGGTAAAATAAGTGGCATCGAATAAGAAATTGCAGAATTATCATCATTTTTTAAATGATAGCTTTTTTCATTCCAATAGCCATATTCCTTTGCTTCCATCTTTATTTTATCATGATATGCTTTTTCAAAAGGTTTATAGAGTAAAGTGTTTTCTTCTGTTGAAAGATCAAAGGTCGATTCCCAATGCGTATCCGTTGAAATATTAAGAGAACGAACAACTTCCACGGGTGCTTTTTCTAAAAGTAAATCTCCATACTCTTTTACAGAAAACGTACTAGGATCATTGTTTCGAATATAGATTCCTGGTTTATTATCTTTATTTTCTCTTAAATCATGTGTATTTAAAATAACAAAAATTCCTGTTGCTTCTTTACTATAAAGCGTTGAAATCAATTCCTTAGAAATCTCATTTAAAAGTGGCGCACTTGCTTTACTTGAAGAATCCAATGATTGTAAAGAAATGACATCTTGGTCAATAAGTTGTTGAGTACGTTCATTAATTGTTTGTGAAATCGTTGATAAATTAGACCACTTTTGAATCATTTCATTTTGTAGATAGCTTCTTCTATTTTCTGTTTGTTGTATCAAAATATCTCTAGCATTTTTATCAAGCTGATCATTAATCCCCAAAATCCAATAACTTCCTGTCATTAAGACAATTTCAACAAGAACTACTATTAAAAGTGGCCTTAAAATCGTCCGATATACCGTTTTAGAATTTCCCATCTTATTCATAACGATAATCTCCTATTAATCTTCATATGTTTGTAATTGCGTTTTTGTTTCTTGATACCATTGTTCAAAGTATTCATCACTAGTAAATGAGGCTGTTGCTTGATCAAGATCTTGCCCATTTTTTAAATTGGTTTCAACAACTTGACGATCTTCAGTCGCTTTATCTGCCATCATTGATTGTAAGTAGGCTCTTGCTGTTGTTCCTTGTTTAAAAGCTTTTGGAGAATACATTGCATTTTCTTTTACTGTGTCAATTGAAACTTCTACAACTTTTTGAGTATCCATATTGTTGTTATTATCAACAAGTGGTTCTACTTTATTAGCTTCTTTTTTAACAGGAAGATATCCTGTTTCTTTAGAAAATTGTACGTTTTGTTTAGTATCTGTTAACCATTTTAAAAATTCAACAGCAGCTTGTTGTTTTGTTTTTGTTGTTTTCATTACAGCCATTCCTGCACCTTGTTGAATCGCATAATTTTTACTATCTTTAAATTGAGGACATGGTAAGGTTTCCATTTTAATTGAATATGTTTCATCATTACTATTTGTTACGGTTTTAGGAAAATAAGTTGCTGAAGAACTCGATCCAACATAACCAATAATATTTCCTGTTTTAATGTCATCTGTTCTAAAGACACCAGAAGCAGTAAAATAACCTTTAATATAAGGAATATAATAATTATCCCATAATTTACGTGCAACTTTTTCATTATAATCAAGTTTCATTTTTCCATTTTTAACTTTAAAGATTTCATCTCCTAATTGCATAGAACCCGCCAAAATATAGTTTGCCATCGCATCACGACCAAAGAACGCTTTTCCATCATTTGGTTTTGGTGTTAAACTATCCGTCCATTCATAATATTTTTGTGAAACTTCTACAAGTCCTTCAATTGTTGATAAATCTTTAGAACTTACATTGGTTGTTTTCGCAAAAACATCAAAATCTGTCTTATTGATTGTTAAAATTTCTGTTGATTTTGCAACAGGAAAAACTTTCAATTTTCCATTATTTAAAATATTCCCATCTTGAACATATCCCTCAATATATTCATCAAGTTCATCATCACTAAAATATTTATTTAAATCAACAATACCATGCATTTGATCAATTGTATAAGCAATGTCATTATAGGCTGAAAACATATCTGGAATCTCACTTGCTCCTACTTTCTTTTCAATAGAATCTTTAAGATTTTTTTCCAAATCATTTACCGTTCCACAAGAAACACTTTCAACATATATCCCATTTTCTTTCCCTTGTGTACGATTAAATTTCTTAACTAACGTATTAAACGAACTTAATTGATCTCCGTTATAATAGGTCCATACTGTAATATCAACAGGATTTGATGAAGAATAAAGTTCTTCTTTTTGACTCCCACATCCTGATAATAAAACCCCTAAAATAATAAAACTACTCATAATTCCCTTTTTCATATTTTTCCACCTTCTTGGCACCTATTATCTCATAAAATCTCCTTTCTATCGAGGATTTTCTATGAAATTAATACATATTTACTTTTTATAATGAATTAAAAAAGAAATCATTTACTGTGATTTCTCTTTTCATATAATAATTTAAAATCTACCTAAAGAAAAAGAAGTATCTTTTTACAGATACTTCCTAAATCATTTATTTTTAATTTAAGCAATTCCAAAGATTGCCCATACGTATTGTCCAAAGAAACATACGAGTGCACTAATAATAATGAATAAAGCAGCGTATGGTAATACTTTTTTAAGTAATTCTCCATCTCTACCCGCTTCATCAACAGCGACTAATCCAATAGCAATACTTTGTGGTGCCATCATTTTACCAGTAGCAACACCTAAGCTGTTTGCGGCAGCAAGCCAATATTTATTAGCACCAATACTTGCAGCAGTAGACATTTGAACTGATCCAAATAAAGCACTTGAACTTGTACCTGATCCTGTAACGAATGTACCTAATGCTCCTAACATTGGGGCAAAGAATGGATAAACAGGTCCAAATACTGAAAATAAAGCGGCAACGGCAGCAATCATTCCTGAATATTGCATAACACGAGCTGTTGCTAAAATAAATAACATTGTTAAAATTGTAAACATCATTTGTTTTAATGTTGCAATAAAGACAGCAACCATTTCTGATACTTTTGCTTTTTGGATAAATCCACCAACGATGGCACATAAAATAATTAAGACACCTGGTGTATTGATCCATGTAAATGTTGTCATACTTGCGTTTTTGTATGTTGAAATTTTTACACTTGTCGCAAATGATGATAACGCATCATGGATTGGTGGTACTAAATTACTTGTAAGTAATAAAACAACAAAGATTAAAATAAACGGTGATAACGCTTGTAAAGTTTTTCCTACTTTTAAAGGACTTCCTTTTTTTACTTCTAAACGATATTCATCAGGAATAGCGTCTGGATTTGTAAATTTCATACTAGCTAAAATTGTACATACTAATGAGATAACTGAAGCTGCAACCCCCGCAAGTTCAGCACCAACAAAATATGAAACAACCATTTCTGGAATTAAGAAAGATAATCCTGAAACTAAAACAACTGGTACAATTCCTTTAAAGGCAGAACCTTTTCCTTTTGTACTTTTTCCTAAAATATAAACCATCACAAATGGTGTTAAAATAATTAAAACACTTAAAGCACAAGAAGTTGCAAAAGCAATTAAGTTATTTTCTAAACCTAAGTTTGTTGCAAGTGTTACTGTAGGAATAGCAATTGACCCAAATGGTGTTGGTGTTGAATTGGCAACTAAACAAACAAGACATGCTAGAATTGGATCAAAATCTAAAACCCATAACATACTTGCTGGAATTGCAACTGCTGTACCAAATCCAGCCATTGCTTCCATGAAACCACCAAATGACCATCCAATTAATAAAACTAAAACACGTTTATCAGCGGATACACTTGTAAGTAATTTTTTAATCATATCGATTGATCCTGTACGTAAAGATAAGTTATACGTAAAAACTGCTGCAATAATAACGATAACAATTGGCCACATTGCAACCGCAAAACCTTCTAAAACAGAAGTTAATGTATCTGACATTGAGAATCCAAAATATGTTAATGCTTCAACCGCAGCAATAATTAAGGCACCTAAAGCAGCCTTATATCCTGGCCATTTTAAACCACATAAAGCGATTACTAACCAGATAATAGGTAATAAACCTAAGATAAAATTAATAATTAGCATTATTTTTCCCCCTCTTGACAAACCTATTATAGTGATATTTTATAAAATTTCCATTACTTTTGTAATTTTTCTCAATTTCTTCTTTATTCTCATATTTTTTGTGCTAAAATGGTCTTGCAAAATGGAGGAGATTTAAAATGAAAGAAATTAGTTATGTAGTTAATAACACATTAGGTATTCATGCAAGACCTGCTGCATTGCTTGCTCAATGTTGCGTGAATTTCAAAAGCCAAGTAAGAATTCACTTAGGTGATAAAGTGGCTGATGGAGACAACGTTCTTCAAATCTTAGCATTAGGTGCTAAAAAAGGTGATACTTTAAGAGTTGATATCGATGGTGATGACGAAGAAGTTGCAGCAAAAGCAATCGAAGAATTATTACATGGTGCTTTTGAAGAAAAGAAACCTGTAGATGTTTTAAAAATTGCATTCTTTGGAACTAAAGATTATGATAGAACTTTCTTTAGTGAATTAGTAAAAGATAAAGGTCAAGGAACTTACAATTCAGATATCAAATATTTTGATTCTCAATTAGGACCTGAAACTGCTGGTTTAGCTCAAGGTTATGATGCTGTATGTATCTTCGTTAACGATAACGCTTCAAGACCAGTTGTTGAAAAATTACATGAATGTGGTGTTAAATTAATCTTATTACGTTGTGCTGGATTCAACAATGTTGATTTACAAGCTGCAAAAGAATATGGAATTACAGTTTTACGTGTTCCTGCTTATTCACCATATGCAGTTGCTGAACATGCAATGGCAATTCTACAAGAAGCAAACCGTCGTTTACACAAAGCTTATACAAAAGTTAAAGATAATAACTTTGCTTTAAGTGGTTTATTAGGTTTAGACCTACATAATAAAGTTGCTGGTATCATGGGTACTGGTAAAATCGGTCAATGTATGGCTAGAATTTGTAAAGGTTATGGTATGACAGTTTTAGGATGGGATGCTTATCCTAACCAAGCATTAGTTGATGAAGGTTTATTAACTTATGTAAGTAAAGAAGAATTATTAAAGAGAGCTGATTTAATTTCTTTACACTGTCCATTAATTATGGGAGATAATGGAACTTATCATTTAATTAACGATGAAACAATCGCTTTAATGAAAGATACAGTTATGTTAGTTAATACAAGTAGAGGACCTATCATTGATCCTGAAGCATTAATTAGAGCATTAAAACAAGGTAAATTCCATGCTGTTGCTTTAGACGTATATGAAGGTGAAGATAATAACGTTTATACAGATAAAAGTGATGTTGCTATCACAAACGATATCACAGCTCGTTTACAAATGTTCCCTCAACTTGTTTTAACAAGTCACCAAGCATTCTTTACTCGTGAAGCTTTACAAGCAATCGCTGTTGTTACAATGGAAAATGCACGTAACTTCAATGAAGGTAATGAATTAGGAAACGCTGAATGTAAAGCATAATAATAATGGAGCCAAGTGTGGCTCCTTTTTTATTACTTAAAATTATGATATTATTTTTAATAATTCTTGGGTTAATTTTGAATCTAAAGCAGTAAATAGCTTTTTACCTTGGTTGTTTGTGAATACATAGCATACATCGTTTTTTTCTTGATATTGTAAGGCACTTTTGTATTTAGGAAGTTCAAATCTAACTCCATTTTTAATCTTATCTAAAACATATTCTTTTTCTCCAAAAGTACTATCAATCACCACTTTATTGTTTTCAATATCAATCACTTTAATTGTCGTAAGATGAACATCAAACATACATAATCCCTCCTTTTTTATAAATTATAATACTTACTTGTTTGACACTCCCCATGTCTAAAGACAGGAGATTCTTGCTACCTGTTAACATTGTTGGCTGACCAGTTCATTTCTGATA
>ERZ773224.4390-NODE-4390-length-10892-cov-3.894436_pt1 | contig 10892 bp, 8 predicted proteins | sample MGYA00580526_ERZ773224 | MGnify/ENA primary metagenome ERZ773224 (study PRJEB29015, sample SAMEA2737743) | human gut metagenome | biome: human gut; feature: human-associated habitat; material: faeces | place: China | collected 2012 ...
GCCCCATATGATCGAGGAAAAGGGATTCGGCCACAAGACGGTTAACTATAAGCTGCGCGACTGGGTATTTTCGCGCCAGCGCTATTGGGGCGAGCCGATACCGATAGTGCACTGCGAGAAGTGCGGATATGTGCCGCTTCCCGAAAGCGAGCTGCCGCTTGTGCTGCCGAACGTTGACTCTTACGAACCGACGGATAACGGCGAATCGCCCTTAGCTAAAATGACAGATTGGGTTAATACCACCTGCCCGCACTGCGGAGGTCCCGCTAAGCGCGAGACCGATACAATGCCCCAGTGGGCCGGTTCCTCTTGGTATTTCCTGCGTTACTGCGACCCGCATAACGATAAGGAGCTGGCGTCTCCCGAAGCGCTTAAATACTGGACTCCGGTTGACTGGTACAACGGCGGTATGGAGCACACCACATTACACCTGCTTTACAGCCGTTTTTGGCATAAATTCCTTTATGATATAGGCGCGGTGCCCACGCCCGAACCGTATGCCAAGCGCACAAGCCACGGTATGATTTTAGGCGAAAACGGCGAGAAAATGTCGAAATCGCGCGGCAACGTGGTAAATCCCGATGAAATAGTGCGCGATTACGGGGCGGACACAATGCGCCTTTACGAAATGTTTATAGGCGATTTTGAAAAGGCGGCGCCGTGGAGCCAGTCCTCAATAAAGGGAAGCAAGCGTTTTCTCGATAAGATATGGGCGCTTTCCGATAAGCTTACCGACGGCGACGATTACCGTCCTGAGCTTGAATCGGCTTTCCACCGCACGATTAAAAAGGTTACCGAGGATATCGAGGGGCTTAAAATGAACACCGCGATAGCGGCGCTTATGTCTCTGCTTAACGATATTCAAAGCCAAGGCGGAATAAACAGGGCTGAGTTTAAAACCTATCTTATATTGCTTAATCCCTTTGCGCCGCATATAACAGAGGAGCTTTGGCAGCAGGCAGGCTTTAAGGGAATGCTGAACGAAGCCGAATGGCCTGCCTACGACGAGTCTAAGTGCGCAGACAGCACCGTGGAAATTGCAGTTCAGGTAAACGGCAGAATAAAGGCGCGCATAAACATTGCGGCAGATATAACCGCCGCCGACGCGATAGCCGCCGCAAAGCGTGAAAGTGCCGTTGCCGAGCTTACAGAGGGCAAAAGCATTGTAAAGGAGCTTTATGTTCCCAAAAAGCTTGTGAATATCGTTGTAAAATAAATTTGCGATTTGTTGAAAATATTTATTGCATAATCACTTAAGTTATGGTAATATATATTTGTCTATTTGTGTAATGGAGGTGTAATCTGTGAGTGCAATAGAGATTATTCTCGGAATTTTGGTAATTCTGGTATCACTCTTTATAATCGCAGTCGTTATATTGCAGCAGGGTCACCGTGCCGGTATTAACGGCGCGATATCCGGCGGTGCCGATACTTTCCTTTCCAAAAACAAAGCAAGAACCTTTGACGCAACCTTAGCGCGTCTTACCAAGTGGGTCGCCGCGGTATTCTTCGTGCTGGCGATTATCGCTAACGTTATTGCTTTAAGGGGATAAGCTGTTTTGAGGCTTGAACGGTTCCGTTAAAGTAATTCTTGACTAAAACGGCCGTTTATAGTATAATAAGCCTTGCGATTGTTAATACCCCTGCTATTTTGCGGAGGGAGGGAATATAAATGAGTCAAGTAAGAATTAAAGAAAACGAGTCTCTCGATAACGCTTTGCGCCGCTTTAAAAGGCAGACCGCAAAGGACGGCGTTATACAGGAGGTTCGCAAGAGAGAGCACTATGAAAAGCCCTCTGTTAAGCGTAAAAAGAAGTCGGAAGCTGCTCGTAAAAGAAAGTTCCGCTGATATTTACAGTTAAAAAAGCGGTTTTTAAAACCGCTTTTTATTTTATTATAAGGATTTTTAATAAATGTTTTTAAAACCTAAAATTAAACTGCACGCAATAACCGATATAACACCCGATATGCTTGAAAAATACGGTATAACCGCGCTTATATTGGATGTTGACAACACGCTTTCGACACATCACGGTCAAAAGCTGACGGACGGGCTTGAAAATTGGCTTGATATTATGAAAAAAAACGGTATAAGGCTTATTATCCTTTCAAACTCAAAGGAAAAAAGGGTAAAGCCCTTTGCCGAGAAAATAGGGCTTGATTTTATAAGCCTCGGCTTAAAGCCGCTGCCGTTCAGGTTTTCCGCGGCGCGCCGCCGCATAGGCAGCCTGAAAAAGGATACCGCCATTGTGGGCGACCAGATATTTACAGATACGTTAGGCGGTAATTTGTACGGCGTTAAAACCGTTCTGCTTGACCCTATCAAGCCCGAAAGCTCGGCACGGTTTAAATTTAAGCGCAAATTGGAACGCGCGGTTTATAAAATATATAACATAAAAAACACGGAGGTGTAGCGAATGCCTAAGTTCGGTCCTGCGGGAAATTCGGAAAGCTTTTCGAAAATGGGTTATAAAAACAGTCTTGACGTACCGGATTATATAGTTAAAATGGGACTTGACTGTTATGAGTACCAATGCGGAAGAGGGGTTAACATAGGTGAGGAAAAGGCTCGCCTTTTGGGTGGAAAGGCGGCTAAAGCCGGTATAACGCTTTCACTGCACGCCCCTTACTATATTTCAATGTCCTCTACCGAGGAAGAAAAGCGCGATAATTCGGTGAATTATATTTTAGCCTCGGCACGCGCGGTAAACGCAATGGGCGGGGATCGCATTGTGGTTCATACAGGCTCCTGCGGAAAAATATCACGCAGCGACGCATTAGACCTTGCTCTTGATACAATGCGCAAGGCAATAGCCGCGCTTGACGGCGAGGGGCTTTCAAACATTCACATTTGCCCGGAAACTATGGGTAAGGTAAACCAATTAGGCACGCTCGAAGAGGTTTTGGAGCTTTGCTTATTGGACGAAAGACTTATTCCGTGCATCGATTTCGGTCACCTTAACGCAAGGGATATGGGGTTGCTTAAATCTTTTGCCGACTATGAAAATATATTCCTTAAAATTAAGGACAAGCTCGGTATGGATCGTCTTAAAAGCTTTCATTCCCATTTTTCAAAGATAGAGTATACCACGGGCGGCGAAAAGCGCCACTTAACATTTGAGGATACCGTTTACGGACCCGACTATCAGCCCATTATGGAGCTTACCTGTAAATACGGCTGCAACCCCGTGTTTATATGCGAATCCGCAGGAACGCAGGCGGAGGATGCAAAGAAGATGAAGGATTATTATAACTCACTGATATAAGGAGTGTTCATATGATTTGGCACAGCACATCCGCCGCCGAGGTGTTAAGCGAGCTTGAGGTGGACGATAAAAGGGGCTTACCTAACGGCGTTGCCGAAATGCGCCTTCAGCAATACGGCAAAAACGTTATTTCAAGCATTGAAAAGCCTTCGTATTTAAAAAGATTTTCAGAACAGCTTAAAAACCGTATGGTTATATTCCTTCTGGTAACGGCTGTCGTTTCGTTTATCGTTTCGCTTATGTACGGGCAGGTAAATAACTATTCGCCGCTTTTAATAATCGGCATAGTTATTGCAAACGCGGCGGTAAGCGCTTATCAGCTGCATAATTGCGATAACGCACTCGACAGTATGAAAAGCTATACCAATCCTACCGTTTCGGTTTTGCGGGAGGGAATTGTAAAACCCGTAAATTCCGCTTTACTGGTTCCCGGCGATATTATTATACTTGAAGAGGGAGACTATGTTCCGGCAGACGCCAGAATAATAGAATGCAACGAATTTCGCTGCAACGAAGCGCAGATTACCGGCAGTGAAATACCCGTTGAAAAAAATGCCCAAGCCGAGCTTGAGGATATAACGGCTGTTGAAAACAGGTCTAATATGGTATTCACCGGCACCAGCGTTGTTCACGGCAGTGCAAAAGCTGTGGTTACCGCTACGGGGCTTCATACCGAAATAGGCCATACCTCAGCCATATTGCAGCAAACCGGAGAAAATGCCCTGCCGCTTGAAAATGAGCTTGATACAATAGGAAAAACCGTTAACACGGTAATACTTATTATTTGCGCCGTTACCTTTGTAATCGGTATGATACAAAACTTTTCAAGCGGAAACTTTGCCGATATGACCCTTAAAAGCCTTATGAATTCCGTTGCGCTTGCGGTGGCGGCAATACCTGAGGGCTTGCCCGCAATAGCAACGGTGGTTATAGCGGTAGGCGTTAAGCGCATTGTTCACAACAATATAATAGTTAAGGATTCGGCGGCGCTTGAAACCCTCGGCAGAACAAACGTTATCTGCGCTGATAAAACAGGCGTGTTTACACGCAATAAAATGGAGCTTGTAAAAATATTCGACGGCGATAAGCTTACGGATATCAAGAACGAACCGCTTGATGAAAAAACGGCGTTGGTTCTGCGGCTAGCTGCAGCCTGCTCAACCCTTAAAAACGACTCTACCGAGGACGCCGTTAAAAAAGCGTGCCTTACCTATAACTCTATGTCGCAAAAGGATATCGACAGCTTTTTCCCGCAGCTTGCGGTAATTCCGTTTGATTCGGAGCGCAAGACCATGACGGTAATTACTATGATAAATGAAAAGCCGTTCGCAATAGTAAAGGGCGCGGCTGAAAACGTTGTTCCTTACTGCGGCGGCTGCGACGGCGAAAAAATATTAAAGCTTAACGAGAACTTGGCGGATGAGGCGCTGCGTATAGTTTGTATTGCAATGCGGCCGCTTGATAATATTCCCGCCAATCCAACACCCGAAGATATAGAACGCGACCTTACGTTTGTTGGGCTTTTGGGGCTTGACGATCCGCCGCGCGATACTGCTGTTAACGATGTTGCAACCTGCGAGAAGGCTGGTATCAGAACCGTTATGATAACGGGGGACAACCTTACCACCGCAAGCGCGGTTGCAAGGCGTATCGGCATACTTAAGGACGGCACAAAAGCAATAACAGGCGAAGAGCTTAACGCTTTAAGCGATGAAGAGCTTTATAAAAATATTGCCTGCTATTCTGTTTTTGCACGAATTTCGCCCAGTGATAAAACAAGAATAATTAAAGCGTGGCAGGCTTCTGGCGCGGTGGTTACCGTAACGGGCGACAGCGTGCAGGACGGTGAAGCGCTTTCCGCGGCGGACGTAGGCTGCGCGGTTGGAAAGTTCGGTGCGGACGTTGCAAAGGGCAACGCCGATATAATTATTAAAAACAACCGCTTTAATTCGGTTGTAAACGCGGTAAGGGAAAGCCGAGGGCTGTTTGACAATATTAAAAAATCGGTTTACTACCTTGTTTCCTGTAATTTCGGCGAGCTGATTTCGGTATTTATAGGTATGCTTATGTTTTCAAAAATGCCCGTATCGGCGGTACAGCTGCTCTGGATAAATCTGCTTACCGACAGCGCGCCCGCAATTTCGCTCAGTATGGAAAACGCCGAAAAAACGGTTATGAACCGCAAGCAGGATTCGGCGCTCGGAAAAATATTCGGCGGAACTGCGCTTATATTTATTTTGCTGCAAAGCATATTTATTGCCGCTATGACGTTGACCGCATTTGCCATAGGGAATAAGAGAGGCTCGGCTGCGGCTATGTCAATGGCGTTCGGCGTGCTCGGAATGTCGCAGATATTCCATTGCTACAACAATAAATCGGCAGGATCTGTTTTGAACGGCCGCATTTTTTCAAACCGCTTTATGAATTTTTCGGCGGTGTTAGCACTGTTTATTGTTATATTCCTACTTTTAACGCCTGCCGGCTATGTTTTCGGTATGACGGTGTTAAGCTTTAAGCAATTTATGCTTTGCGTTATGCTTTCGGTGCTTGTGATACCGTTCTGTGAAATCTTAAAGCTTATAAAACACATAGCGCATTTTGAATGATTAAGCGATTTATCACCAATAATAATTATGGTGATAAATTTGAAAAAAACAACTAAGTATTCTTTATTTCTTGCGGCGTTTTGCATTTTGTGCTGCGCCGTTTTGGTGAGCGGCGGATATTTTTATTTAAAAAGCGGTTTCAAAAAAACCGATAACGCCGTTTCAAAGGTGCCGTATGAGTTTACAAAGCCGGAAAACAGCGGCGTAATGCTTGATTTCTGCGGTGATAAAACATTTGTCTACCTTGATTTTGAAGAGGGTAAGCTAAGCGTTATAATACCGCCGTCCGGCGGCTTTGAAAGCAATATATACGGTTATGATATTGATTATACCGTTTCGGGCGATTATTACCTGCTTGCCGATATTATAGACGCGGCGGACGGTATAGAGCTTACGGCAGAAAACGCAAAAACGCGCTATACGGGCGTTCAGATTGCCGTTTTATTAAGCGAAACCGTGGAAACCGAGGAATTAAAACGCGAAATTGCCGCGGCGCTTATTCAAAAAATATCGGAGAACGGTATTGACGAAAATATTTTTACTGTTATAATTAAAAAAGCAGAGACAAACCTTACCGTACCCGACCTGTTTAGGTGGCCTGAGTATATTAAGGAGCTTTGCAAAAACGGAACCATAATAAATTGATTACGGAGGAAAAACGGTGGATAAGGTAACAGAGCTGTTCGGAAGCAATGTATTTAACGATTCGGTAATGATAGAGCGTTTACCGAAGGATACATACAAAATTCTTAAAAGCGCAATTAAAGAGGGTAAGGGCATTGACAGCAGCATAGCCGATACGGTAGCCTCGGCAATGAAGGATTGGGCTATTGAAAAGGGAGCTACGCACTATACTCACTGGTTTCAGCCGCTTACCGGCATTACCGCCGAAAAGCACGACAGCTTTATAACCCCCACTGGCGACGGCCACGTAATAATGGAATTTTCGGGTAAGGAGCTTATAAAGGGCGAGCCGGACGCGTCTTCGTTTCCGTCGGGCGGTCTTCGCGCAACCTTTGAAGCAAGGGGCTATACCGCGTGGGACCCAAGCTCTTATGCCTTTGTTAAAGACGATACGCTTTGCATACCTACGGCGTTTTGCTCTTTCAGCGGCGAGGCCTTGGATCAAAAAACACCTCTTCTTCGCAGTATGGACGCAATAAACAAACAGGCGTTAAGAATTGCGCGTGTTTTCGGAATGACCGACGTAAAAAAGGTTACCGCAACCGTAGGACCCGAACAGGAATATTTCCTTGTTGATAAAAAAATGTACGATAAGCGCCCCGATCTTATTTACTGCGGCAGAACCCTTATAGGCGCTATGCCTCCTAAGGGTCAAGAAATGGATGACCACTATTTCGGCGTTTTAAAGCCGAGAATTGCGGCGTTTATGCGCGATCTTGACAGCGAGCTTTGGAAACTCGGCGTGCTTGCAAAAACCGAGCATAACGAGGTGGCTCCCGCACAGCACGAACTGGCTCCCATATTCACCACCACAAATATAGCGGCGGATCATAACCAGCTTACAATGGAAATGATGAAAAAGACCGCGCTTAAACACGGGCTTGTATGCCTGCTGCACGAAAAACCGTTTGACGGTGTAAACGGCAGCGGCAAGCATAATAACTGGTCGCTTTCTACCGATACGGGCGTTAACTTTTTAAGCCCAGGTAAAAATCCCAGTGAAAATTCACTGTTTTTGTTAACCCTTGCGGCTGTTATAAGGGCGGTAGACGAGCATCAGGATCTGTTGCGCATATCTGTTGCAACTGCGGGCAACGACCACCGCTTAGGCGCTAACGAGGCGCCGCCGGCTATAATTTCAATGTTTTTGGGCGATGAGCTTACAGGCGTGCTTGAGGCAATAGAAAACGGTGTTCACCACGACGACGCAAAGCGGGTTAAAATGACCGTGGGAGCAGATATAATACCCTTTATCCGCCGCGATAATACAGATAGGAACCGCACCTCGCCGTTTGCGTTTACGGGCAATAAGTTTGAGTTTAGAATGTTAGGCTCCGCTTCCTCCATTTCCGATACCAACGTTATGCTTAACACAATGGTTGCCGATGTTTTTGCGGAATTTGCCGACAGACTTGAAAACGCCGCCAATTTTGAAAAGGAGCTTAACCTTATAATTAAGGAAACCGTTAAAGCGCATAAGCGGATTATATTTAACGGAGACGGCTATTCGGACGATTGGCAGGCAGAAGCTCAAAAGCGCGGGCTTTTAAACCTTAAAAGCACAGTAGACGCGCTTCCGCTTTTAAAAAGTGAAGAAAACATTGCAATGTTTGAACGCCACGGCGTATTAAGCCGCGCTGAAATAAATTCGCGCGTGGATATAGTGCTTGAGAATTATTGTAAGGTTTTGCATATCGAGGCGCTTACCCTTATTGAAATGATGAACCGTCAGGTAATACCTGCAATAAGCGAATATACCGATAGGCTTTGTACCGCGCTTTCTCATAAACGCGCGCTTAATATAAACGCAGACGAATCGGCAGACAGGGAGATAATCGCTCGTTTGTCCGCCGCGGGTTCTGAAATTTATAAGCTTACAGGCGACCTTAAAATGGCTGTTTCCTCGGCGGAAAAGATTGCCGATATGCTTGAAAAGGCAACCGCTTACCACGATATTGTATTAAAGCTTATGACCGATATACGCAAATATGCCGACAGCTCGGAGGCTGTGGTTTCTATGGACGTATGGCCGTATCCAAGCTACGGCGAGCTGCTGTTCAGTATTTAATTAAAAAGCGTTTCTTACCGTTAAGGCAAGAAACGCTTTTTTGTACTTTGAAGCTGCCGTAATTGCGAGCGCCGAACGGCGCTTGGCAATCCGTTTATTTTATAACTGTTATTTTGTCATAAGCTCGCAAACAAGCGCGCTGTGTTCGGCAGGGTCGGGCACGGTCTTTCCGCCTATAAGGCATGCCTCGCCGTAAAGCAGCTTTGAATATTTAGAAAGGGTGTCCTTATCGCTTTCGAAAAGCTTTTTAAGCTTTTCGGCAATCGGGTGCGCTGCGTTTATTTCAAGTACAAGCTGTGCCTTTACCTTGTTTTGCTCCGTTCCCGGCATAGAATTCAACACCTTTTCCATTTCAAGCGAAATACCGCCCTCGCTTGTAAGGCATACGGGGTGATTTTTAAGCTTGTTGGTAAATCTTACGGCGTTTACCTTATCGCCTATGCTTTCCTTCATAGCCTCAAACATATCCTTGGCGGCGTCGTTTTCTTCTTGAAGCGCTTTCTTTTCGTCTTCGCTGTCAAGGTTTAAATTATCGTCGCATATGTTTACAAACTTTTTGCCGTCGTATTCGCCCATCATCTTAACGGCAAACTCGTCTACGTTTTCGGTAAGGTAAAGTATTTCGTAGCCCTTGTCCTTTACCGCGTCTGCCTGGGGCAGCATATCTATCTTTTCATCGGTTTCGCCGCAGGCGTAATAAACGGCGTTCTGCCCTTCCTTCATACGGCTTACATACTCTTTAAGCGTAACATACTTCTTTTCTGCCGAAGAACGGAAAATAAGCAGATCCTTAAGCTGATCCTTATGCATACCGTAATCGTTATATATACCGAATTTAAGCTGTATGCCGAACGCCTTAAAGAATTCCTCGTATGCCTCGCGTTCGTCCTTAAGCATTTTTTCAAGCTCGGATTTAATCTTCTTTTCAAGTGTCTTTGCTATAAGCTTTAACTGACCGTCGTGCTGTAAGGTCTCGCGCGAAATGTTAAGCGAAAGATCCTCGCTGTCTACAAGACCTTTGACAAAGCTGAAATAATCGGGCAGCAGGTCTGCGCACTTATCCATAATAAGCACGCCCTTTGAATAAAGCTGCAAGCCCTTTTCGTATTCCTTTGTATAATAGTCAAACGGCGGGTGCTTCGGTATAAACAGCAGGGCGGAATATGTCGCCTGACCCTCGGTTTTGGTGTGGATTACCCTTGCGGGGTCCTCGTAATCGTAAAACTTTTCTTTGTAAAAGCTGTTGTAATCCTCCGGCTTAATTTCGCTTTTCTGCTTTTTCCAAATCGGGATCATACTGTTAAGGGTGCGTATTTCGGTAACGTCCTTATATTCGTGCTCTTTTTTGTCGTCTCCGTCTTCCGATTTAACGGGCTCCTTTGTGGTAAATTCCATTTTGATCGGATGGCGTATATAATCCGAATATTTTTTAACAAGCGCGCTTATTCTATATTGGTCAAGGAATTCGTCGTAATTATCGTCGCCCTCGTTTTCCTTTATATGAAGTGTTACTACGGTTCCCACGGTTTCTTTGTCGCACGGCTCTACGGTGTAGCCGTCCGCACCTTCGGAGGTCCAGCAAAACGCCTTGTCCGCCCCGTAGGCGCGGCTTTCAACCGTAACCTTATCGCTTACCATAAACGCCGAATAAAAGCCTACGCCGAATTGACCGATAACCGAAATATCGTCTGTCTTTTCATTGTCTGCGTTTTCTTTTTTGAAATTGAATGAGCCGCTCTTTGCGATTGTGCCGAGATTGTTTTCAAGCTCTTCACCGGTCATACCGATGCCGTTATCGCTGATTTTAATAGTTCTGTTTTCCTTGTCAAGGTCAATATGAATTTTGAAATCTTCTCTTGCAAGCTTAACGCTGTCATCTGTAAGAGATTTGAAATATAACTTGTCTATAGCATCGCTTGCATTGGAAATAAGCTCACGTAAAAATATTTCCTTGTGAGTGTAAATTGAATTAATCATCATATCAAGCAGCTTTTTGGACTCTGCTTTGAATTGCTTTTTCCTCATATATATCACCCTTTGAATATTAATTAGCACTCGTAGTACCTGAGTGCTAATTAATATTATAGACCATTTTCTTTTATTGTCAATAGGTGTAATAAAATTTTTATAAAAAACAGAGCCGTAAAAATTACGGCTCTCAGACTGTCGATAAAGTGGCTAAACCGTGCCGTGCTTAAATTATCATAAAGTAATGACGTAGGGCAAGGGCTTGCTCTTGCCGAAATAAAATCAAAAATACATTTATAG
>ERZ773224.4405-NODE-4405-length-10842-cov-3.338926_pt1 | contig 10842 bp, 9 predicted proteins | sample MGYA00580526_ERZ773224 | MGnify/ENA primary metagenome ERZ773224 (study PRJEB29015, sample SAMEA2737743) | human gut metagenome | biome: human gut; feature: human-associated habitat; material: faeces | place: China | collected 2012 ...
CATCTGCTGCTGTTGAGAATATTTGTGATTTTTTAGTTGGTATTGTTGTGTTTCTGTCTATTAATTTTGTAAATACACCACCATATGTTTCAATACCTAATGATAATGGTGTTACGTCTAATAGAACTAAGTCTTTAACATCTCCTGATAAAACACCGCCTTGGATTGCTGCACCAATTGCAACACATTCATCTGGGTTTATTCCTTTATTAGGTTCTTTGTTTGTTATTCTTTTTACTGCTTCTTGTACAGCTGGAACTCTTGTAGAACCACCAACTAATAATACTTGGTCGATTTTATCTGCTGTTAATCCAGCATCTTTTAATGCTTGGTTTACAGGTCCTGTTGTAGCATCAATTAAGTCTCTGATTAATTCTTCGAATTTTGCTCTTGTTAATGTTACGTCTAAGTGTTTTGGTCCTGTTGCATCAGCTGTAATAAATGGTAAGTTGATGTTTGTTTGACCTACACCAGATAATTCTATTTTAGCTTTTTCTGCTGCTTCTTTTAGTCTTTGCATAGCCATTTTATCTGTACTTAAATCTATTCCTTGTTCTTTTTTGAATTCTTCTACTAAATATTTCATTATTCTTTCATCGAAGTCATCTCCACCTAATCTGTTGTTACCACTTGTTGCTAAAACTTCGAATACACCATCACCAATATCTAGTATAGATACATCAAATGTACCTCCACCTAAGTCATATACCATTATTTTTTGGTCTGTGTCTTCTTTATCCATTCCATATGCAAGAGCTGCTGCTGTTGGCTCGTTTATTATTCTTAAAACATTAAGTCCTGCTATTTTTCCTGCATCTTTTGTTGCTTGTCTTTGGCTATCACTAAAGTATGCTGGAACTGTTATAACAGCTTCTGTAACTTTTTGTCCTAAATAATTTTCTGCATCTGTTTTTAATTTTTGAAGAATCATTGCTGAAATTTCTTGTGGTGTAAATTCATCTCCTTCAATTTTAATTTTTTTATTTGTTCCCATATCTCTTTTTATTGAGATAACTGTATGGTCTGGGTTAGTAACTGCTTGACGTTTTGCAATTTGTCCTACTAATCTTTCACCATTTTTTGAAAATGCAACTACTGATGGAGTTGTTCTATTTCCTTCTGGATTTGGAATTACAACTGGCTCTCCACCTTCCATAACTGCAACGCATGAGTTTGTTGTACCTAAATCGATACCAATAATTTTTGACATATTTGTCATCCTCCTTTGAAAATTTATATATTTTTTAAAATTAATAACATTTTTTATGTGCTCAAGACGAAGTTTTTCATGCTAATTAGCTACTACTACCATAGCATGACGTATTACCTTTGTTCCAATCTTGTAGCCTTTTCTAAATTCTTGTACTACTTCTTTTTCTCCTTTTGTTTCATCTTGAATGCTACTTACTGCTTCGTGAACTTCTGGATCAAAAGTTTCTCCAACTGTTTTTATTTCTTCAACTCCGAATTTTGTTAATACATCTACAAATTGTTTTAGTACTAATTCTATTCCTTGTTTGTATCCTTCATCTTCTGTTTTTGCTTGTACTGCTTTTTCTAGGTTATCTATAACTGGTAAGAAACTTGCTATAATATCTGCTAAAAGAGAGTTGTATAAAGCTTCTCTTTCTTTGTTGCTTCTTTTTTTGAAGTTCTCGAATTCTGCCATTATTCTTTTTAGTCTGTCTGTTGTTTCTTCTAATTCCTGTTTTATTGTATTAGATTCTTTGACAACTTCTTTCTCTTCATTTTCAATTTTGTTTTTTTCTAAATTTTCTTCTGACATTTTATCCTCCTATATTTGTAATTTTTTTAATTTTTGTCTATATCATTTAGTTTTTTGCTTATATATTTCATAATGGAAATTACTTTAGAATAATTCATACGTTTTGGTCCTATTATTCCAATTGTTCCCATGTCTTTATTTCCTACTTTATGCTTAAAAGTAATTATACTTAAATCTTTTAAATCTTTGTTTTCGTTTTCATCACCAATATATACATTTATATCTTTGGCAAGTCCTGAGTTTAATATTTCTACCATTTCTTCTTTGGTATCTAATATACTTAAGAAATTTTTAGCTGTATCTATTTTTTCAAACTCTGGAAAATCAAAAGCTTTGCTTGCACCTTCTAAATATATTTTGTTTGTTTCTTCTATTGCTTTGTTCATTTGCTGTATTATAGGTTTTATAACTTTTGCTTGGCTTTTCATTGTTGACAAAATGTATTCTTCCATAGGTTTATCTATTTTTTCTAGATGTTTTCCTCTTAGCTTATTATTAAATGTAACATTTAAATCTTTCACTTGATTTTGTGTAAGGTCTTCGTCATATTTAATAATTGTTTCTTTAACTGCTCCATTTTCCGTAAGTATTACTGCCATCAAAAGTCTTTCTCCCAAAAGGATAAATTTTATATCTTTTATTATGTTGCTTGCAGAATCTGGTCCAATTGCAACTGTTGTATAGTGTGTCATTTCTGATATTGTATTTGTTGTTATTTTTGTTAAATCTTCTATTTCATTTACTTTTGTTTGCAAGTTTTGTTTTATATAATCAATCTCTTCTAATGTAATATTCTCATCATTTAAAAGCTCATCTACGTAAAATCTATAACCTTTAACAGATGGTATTCTACCTGCTGATGTGTGTGGCTTTTCTAAGTATCCTAATCCTTCTAATTCTGACATGTCATTTCTAATAGTTGCACTACTACAATTTAATCCATAACGCTCTAAAATAGCTGCTGAGCTTACTGGTTCGGCTGTATTTATATATTCTTCTATTATTGCTTTTAGTATATCTCTTTGCCTATTACTTAACATGTCTTCTCCTTTCATTAGCACTTATTATTTCCGACTGCTAATTTATTATACATCATTTTTAGCACTTGTCAATACAGTTTGCTAATTTTTTTATAAAAAATTTAGTCCCCTTTTTTAAGGGGACTAAACTTTAAATTTCCGTCTTTGGTGAACCAAAGCCGTTTTGCAAAAATACTTCTCCTGTAAAACACGTCCATGTAGTTCTACATTCTGGTAAATTTGCATTTGGTGCGACTGCAGTTGCATTTCCAATATATGAAGGTAAATCTTCATGTGTTGAAATAACTGCAGTATGGATTCTATACATTTCCAGAAGCTTTTCGCGAACAAGTTTGTTCCAATCTTCTTCACTAGCTAAATAGGGTTTCCACAATTTACACATTCTTATTATCGACTCTAATGTTGTTCTACTAACTAATCGATAATTTGATGCATAATTTTTTATTACATCCCTTTTTAGTTTAGTTCTGAAATTTTCAGGAACTACTATGCCCTGTTCTTTCAGTCTCCGAATTTGTTCATCAACTACTTTGTGCAGTCGTGCAGCATCCATGTTATGACCTCCATAAAAAAATTTTTTTGTTGTATAAACCAGTTGCCAAACCTATGGATTTATAAAGGTAAATACTATTTTAGTATACCACAGCTTTACATAAAATGCAACTTTATACAAATTCTTCCCATACCAAATTTGCCAAATCTATTCCTCTGTTTGTTAGCCTTATGCTGTCTATATCTATTTCAATTAATCCTTGAGTTACTAATTTACTTAGGCTTTCCCTATATAAATATATTGGGTTCTCTATAAACTTATTTTTAAAGTCAGATATTTTAACCCCTTCTATTTTCCTTAATCCTAAAAGCATAAATTCTCTTTGTTTGTCTTCTTGCGTTTGTTTTTCATGTATTATTTTGCTATCTTCTGGATGTTCAAAATATTTATCAAAATCTTCTGTATTTGAATATCTTTCTCCATTAAAATATGAATGTGCTGCAATTCCGAAGCCTAAATATTCTTCTTGATTCCAACAACTTAGATTATGTTTAGATTCATATCCTGGTTTTGCAAAGTTAGATATTTCATAATGAACATATCCTGCTTTTTCTAATTGTTTTTTTACCTCCCAATACATTTTTCTTTCTAATTCTTCTGGTGGCAAATATAGTTCTTTGTTTTTTATTTTTTCTTCTATTCTTGTTCCTTCTTCTACTATTAAAGAATATACAGATATATGCTCTGGATTTAATTCTATTATTCTTTTTAAATCTGTTTGTACATCTTCCAAGGTTTGAACTGGTAAACCTATCATTAAGTCTACATTTATATTTTTAAATCCCACTTTTCTAGCTAGTTTATAACCTTCTATGAAACTTGAATAGCTGTGAATTCTTCCTACTAATTCAAGAAGTTCACTGTTTGTAGATTGTAGTCCAAAACTTATTCTATTTATTCCTGCCTCATAGTAATCTTTTAGTTTTTCTTCTGTTATAGTTCCTGGGTTGATTTCTATTGTAATTTCTGCTGTTTTTAATATGTTAAATTTTCTTTTTATACTTTCTAATATTTCCACTATATAACTGCTTTCAATAAATGATGGGGTTCCTCCTCCAAAATATATCGTTTCTACTATATACTCTTCTTTTTTTATTTTACACTTATCTATTTCTCTTTTTAATGCTTCTACATATTTTTCTATTAATCTAGCTTTTCCTGAAAATGATATAAAGTCACAATAAGCACATTTTCTTTTGCAAAATGGTATGTGTATGTATATGCCTAATTCTTTCATAATTTACTCCTCTGCAATTTTTATTATTTTTTCTAATCTATGGCTTACTCCAGACTTTCCTATTGGCTCTTTTAGCATACCTCCTAGTTCCTGATAACTTGCTTCTGGATTTTGCACTCGTAAATTTGCTAGCTCTTTTAGATTCTCTGGCAAGTTTTCAAATTTCTTTTCTTTTTTTAATTTTTTTATTGCATTAACTTGTTTAATTGATGCATCTATTATTTTATTTAAATTTGCTGTTTCACAATTTACTAATCTATTTATATTATTTCTTGTTTCTTTCATAACTCGAATTTCTTCGAACTTTATTACAGATTTATTTGCCCCCATTAATGCTAGAAAAGATGATATTTCTTCTCCATCTTTTAAGTACAACATATAATCTGAATTTTTAGTTGTAAACTTTATGTTTATTCCAAAGTTTTGAATTATTTCTTGTAATTGTTCTGCTTTTTCTTTGCTCTTAAATAATATTTCTAAATGATAATCTTTGTTTGGATCATTAATAAAGCCTTTTTTTATAAAAGCTTCTCTAATTAATAGCCTGCTTAATTGTTCATCTTGTTTTAAACTACTATTATTATCCCACATTTTTAATTCGATTAGTTCTTCTCTTAAATCTGAAGAAAATGACATCTTAATTACTCCTATATTTTTTAAAACTTTCTCTATATTCTATTATTTGCTCCATATTTACTCTGCCTATTTTAAACAAAATGTTATTCTGGTCTATTTCATATATAACATCTGTTTTTACTATGCTATCTTTATGCAAATTATTTTTAGAATCTTTTTTTAATAATTTATTGTTTTCAAATGTTACCTTATTTATATTAGATGATATAAGCATTGATAGATATTCTATTGGTATTAGTAAATTATTTTCTTCTACTATTACAAATAAATGATCTTTTCCATCTTTTCCATTTTTGTATTTGTATTTTCTTACAAATACAATATCACCTATAGAATACTTTTTATAATTCTCTTTTTCTTCTTTTAAATAATAATATGCATTTCCTTTATGGTCTTCTTCTTCAACTGGAAATCTCTCAAAAGCATCTTCTAATGGTTTTATTCTTCCGGAGTTCAACGCATACTCTAAAAAATTTTCTTCTTTGTCCATTATGTATCACCTCTTTAGTATGATACCATATTTTTCCATACTATTCAATGCTTTTTTGACAATTTTTCCTACATACTACTATTCTATCATTTTTTGATAAGTCTTTTTTAGCATATATATCTTCATACTTATTACTTACTTCTATTAAATTTATTACTTTATCTTTTTGATTATAACCTATTTCTAAGGCTAAAATCCCATTACTATTTAAATACTTATATGCCTCTTTTATTATTCTTCTATATAAATCTAATCCATCTTCTCCGCCGTCTAGTGCAAGTTTTGGTTCCATTTGTACTTCTTTGTCTAATGTTTGTATCGTTCTTGTTTCTATATACGGTGGATTTGAAACAATAATGTCAAATTTTTTTTCTATTTTTTCAAACAAGTCTGATTGGATGATTTTGATATTAGTATTTACAGAGTTTTTTTGTGCAATTTTTAATGCATCATAACTAATATCTGAAAGAGTCATTTCACAATTTTTTATATTTTTTGCGATTGATATTCCTATTGCGCCACTCCCTGTACATAAATCTAATATTTTTATGCTTTTATTTAAGCTTCCGACGTCTACATATATTTATAACTTCTTCTACTAATATCTCTGTGTCTGGTTGTGGAATTAACACATTTTTATCCACATAGAATTCCAAGCCCATAAATTCTTGTTTATTTATTATATATTGTATTGGTGTGCTATTTGATAGCTTTTGAAGGTCTTTTTTATACTTATTTATATTGCTTATATTCAATTCTTCTGTATCATGTATTAACAAATATTCTTTGTTTTGTTTTAAAATATTTGCCAATAACATTCTTGCTTTTAAGTTTGGACTTTCTATATTGTTCTTATTCAATAACTCTATTCCATATTCCAATGCTTGTTTTATATTCATTTTTATTATCCTTCTCGAATTATTTTTTCTTTATTATATTAGCATAAAAAAGGTTTTTTTACAATTTTTCCTATTCAACAAAAAAAGCCCCGCCTTAGCCGTCGGTATTAGAATTTTTAAGGACCTGCTCTTACACAGGTGGGTGCTCTCCTAAATACTTGTGGGCTTCTTGCTACTCAAAGTGCAAGCATGCACGCCATATTCAGAGTTCCAAGCTCCCTTTCCTTATCTGTTGGTTCTAAAAATTCAGTCCTTACGCACTACGCAGGGAAAATTATTTACTATTTAATTGTTTCTTTTAAGATTGTATTTATATTATCATATGTTTTTCTTTTTTACAATGATACTATTTTTTCAAATAAAATATCTTTTAATTACTATACTTATTTTATCTTTATTATACTTTGTTTTTTACACTAATTTATATTTTTTTGCTGTTTGCTTTTTAGTTTTTCTAATGCTATAATAAGTATAACTTTGGTTCAAAAAAGTAAGACAATTTTCGATATTTTGTCTTACTTTTTTTATTGTTTTTTCTATTTTATTTTGTCTTTCATTTTTACTAGGATATTTAATGCATCTATTGGTGTTAATTCATTTAAATTTATTTTATCTATTTCATGAGCTAATTCTGCCAACTTATAATTATACATATCTAATTGTCCTGTTGCTATTTTCTTGTTTTCTTTTTCCTGATTTTTCTTTCCTAGTATACTTTTTCTTTCCAAACTTCTTAATATCTCGTTTGCTCTCTTTGTAACATCTTTTGGCACTCCTGCTAGTTTTGCAACATGTACTCCATAGCTTTCGTCTGTTCCACCTTTTACAATTTTTCTTAAGAATATAACGTCTTCGCCTTTTTCTTTAACCGCTATTGAGTAATTTTTTACTCCTTGTATTTGATTTTCTAGCTCTGTTAATTCGTGATAATGTGTTGCAAATAATGTTTTTGCTCCGCATCTTTCTTTATCTGCTATATATTCTACAACTGCCCACGCAATTGAAAGTCCATCATAAGTAGATGTTCCTCTTCCAATTTCATCTAATATTACCAAACTCTTTTTAGTTGCCTCTCTTAATATTTCAGCAACTTCCATCATTTCTACCATAAATGTACTTTGTCCCATACTTAAATCATCTGATGCACCAACTCTTGTAAATATTTTATCTACAACTCCTATTCTTGCAGATGTTACTGGCACAAAGCTTCCTATTTGCGCCATTAGTACAATTAGAGCAACTTGTCTCATATATGTAGATTTACCTGCCATATTAGGTCCCGTTATTATGCTCATCTGTTCATTTTCTTCATCAAGATATGTGTCATTATCTATAAATTCTCCAGCTGGTAACATTTTTTCTATAACAGGATGTCTTCCACCTTTGATATCTATTATTCCTCCATCATCTATTATTGGCTTTTGATAGTTGTAGTCTTCTGCAACTATTGCAAATGATGTAAGTACATCTAATATAGAAATAATATTTGAAGCTTTTTGTAATCTTTCTATATTTACTGCAATTTTGTTTCTTATTTCTATAAATAATTTATATTCTAAGTCAACAACCTTTTCTTCTGCTCCTAAAATTTTACTTTCTAGTTCATTTAACTCTTCTGTTATATATCTTTCACAGTTTGCAAGTGTTTGCTTTCTAATATATCTATCTGGAACTAAATTTAAATATGATTTTGTAACTTCAAAGAAATATCCAAATACTTTGTTAAATCCTACTTTTAGATTTTTAATACCTGTTTCTTCTTTTTCTTTTGCTTCTAATTGTATTAACCAGTTCTTGCCTTGTGTTGTTGCATTTTTTAATTCATCTACTTCATCGTTATAACCAATCTTTATTATTCCACCTTCTGTTATTGTAATTGGTGGGTCTTCTACTATTGATTTTTCTATTAAATCATGAATGTCATTTAATTCATCTAAACTTAAATATAAATTTTGTAGTAATTCAGATTTGCTGGTTGCCAATATCTTTTTTAAATATGGTAATTGCTTTAATGAATTTTTTAATGCTATCATGTCTCTAGCATTACTATTTCCATACGCAATTTTTCCAACTAATCTTTCTATATCATAAATTCTTTTTAGTGAATCTATAATATCTCCCCTAAAAATAACTTCGTTTTTTAACTCTTCTACTGCATTTAATCTTTTATTTATTTCTTTGCTATCTAAAAGAGGTTCATTTATCCATTTTCTTAAAAGTCTTCCTCCCATTGAGGTATAAGTTTTATCTAATACCCAAAGCAATGTTCCTTTTTTGCCTTGATTATTCATCTTTTCTGTTAATTCTAAATTTCGCCTTGATGAATAATTTAAAGACATATATTTTTGTGTTGAATACATTTTTATTATATTTATGTGTTCTAATTTTATTTTTTGAGTCTGATTTAAGTAATTCAACAAACCTACAATTGCTGGTATTTGTAGTTCATTCTGCTCCGGTTCTTTTATTTTATTGTCGCTGTCATCTACAAAAGAATATGGCTCTAAAAAGTCCGGTGAAGTTTTTTTAAATAAATCTTCATCATAGCAATTAATGTATGCCTTAAATCTTAGCTTTATTTCGTCTATTTCTTCTTTGCAATTAAATAACATTTTATTTACTATTACTTCTGCTGGATTATATTTTGATATTTCGTCCAAAAGCATTGCAAAATTATTTGTTTCTTCTATTTTTGTAGATAAAAATGTTCCTGTTGTTACATCACAAACTGCTATTCCAAAGTATATTCCCTTTTTGTATATTGACATTATATAATTATTTTTCTTTTCGTCTAGCATATTAGACTCTATTACTGTTCCTGGTGTTACTACTCTTATTACGTCTCTTTTAACAATACCTTTTGCAGTTTTTGGATCCTCTAATTGCTCACATATTGCAACTTTATAGCCTTTTTCTATTAGTCTTGCTATATAACTTTCTGCTGCATGGAATGGAACTCCACACATCGGTGCACGTTCTTCTTGTCCGCAATCTCTACCTGTTAAAGTTATTTCTAGTTCTCTTGATGCTGTTTTTGCATCATCAAAAAACATTTCATAAAAGTCACCTAATCTATAAAACACTATGCAATCATTATATTGTTCTTTTATTTCTAAATAATGCTTCATCATTGGAGAAAACTCTGCCATTTTATACCTCTCCCTTTAAATACCATTTGTGTTCTGATACTATTTTAATATTTATTATTTTTCCAATTAGTTCTTCAGGCCCTTCAAATATAACTACTTTGTTTGTATCTGTTCTACCTGTAAGCATATCTTGGTTATTTTTACTATGTCCTTCTACTAATATTTTTTGTGTTGTACCTACATATTTTTTGTTGTTTTCTTCAACACTTTCTTCAAATACTTGTTTTAATCTATCAAATCTTTTATGTTTTATTTCTTCTGGAATTTGATTTTCCATTTTATCTGCTCTAGTTCCTACTCTTCTAGAATATATAAACATAAAAATTTGTTCAAAATTAACTTGTTTTACAACATCAATGGTATCTTCAAAGTCTTCTTCTGTCTCGCCTGGGAAACCTACTATTATGTCTGTTGAAAATACTACATCTGGAATTTTATCTCTTATTCTTTTTATTAAATCCAAATACTGTTCTTTTGTATATTTTCTATTCATTTCTTTTAATACATTGGTACTGCCTGATTGAAGTGGTACATGTATTAATCTTGATATTTTTTTACTTTTGCTTATTACATCTATTACATCATCAGTAAAGTCTTTTGGATGTGGCGAAACAAATCTTATTACTTCTATTCCTTCAATTTTATCTACGTCTTCTAATAAGTTTGCAAAATTGTAGTTTTCTCCACCTTTATATGAATTTACATTTTGTCCAAGTAATGTTATTTCTCTATAACCTTCTTTTGCAAGTTCTTTTATTTCATTTAAAATATCTTCTGGTTTTCTGCTTCTTTCTCTTCCTCTTACATACGGTACTATACAATAACTGCAAAAATTATTACATCCATACATTATTATAACAGAGGCTTGCTTGTTACTACTTCTTTTTACTGGTAAGCCCTCATAAATTTCTCCATCTATATCTATTACGTCTTTTACCTTTTTATTTTTTGTTATAGCAATATATAAGTCTTCTGGAAATTTATGAAGTGTATGTGTTCCAAACACTACGTCTACAAATGGATAGCTTTTCTTTATTTTTTCTGTAATATGT
>ERZ773224.4409-NODE-4409-length-10826-cov-3.766503_pt1 | contig 10826 bp, 9 predicted proteins | sample MGYA00580526_ERZ773224 | MGnify/ENA primary metagenome ERZ773224 (study PRJEB29015, sample SAMEA2737743) | human gut metagenome | biome: human gut; feature: human-associated habitat; material: faeces | place: China | collected 2012 ...
GACTGCACCTTTTACAATCATTTGATTTTTACCATCTATCAGGTGAAGTGTTGACATCATCTTTCGATCACTGTCAAATGGCAGTTCTCCATTTCTTGGATAAAGCTTTCTTACGCTTGCCGCCTCTATCCCATATCGACTTCCAAGATTAATCAATGCTGTTTCTGTCGGATCTCCAATTTCTACTCCATTTTCATTTGTCGAATCATTACATAGAATACTGTAATTTAAAAGACATTTTTGTGCCTGATCTGATATATCAATTGCCTCTGCTGAAATTCTTTTTCCATCTATATAATAATCTTCAACCGTCATTTTATTCTGTGTGAGCGTTCCTGTCTTATCCGAACAAATAATAGAAACACTTCCAAGTCCTTCTACCGCCTGTAGTTTACGAATGATTGCATGCTCTTTTGCCATCTTCTGTGTTCCGAAAGAAAGTACAATTGTCACGATAGAACTTAGCGCTTCAGGAATTGCTGCTACTGCAAGTGCTACTGCAAACATAAATGCACTGCTGATCTTTTCACCGCGGAACACATTTATTGCAAATAAGAGTCCGCAAAATACCAGAATCATAATAGAAAGCTTCTTTCCAAAGACTTCCAAACTCACCTGAAGTGGTGTCTGTTTTTCCGAAGTTGACTTCAAAAGTCCTGCAATCTTTCCGACTTCTGTCTGCATTCCTATATCCGTTACAACAGCTTTCCCACGCCCATACGTTACAAAACTACCGGAAAATAACATATTTGTCCGATCACCAAGTGGCGCTTCCGTCAATATTGTATCCATGTTTTTCTCAACTGCAAGACTTTCTCCTGTAAGAGCACTCTCATCAATCTTAAGACTTGCATTTTCAATCAGTCTTCCATCAGCCGGAATCATATCTCCTGCTTCAAGCAGTATCACATCTCCAACAACCAGTTCTCTTGCCGGAATCGGTGTCACCGTACCATTCCTGAGAACCTTCGCCTCCGGTCCTGAAAGCTTTTTCAGGCTCTGAAGCGACTGCTCTGCTTTTACCGTCTGCACGGTTCCCAAAATCGCATTCATTGTAATGACGATCACAATAACTGCCGCACTTTCTGCGTCTCCTAAAATTCCTGAAATAATCGCTGATGCGATCAGGATAATCACCAGGAAATCCTTGTACTGCTCCAAAAAAATCTGCAGCACACTTTTTTTCTTTCCCTCCGCGAGCTCATTCCATCCACATTTTTCACGGGACTTTTCCACTTCTTTTATCGTAAGTCCCTCTTCTCTGCTTCCCATCTGTCCAAGCACTTCTTTTATCGATGACTGATAAATTTCTTTCATCCTTTCCGCCTCCTGTTTTTGAGTATTCACATTCCTGAATTTCTTATGCAACGAAGCTCTCTTTCGATAAAAATGTACAAAAAAAGAAACCCTTATTGCACAACAAATAATGCAATAAAAGTCTCACCGTTTCTTTGTGACACCGGATGCTTCCACCGTATTGACGACGCCACAAACGCAGATTCGCAAGCGTAAGTTACTCCCTTTTATTTAAGAAAACTATATTTCTTTCAGGCGCGAAAGATCTTCTTTTGTGTCGGTGTCGAAGAGCTCTTCCTCCGGCAGTGGAACGGTCAAAACCGCCTCCGGATGGGCACGGATGACGCGCTTTCCGCCGCGGTCCCCCTCGAGCGCGGCAAGCTCCGGAAAATAGGCTGCCGGGAACAGGCAGGGATTGCCGAGCCGCCCGTCCGCGCCTTCCGGCGCGATGATCCTTTCGGGGTGCGCCGCGCCCGCTTCGAGGATCCGGAGCACGCTTTCTTTCCGGAGGAGCGGCTGGTCACAGACGAGAAAAAGCACGGCGCTGCAAGGCTTTACTGCCTCAAGACCCAGCCGGATGGAGAGAGAAACGCCCTTCTCCGGGGCGCTGTTGCGCACGGCGAGAAAGCCGCGCCGCTCGCTCTCGGCGAGAATATCCTCACAGCCGGACACGACCGCGACGCGCGAGAAAAGCTCCTTTGGCAGAACGTTCATCGCGCGCTCGAAAAGACGTTCGCCGCCAAATTCCGCGAGCAGCTTTCCGCCGCCGAAGCGCGAGCCCGCTCCCGCGGCCAGCAGGACGCACGCGACGGCGCGCATATCCATTTTGTTATCCATTTTCGCCCTCTTTTCCGGCATGATGCCGCTTTGTGCGGCATACAAACTGTAGAAGTATTATGCAAAAAAAGACGACAAATTGCAATAGTTGTCAAAATGGTTTTACCGAATGTTTATTCTGCACAAAATCAAGATGCGATTTTCGGCGAATATTAGACCCTTCGCTACAGTTTGGATATGAATACGGCAAATTTCATACAAATAATGTATTTGAAAAAAATAGGGGTTTGCGATAATAATATATACGAGAGATTATCCAACGCATGGGATAGGTATACATTATTAAAAGGAGAGCGTGACATGCTGAAAATCAATCAGGAAAAATGCAAGAAGTGCCAGATTTGCGCGAAAAACTGCCCCATCGGTGCGATTGCCGTTGAACCGGGTGCGGACGGCAAGAAAGTCGTCAGCATCACGAACATGTGCGTTGAGTGCAACGTCTGCCGCCGCGTCTGCCCGTTCGGTGCCATCGACGGCGCCGAGAAGACCGAGGGCATGGTGCAGTGCCATTCCTGCTCCATCCAGTGCAAAGTTCCCGTTGGCTCCACCGGCGCCTGCAAGCGCTACACCAACGAGGGCGGCCGTCTGGTCCGCAACCGCGCTCTCGTCGTAGAGGGCAAGCCCCAGATCGAGATCGATCCGAGAATTGCCAAGCCCGTCATCACCGCTGTCGGCGCGGGCACCAACTACCCCTGCATCCGTCCGGCTCCGCACATCGTCTGCGAGAAGCGCGACGGCGTTGACGTTGTCACCACCGTCACCGAGGCTCCGCTGAGCTACTCCGGCGTTCTCGTCAAGCTCGACACCAACACCTACATCGGCGAAGAGGGCGACACCGTTTACTGCGAAGGCAAGCCCGTCGGTCTCGTACATACCGAGGAGTACGGCTCCAAGATGATCTACGTCGGCGGCGCGAACCGTCTGACCGCGAAGGACGGCGGCTTTGCCACCGCCCGCACCATTGTCGCTCTTGCCAACGGCGAGAAGGTCGAGCTGACCGTCAAGACCGCCGACCACGAGACCGGCAAGCCCAAGATGATCAAGATCGTCTGCCAGCAGGGCGTCGCTCCCATCATCAACGGCACGCAGGAGACCACCATGCGTATCGGCTGCGGCAGCGCCACCATCGGCCTGCTCGCCGACGTCATGAAGGAGTGCGTGGACGAGTGCATCGTCATCGACCACCACGTCACCGGCCTCTTCAGCGAGCATCTCGCCGGCAAGGAAGTCGGCATGACCTGGTCCGGCGTTATCCCCAACGCCACCAAGAGCACCGTCGGCCGTTACTTCGGCGGCCACGGCGACGGCATCGGAGGCACCGTTCTCCAGACGCCGCGCGACGCCATCAAGAGCGTTGACATGAGCATTGCCCATGCCGGCATGACCATCCTTGTCACCAACACCACCGGCGAAGTCGGCGCCCTCTTCGAGGTCCAGGCCGACGGCGACGTGAAGGAGATCCCGATGAGCGAGAAGGCGCAGCGCGTCGTCGATGCCATCAAGAGCAACTGCCAGGGCTCCAACACGAGCGTTATGTACTGCGGCGGCACCGGCGGCTCCGCCCGCGGCGGCGTCTGCCACCACCCGATCGCCATTACCGAGGCCGTGCACGCCGGCAAGGCGCACCTGACCATCGGCGGCGCTCCCGCTTACGTTTACCCCGGCGGCGGCATCAACTTCATCGTTGACACCGCGAAGGTCGTCAACCACGCCTTCACCTGGGTGCCCACCCCGGCGACCGTCGCCCCCGTGGAGTACACCATGACGAAGGAAGACTACGCGAAGATCGGCGGCCACATGAACTGCATCAAGAACGTCGAGGACTTCCCCGAGTATCAGAAGCACTGATGGACGAAGCCTTCCGCATCCTGGATGACGGGCGCGTATTCTTTGATTACGGCCCGGCGTCCATGGTGGTGACCGCCCGGCGCGGAGACGAAAACCTCAGTGATCTGGCGGCGTCGGCTTTCCCGTTTCTGCGCGACTCGCTCTCCGAGATCGCCGGGGCGCTGCCCATATTGCGGCAGTACCCGGACGGCATGGATTATTCCGAACTCACCGGGCTGCCCCGCGTCATGGCGGAATCGGTCCTTGCGACCGGCGAGCCTACGCTCACGCCTATGGCGGCCGTTGCCGGAACGGTGGCGGACGCCATGGCGGACTGGCTCTTCGCCCGCGGCGCGGATCTCGTTGCCGTGAATAACGGCGGCGACGTGGCGCTGCGGCTCGGCGAGGGACGCTCCATCCGCATGGGCATATTGCCCGATCTCAACGGCCGCGTTACGGAGATCGTGGAGATCCGCGCGGAGGACGGCATCGGCGGCGTGTGTACGAGCGGTCTCGGCGGGCGGAGCCTCACGCGCGGCATCGCCGGAGGCGTCACGGTCTTTTCCCGGCGGTGCGCTCTCGCGGACGCCTGCGCCACGCACATCGCAAACTGCTCCTACATCGAATCGCCGCGGGTACATACCTGTCTCGCCGGAGAGATCGAGCCGGAGAGCGACATTGCCTCGCTCCGTATCGTCACGGCCGTCGAGCCGCTTCTCCCGGAGGAGAAAAAGCGCGGTCTCATGCAGGTGTATGAGGAGACGGAGCGCCAGTGGAAAAACGGCAATCTCGTCCGCGTATACGCGGATATCCAGGGCGAGCGTCTCACGTTCGAGCGCAGCGCGCAATAACATTCGGCAACAATAACTTGCAAATATTTTAAAGGAGATCTTTTCCAATGAAAGTCGGTTTTATCGGGCTGGGCCGTCTGGGCGGCCATATGTGCAGCAACGTTATCAAGGCTGGTTTTGAGACCTACGTGAGCGACCTTGTTCCCGCTCTCGTCGAGCAGAAGGTCGCCGAAGGCGCCATCGGCTGCAAGGACAACCTCGAAGTCGCCGCCAACATGGACATCGGCTTCACCATGCTCCCCAACGGCGCGATCGTCGAGGCCGTTATGTGCGGCCCCAAGGGCGTTCTCTCCCACTGCAAGCCCGGCACCATCATCGTTGACATGTCCTCCGTCGCTCCCGGCACCACCCAGAAGATGGCGAAGATCGCCGCCGAGCACGGCGTGAAGTACATGGACGCTCCGGTTTCCGGCGGCACCATCGGCGCGCAGAAGGGCACGCTGACCATTATGTGCGGCGCGGACGAGGAGACCTTTGAGAAGGCCAAGCCCGTTCTCGAAGCCATCGGCAAGCGCATCATGCGCATCGGCGGCACCGGCATGGGCGACGCGATGAAGATCGTCAACAACATGCTGCTCGGCGCGAACATGGCCTCTCTCGCCGAAGCTCTCGTGCTCGGCGCGAAGCTCGGTCTGGACAACAAGACCATGTACGACGTTATCTCCACCTCCTCCGGCAACAGCTACGTTGTCGATGCGAAGATGAAGAAGTTCATCATGCCCGACAAGTTTGAGCCGGGCTTCGCGATGGACGTGCAGTACAAGGACCTGACCCTCGCGCAGGAAGCCGCCCGCGGCGTCAAGATGCCCATCCCGATGAGCGCCACCTGCACCGCCGTTTACGAGCAGGCCCGCGCCGCCGGCTACGGCATGGAAGATATGTCCGCCGTCATCAAGCTCTGGGAAAAGCTGATGGGTGTTGAAATCCGCGGCGAACTGGAGTAAAATTAAAATAAAGTATTCTAACCGGGACGGGCGGCACTGCCGCCCGCTCCGGCGGAGAAAAAGCAGCGAAAGCAGCACATTTAGAAGGGGGAAAACCGCGCATGAGACCATTTGATTTCTACGCACCTACCACCGTGGTCGAGGCGCTCACTCTGCTGGATCAGTATAAGGACAGCGTCGCCTGCATCGCCGGCGGCACCGACCTTACGCTGGAGCTCAACGAGTGGAAGGCACAGCCGGCTGTCGTTATCGACCTGAAGAAGCTCAAGGAGCTTGATTACATCAAGGTCGAGAACGGCATCGTCCGGATCGGTGCTCTTACTTCTCATGCAGAGGTAGCGGCCAACGACATTATCCGCGAGAATGTCCACATTCTCTACGACGCCTGCCGTCAGGTGGGCTCGCCCCAGATCCGCAACCTCGCAACGCTCGGCGGCAACATCTGCCAGTCTTCCGTGGCGGGCGACGGTCTGGCCGCGTGCGTCACGCTCAACGCCGACGTTACCATCAAGAGCGTTCGCGGCGAGCGCACGATCAACATCAACGAATTCCTTTCCTCTCCCGACCGCAAGCGCAACATCCTGCAGCCGGACGAGCTCATGACCGAGGTCTCGTTCCCGCTGCCCGATACGAAGCACACCGCTACCGCGTTTTATAAGCTGGGCAAGCGCCGCGCGCTCGCCATCAGCGTCATCGGCGGCGGCATGGTCGTGACGGTCGATGATAACGGCGTTTGCACCTACTGCTCCATGCGGGCGGGTGCCATGGCGCGTTATCCGCAGCGCTACAAGAGCTGCGAGGAGTATCTCGTCGGCAAGAAGCTCAGCTGGGAGACCATGCTCGGATGCCTGCCGATCATGCACGATCAGGTTTACGAAGCGAATAAGTCCCGTCCCTCTGTGTTCTACAAAAAGGAGAGCATCCAGGGTGTGTACAAGCACCTGTTCGCCGATGTGCTCCGCAAACTGAATATCGAGGAGGTGCAGGGATTTTGAAAAAGATCACCATTCATTTCACCGTTAACCACGAGCCGGTGACCGTCGAGGTCGAGCCGAACCACCGCCTGATCGACGTGCTGCGCAACAACCTTGGCCTCACGAGCGTCAAGGAAGGCTGCAGCGAAGGCGAGTGCGGCGCCTGCACCGTGATCTACAACGGCGAGCCCGTGACGAGCTGCTGCATTCTGGCCGGACAGGCCGACGGCGCGGACATCATCACGCTCGAGGGCGTCAGCAAGGACGGCCAGCCCGACGTGGTGCAGCAGGCGTTCATGGACGCCGGCGCCGTGCAGTGCGGCTTCTGCATCCCCGGCATGATCCTCACCGCCGAGGCTTTTCTCAAGAAGAACCCCAACCCGACGCGCGATGAGGTCAAGCTCGCCATCAGCGGCAACCTCTGCCGCTGCACCGGCTATGCCAAGATCAATGACGCTGTGCTTCTGGCCGCTGCCAGAATGCGCGGAGAGGAGGCCGAAGCATGAGAGACGTAGCTATCCTCGGCCGTGACCATATCAAGGTCGACTCGCTCGACAAGGTGCTCGGCCGCGCGAAGTTTGCCGCGGACTATTACATGCCCGACATGCTCTATGGCGGCGTGTTCGTAGGCTATGTGCCCCAGGCCGGGGAAGAGGTGGTCATCACCGAGGATGTGATCACCGCCGGCACCGCCATCCGGGAGAGCATGGCCATTCTCAGCCGCCTGGAGGGCGTGAAGGTCGCCGCCACCTTCATCATGGTGGACCGCAAGGAGCGGGGCAAGGGCGAAAAGCTGGCCATGGAAGAGGTGGAAGAGGAATTCGGCTTCCCTGTCTACTCCGTGGTGGATGTGTACGATATCATCGAATATCTGGAAGAAAAGCCGGAAATGGCTGAGAATGTAGCCCGGATCAAGGCCTATCTGGCCGTCAACGGAGGCAAGGCATGAGAAGTCTTAACAGCATTCTGGACCTTTCCGTAGAGGAGCTGGACGAGCTCATCGCCACCGCCAAGGACATTGCGGCCCACCCGGAAAAATATCGGGACAGCTGCAAATACAAAAAGCTGGCAACCCTTTTCTATGAGCCCTCCACCCGTACCCGATTGAGCTTTGAGGCCGCCATGCTGGAGCTGGGCGGCAGCGTGCTGGGCTTCTCCTCTGCCAACTCCTCCTCCGCCGCCAAGGGCGAGAGCATGGCAGACACCGCAAAGATTCTTTCCTGCTACGCCGACATCATGGCCATCCGCCACCCCAAGGACGGCGCGCCCTTCGTCGCCTCCCGGAATGCCTCCGTACCCGTCATCAACGCCGGAGACGGGATGCACAACCATCCCACCCAGACCTTGGCAGACCTTCTGACCATTTCCCGGGAAATGGGACGGCTGAACGGTTTGACCATTGGCCTGTGCGGCGACCTGAAATACGGCCGCACCGTCCATTCCCTCATTGAGGCCATGTGCCGCTATGAAAACATCCGGTTCGTGCTCATCTCTCCGGAGGAATTGAAGCTTCCCGGCTATGTGAAGTACGATGTGCTGGAAAAGAGCGGCTTCCCCTACGAGGAGGTCACCTCTCTGGAGGAGGCCATGCCCAAGCTGGATGTGCTCTACATGACCCGCATCCAGCGGGAGCGGTTCTCCGACCCCGCCGTCTATGAGCGCCTGAAGGACAGCTACATCCTGGACACCGAAAAAATGAAGCTGGCCAAGGAAAAGATGTGCGTGCTGCATCCCCTGCCCCGGGTCAACGAGATCAGCGTGGCCGTGGACGACGACCCCAGAGCCGCCTACTTCCGCCAGGCTCTCAACGGCAAATACATGCGCATGGCCCTGATCCTCAAGCTCCTGAAGCAGGCCCAGGAAAATCCCGCCCGGGAGCCCATCCGTGGGGAGCTGCGCTACGACCTGGTCTGCCGCAACCCCCGGTGCATCTCCGCCACCGAGCAGGAGCTGCCCCAGATCTTCCGCCTGACGGACAAAGCAGCGGGCATCCACCGCTGCATCTACTGCGAGCATATTGCGGAATAAAAAAGTGGGATATACCGTTGCGTTTCCGCACGATATATCCCGCTTTTTGCTTGCAATTTTCAGAAACCTGTGCTATGCTGTCGATGGTGCTACCAGTAGTACCCCGGTAGGCGGTTCCCCCGGTTTTCTTTTTCGGGGGTGATACATATCTTTGCCCCCAATCGAAAGAGAGGGGGTGGCGGTCATGGGTGTTTCATGGAGCGAATTGTTTCAATTCTGCATGGTCATTTTAGCTGTCATTGCTCTGGTTCTCCAGAATAACAAAGAGAAGTAACCGTCCCACTTTCCCCAAAGTCACGGTTACTTCTCTGTGATACAGGGGGAGCCGACCTACTGGCAGCACCCTTTGTGTCTTTACTATACCCCAATTTGCCCGATTTGTCAATTGTCTCCCGCCTGTACGGCGGGATTTTTCATTGGGCAGGCAAGGTCCTTTTATTCCCGCGCCGCCGCGGCTTCTTTTGTCCGGCGCTTCATGCAGACAAAATAGGCGGGGAGCAGGAAGCAGTCCGCCAGAACCCAGGCGGCGGGGCTGGCGTAGCAGACGGCGGTGAAGCCGAAGACGGACACCAGGGCCGCCACAGCGCCCCGGGCGATCATCTCGGACACACCGGCAATGACGGCCAGATTGGAATAGCCCAGGCCCTGGATGGTGAAGCGGAACAGGTTCACCCCCAGCAGGGGGATATAGAACGCCGCATTGGTCACCAGCAGCTGCCGGGCCAGGGGCAGGATCTGGGCCGAGGAGGCCACATCCTTGGAGTCCAGGAACAATGCCGTCATCTGGGCGCCCAGGAAATACATGACGACCAGAGCCGCCAGGGAATAGGCAACGCCCAGAATGCAGCAGTCCTTCACCCCGTGGTGCACCCGGTCCAGCTTTCCGGCGCCCAGGTTCTGCCCGGCGTAGGTGGCCGCCATGGTGCCCATGGCGTCATAGGGCGTGGCAAACAGATTCGTCACCTTGCCGGAGGCCGCCACGGCGGCCATGGACACGGCACCCAGACCGTTGACCGCCGTTTGCAGCAGAATGGAGCCGATGGCGGTAATGGAGTATTGCAGCCCCATGGGCAGGCCCATGATCAGCAGCCGCCGGACGCAGTGGCCCCGCCAGAGAAGATTTTCCTTTTTCAGATGCAGAATGGGGAACTTCCTGTCCATATACAGCAGGCACAGCAGCCCGGAGATCAGCTGGCTGATGAGCGTTGCCCAGCCCGCACCGGCCACGCCCATTTGCAGGGTCACCACGCACACAATGTCCAGAGCCACATTCAGCAGGCTGGAAAACACCAAAAACATCAGCGGCGTCCGGCTGTCCCCCAGGGAGCGGAGAATGCCGGAGAGCAGATTGTAGAGCATGGTGGCGGGAATGCCCAGGAAGATCAGGAAAATATAGTCATAGGCATAGGAGAAGGTGCTCTCCGGGGTATTCATGGCGGTGAGGATCGCACGGCAGCCGATGGTGGTGACCGCCGTGACAATCAGCGCAATGATGCCGCCCAGCCAGATCATATTGCCCACGAAATTGCGCAGGCCGTTGAAGTCCTTCTCGCCGAATTTCTGAGCCACGGGAATGGCAAACCCGGCGCAGACGCCGTTGCACAAGCCCAGCACCAGGAAATTGATGGAGCCCGTGGAGCCAACCCCCGCCAGGGCCTCCATGCCCAGAAAATTGCCCACAACCACCGTATCCACCATGGCATAGAACTGCTGAAACAGCAGCCCCAGCAGCAGCGGCAGAATAAACGACAGCAGTATGGGCATGGGCGCGCCCACAGTCATGTCTCTTGTCCGATCCTTCGGCATATGTTTTCCTCCCCAAAAATGCTTTATCAGGCGCAAATCGTACCACCATTTTTTCCTGCTGTCAATCCGGGAAAAATCAATAAAAATACGTGAAAAAACCGGGTTTTCCTTGTGAAATTGTGGTTCAAAAAGCTTTCCCTGCGGGCGGTGCGTCGCGCAGCGAATTGAATCTAACATAGCTGCCGGTGGCAGCTATACCATAAAAAGTGGAGCTGGCAGGGCGTTAGCCCTGACTGAGGAGGGGCGTAATGAGCGGGAGTGCT
>ERZ773224.4417-NODE-4417-length-10811-cov-2.972295_pt1 | contig 10811 bp, 9 predicted proteins | sample MGYA00580526_ERZ773224 | MGnify/ENA primary metagenome ERZ773224 (study PRJEB29015, sample SAMEA2737743) | human gut metagenome | biome: human gut; feature: human-associated habitat; material: faeces | place: China | collected 2012 ...
GCCAATGTTCTTCCTGTCGAGGAAGGCGATATAGTATTTGACATGTGTGCGGCACCCGGCGGCAAGTCTACTGAGCTTGGAGCAAAGCTTAACGGAAGCGGACTCTTAGTGACTAATGATATAAGCAATTCAAGAGCAAAGGCACTTCTTAAAAATGTTGAGGTGTTTGGTATTCCTAACGTATATGTTGTAAGTGAAGACCCGAAAAATATACAGCCTGGGTTTAATGAATTTTTTGATAAAATTCTTATAGATGCACCATGTTCAGGTGAGGGAATGTTCAGAAAAGACAATAAGCTTATAAAGAGCTGGGAAAAAACTGGTCCGGAATTCTATGCAAAGATACAACGTGATATAATTCTTACAGGAGCAGATATGTTAAAGCCGGGTGGCAAGATGCTTTATTCAACATGTACATTTTCAAAACTTGAAGATGAAGAAACGGTTCGTCACCTTCTTATCAACAGACCTGATATGCACCTTATAGACATAAAGCATTATGATGGATTTTCAAGTGGCTTTACATATGATGACGAGCTTAAAAATATGCATCTTGAGAAAACTGTAAGGATTTTTCCACATAAAATGGAGGGAGAAGGACATTTTGTTGCATTGTTTGAAAAGAAAAGTGACGGCGAAACTCCATTTAAGGGTCATGGCATAATACATAAGCAGAAAAATGTGAAGTTGGCCACGGAACTTGAAGATTTTCTTGGAAAATTAAATAAAGACACTGTCAATTTTGATATAGAAAATGCAAAAGATAATATTATGATAAAGGATAATTATGTTTATCTTTGCTCTCCTTATATGCCTGGCCAGAAAGGTCTGAGAATTATGAGAACAGGGCTTTTGCTGGGAGAATTAAAAAAGAACCGCTTCGAGCCAAGCCAGGCACTTGCAATGGTTTTAAAAATGTCAGATTATCCTGATGTTATAAATCTTCCTGCATCAGATGAGCGTGTAATCAAATATCTAAAAGGTGAAACACTTGATCTGCCGGAATTTGACGGAAAAACAGGAGACGGATGGAATCTTTTCTGCGTTGACGGATATCCTCTTGGCTGGGGAAAGTTCAAAAATGGTTCATTAAAAAATAAGTACCTTGCAGGATGGAGATGGCAATGAGTTTGATAAGGCTTGATAAATATCTTGCGGACATGAAAGCCGGAACAAGAAGTGAAGTCAAAGAATATATACGAAAAGGCCGTGTGCAGGTAGATGAAATAACTGTAAAAAAGCCTGAACAGAAAGTGGATATAATGACACAGAAAGTATTTCTGGATGGCAGAATGATAAGCTATGTAACAAAGGAATATTATATGCTTAATAAGCCGTCTGGTGTGCTAACAGCTACAATGGACAAAAATGCAAAGACTGTGCTTGATCTGATGGATGTGAAAAGAAAAGATCTTTTTCCGGTCGGACGACTTGATAAAGATACAGAAGGTCTTTTGCTTATAACAAATGATGGAGAGCTTGCACATAATCTGCTTGCACCAAAAAAGCATGTTGATAAGACATATTATGCCAGGGCAGCAGGACGCATAAGGGAAGAGGCTATAAAGCTGTTTGCGGACGGACTGCATGTTGATGATGAATTTACGGCACTTCCGGCGAAACTTGAACTTAAGGGATATAATGATAAAGATAATTACACAGATGTAATAATAACAATCCATGAAGGAAAGTTTCACCAGATAAAAAGAATGTTTGAAGCTGTAGGAAGTGAAGTTTTATATCTTAAAAGATTAAGAATGGGAAGCCTTGTGCTTGACGAAACGTTAAAACCGGGAGAATACAGAACTTTGACACAAAAAGAGATAGATGAATTATATAACTGTAACTGAAAAAACAGATGAATATATTCATTGGAAGTTACGGAATGGAGAATTAATATGATTAAGGATTTTCTGCCGGTAAGCCGGTCAGATATGGAAAAAAGAGGCTGGGAACAGTGCGATTTTGTATATATAACAGGTGATGCATATGTGGACCACTCATCATTTGGACATGCAATAATAAGCAGGGTTTTAGAATCTTTTGGATACAAAGTTGGTATAATACCACAGCCGGACTGGAAAGATAAAGACAGCATAACATTGCTTGGGAAACCGCGTCTCGGATTTCTTGTCACAGCCGGAAATATGGATTCAATGGTAAACCACTATACTGTTAATAAAAAAAGACGCCACACGGATGCTTATTCACCGGGTGGCAAAATGGGAATGCGTCCTGATTATGCAACAATAGTTTACTGTAATCTCATAAAACAGACTTATAAAGATGTTCCGATTATAATAGGAGGAATAGAGAGTTCACTCAGAAGACTTGCACATTATGATTACTGGTCAGATAAAGTAAAACATTCAATACTTATAGATTCCGGTGCGGATTTACTATTATATGGAATGGGCGAAAAATCTGTTGTTGAAGTGGCAGATGCACTTGACAGCGGCATGGACGTATCAGACATAACATATGTCAAAGGCACTGTATATAAAGCAAAAGATACTGACAGTCTGTATGATTATATTGAACTGCCGGATTATGATGAGGTTTCATCAGATAAGATTTCATATGCAAAAAGCTTTAAAATCCAGCATGAAAATACAGACGCATTTACAGCAAAAACCCTTGTTGAGAAATACAAAAATAAATGCTTCGTAGTACAGAATCCACCGGCAGAACCGCTTACAACCATGGAGATGGATGATGTATATGCTCTTCCTTACATGCGTAATTATCATCCTATGTATGAAAAACAGGGCGGAATTCCGGCATTATCAGAAATAAAGTTCAGTATAACAAGCAACAGGGGATGTTTTGGCGGATGCTCATTTTGTGCATTGACATTTCATCAGGGACGAATCGTGCAGACAAGAAGTCAGGAATCAATTATAAATGAGGCTGTGTGCATGACAAAGGATAAAGATTTTAAAGGATATATCCATGACGTCGGAGGACCGACTGCTAATTTCCGTCACCCTTCATGCCAGAAACAGCTGACAAAAGGTGTATGCACAAACAGGCAGTGTCTTTACCCGTCACCTTGTAAAAATCTTACGGTTGACCACAAGGATTACATAAGCCTGTTAAGAAAGCTAAGAGCTGTTCCTGGAGTAAAGAAAGTATTTATCCGCTCGGGAATACGTTTTGATTACTGCATGGCAGATTCTGACGATACTTTTTTATCAGAACTCTGTAATTATCACATAAGCGGACAGCTGCGTGTGGCACCTGAACATATAAGCGAAAATGTATTAAAATATATGGGAAAACCGGCAAACATAGTTTATCAGGCATTTATAAAACGTTATCAGAGAATTAATGCAAAGACAGGAAAAGAACAGTTTGTCGTTCCGTATCTTATGTCATCACATCCGGGTTCAACTATGAAAGAAGCTATTGAACTTGCTGAATACATAAGAGACTTAGGATACATGCCGCAGCAGGTACAGGATTTTTACCCCACACCATCGACATTGTCAACATGCATGTATTATACAGGTGTTGACCCAAGAACGATGGAGCCTGTATACACACCTGTGTCATATCACGAAAAAGCCATGCAGCGTGCGTTGATACAATATAAAAATCCTGAGAATTATGACCTTGTAAAAGAGGCTCTCATAAAAAATAACAGAACAGATTTAATTGGATTTGACAAAAATTGCCTTATTCCGCCAAGACTTCTTAAAAATGAAAAGCATGGCGAATCAAATAAAAGAAAGTCTGCTGATGTTAAAAATACAAGAAATATAAATAACGCAAAAAAGACGAAAAGTACAAAAAATGCTAAATTTGTAAAAGACGAAAAGAAGGAGAATGGATTACATGGCAGGAAAAGAAAAAGGTGAATTTGGTTATCTTAATTACCGAAAAAAATTAAATCTCATAAAAATGATAGTTTCATTTGCTGTTGTGGCAGCAGTTCTTATTATTGGTTTTATTGTATACAAAACAAGAGCAAATATATTTACAGTTGCAGCGATTGTGCTTGTTCTTCCGGCAGCAAAAATGGCAGTTGCATATTTTGTTGTTCTGCCTCACAAACCGGCTGATAATGAATTAAAAGAAAAAGTAGAATCAAAGTCGGGAAGTCTTGGCGTATATTACGATTTGATATTTTCAAACAGCAAAAAACCTATAGGAACTCAGGCAGTAGTAGTTTCTGATGCAGCTGTAATTGCACTTACAAATGAAAAAAATGCTGATAAAAAGCTTTTTGAGACAAGTCTTAAAGATTTTATGGCAAACGACTCAAGAAATGTCAATGTGACGCTTTATAATGACGAAAAATCATTTTTATCAAGGGTATCAACACTTGCATTATCAAAAGATGACAGTACACCAAATATGAATATAGAAAAGAATGCACATTCTTTGTTGTCAATGTGTATTTAGAATAAAACGGAGATTGTATGAAAGAATTTATTATTTCACATCAGGAGGAAGGACAGCGTTTTGACAAGTATCTGGTAAAATGCCTGCCTAAAGCACAGAAAAGTTTTCTGTACAAAATGTTAAGAAAAAAGAATATTGTACTTAATGGAAAAAAGGCTGATGGAAATGAAAAAATAAAAGCCGGTGACAGCGTAAAAATATTTTTTTCAGATGAGACATTTGAAAAATTTTCAGATGAAAAAACAAGCACTAAAATTGCAGCTGTGCCTGATAAAGTAAAACTCGATGTGCTTTATGAAGACGATAAATTTCTTATTGTAAATAAGCCATCGGGAATGTTATCACAAAAAGCAGAAAAAAATGATATTTCGCTTGTCGAATATGTCAATGATTACCTTGCTGCGAAAGAAGAACATAAAGAGAATACATTTAAGGCCGGTATATGCAACAGACTTGACAGAAATACAAGCGGAATAGTTGTTGCCGGAAAGTCTGTTGTGGGACTTCAGGAAATGTCAGCGGCATTTCACGATAGAACGATAAAAAAGTATTATATATGTATTGTAAAGGGCAGAGTATCAAAGAGAGTTCATATTAAAGGATGGCTTAGAAAAGATGCGGATGTCAATAAAGTCAATGTTGTAAAAAATATACCACATGGTGCGGGCATGGATGATTATACGGCGATTGAGACTGAATATTTTCCAGTGTGTATATCTGATGAATTGTCGCTTGTCAAAGTGCATCTTATAACGGGAAAGACGCATCAGATAAGGGCACATCTTGCATATGAAAAACATCCGCTTGCGGGGGATGCAAAGTATGGAGATAAAACTTTCAACAGATATTTTAAAGAAAAATATGGCATAAAAAACCAGATGCTGCATGCTTATGAGCTAGATATACCTAATGCCATAAGCGGCAATATGAATATTGATAATGCAGCTGATAAAGATAATGCATACATTAATGATACAGGAGAGATGTGTATCCGTACAAATGTACCGGATGGGTTCATTAAAGTTTTAAAAGGAGAAAATCTATGGCAACATGGAACTCAAGAGGACTTAGAGGCTCTACATTAGAAGATTTTATCAATCTCGCAAATGAAAAATATCAGCAGAGTAATCTGGCACTGATACAGAAAATCCCTACGCCTATAAAACCTATTAAAATAGACAAAGACACAAGACATATAACGCTTGCCTATTTTGATATGAAAAGTACGGTTGACTATATAGGTGTTGTTCAGGGAATACCGGTATGTTTTGATGCGAAAGAGACGGCGGTTGATATATTTCCGCTGCAGAATATACATGAACATCAGGTGAATTTTATGTCTGATTTTGAAAAACAGCAGGGTATTTCGTTTATAATTTTGTATTTTTCTTCCAGAGATGAGTTTTATTATGTACCTTTCTGTGATATAATTAACTTTTGGAACAGAGGCAAAAATGGCGGTAGAAAGAGCTTTACATATGATGAAATAGATAAGAGCTACCGCATACATGCATCGAAAGGCGTTCCGGTTCATTATCTTGATGCTTTGCAAAAAGATATTATGTCCAGAGACTGATTGATTTTATGAGGAGATTTTATGGAAAAAAATATTATAGAAAAATATGAACTGATAGATGGTCATGCAATTATAGATATGAATTATAATATTATCACGGCAAATGAAGAAATGTACCGTTTTATCGGAATATCTACAATGACATCAATTCTAGAATCAATTCATCAGGTTGACCTTGATGATTTCATGGATGTTGCACATCATTTAAGACAGGATCAGGAAGCTGATATGGTTATCAGAATGAGACGTTCAGATAATTCATACCGCTGGATTCTTCTTCACATTGCACATTTTCAGTTTGTATCAACGGACAATTCGTTTGAATATTTTGAATTGTCTGCATCGGATATACTTGCATTGAAAAAACAGAATGCAACACTTCAAAATAATATGCAGAGTTTCAGGCATCTTCTTGCAATGGAAAATGAACTGTTCTTTATTTATGATTATAAAACCCATAACTTTAAGATAAATAATTTCATTGACAATGAAATACATAACATAATTGATATGGATATATCTGAACTTACATCAAAGATGGAAGATGAGCATCTTATTTCAGATGATACAATTGATGAGTATAATGCATTTGTTGCTGATATGAAAAAAGGCACGGTTTCATATACTCACAGATTTAAGACTAATATGCTTACAAAGAAAGCTGAGTATGACCTGATAGAATTAAAGGTCACAACTATTTACAGTGAAAATAAGCCGGCCAAAGCTGTTGCCAGTATACGCAATCTTACTAATTCACAGGGCTACCAGAGCGTTACAACTTACAATTTTGAAAAAGCAGGAAGTTATTTTACGTCGGCTGATATTGAGCAGTTCTGCGATAATAATATACAATATAATCCGGCATGTGAATTCTCGCTTATGCTTCTAGAGATAGATGACCTTGACGTAATGACGGCAGAGGCAGGAAAAGAATATGCGGACAGTATTCTTTATACAGCATTACAGACTGCAAAGCAGATGATTTCATACAGAGGAATAGTATGTGAGATTGAACATAATCTGATATGCATTGCAATTCGTGATATTAATTCAGAAGTAAACTTACGTTCATTTCTTGAGTCACTTAGAAACCAGATTGCATGGAATGTGCTTCTGATGAACGGAAAGAAAAATCTTACTTTTTCTATTGGAATTGCAAGATATCCGCAAAATGGCATAACGATGGAACTTGTAAAGAAAAAACTTTATCGTGCATTTGATATCGCACATGAGAGAGGACACAATCATTATATTATTTATCGTGAACATTTACATGGTGAAATAAGTTGACATTAAGATTGTTATCCTGTATAATCTGAACAGTTTTACGAATTATCACGTTACCACGATAAAGTGGCAGACGCAGGAATGGAGATTTTATATGAAGAGAGATTTATTACATACACCTGAGGGCGTACGGGATATTTATAATGGTGAATGTGCCAGAAAGTCGGTGATTCAGGAAAGACTGCACGATGTCTGCCTTAAATATGGTTACAATGACATTCAGACACCAACAATAGAATTTTTTGATGTTTTTAGCAAAGAGCGAGGCAGTGTGCCATCTAATGAAATGTTCAAACTCTTTGACAGATATGGCAATACACTCGTTCTAAGACCTGATATGACACCTTCAATAGTAAGAACGGCAGCAAAGTATTATGCAGATAACCTCCTGCCGGTCAAACTGTGTTATGCAGGCAATACATTTATTAATGTGAGCAAGTATTATCAGGGCAAATTAAAGGAAAATACAATGGTAGGTGCAGAGCTTATCGGTGATTCTTCAATTGATGCTGATTTTGAGATAATTTCAATGGTTATAGACTGTATGAAAAATGCAGGTCTTACTGAATTTCAGGTTGAGATTGGTAATGTGTCTTATTTTAAGGGATTGCTCGATGAAGCGGGAATCAGCGGTGATGATGAGGAAAATCTCGTATCACTTATACAGGAAAAGAATTTTCTTGGCGTTGAAGAACTTCTTGAATCATTAAATATCGATAAACATATAGCTGATGTTTTACTTGCACTTCCACAGTTATTTGGCTCTGTTGAGGTCCTTGAGAAAGCAAAAGCACTCACTGATAATAAGGAGTGTCTCGCAGCAATTGACAGATTGTATGCATTATACAATCTTTGCCGGATTACAGGTGCGGATAAATATGTTTCGTTTGATCTTGGTGAACTTAGTAATCATGCATATTATACAGGAATTGTATTTCATGCATATACATTTGGGACAGGCGAGCCTGTAATCGGCGGCGGTCGTTATGATAAGCTTGTCGGACAGTTCGGACGTGAAAAGGCAGCCATAGGTTTTTCTATAACACTCGACAGTCTCATGGCTGCAATAACAAGACAGAATATAGATATTCCTGTTGATATTGATGGAACACTTCTTGTATACAGTTCTCAAAATCTTTCACAGGCGGTATCGATGGCAGACTCATTAAGAAAGAAAGGCATACGTGTATGCATGACATCATGTAATTCTGAAAAGACTAAAGAGCAGTATGTTGAATATGCGGCTGACTCACAGCTTGCCAATGCAGTATTTCTTCCTGACTGCACAAATACAGATGTTTCATCTGCAGAATTTCTGGGACTTACAGTACAGACTGTTGATGTAAAAGATAACTGCACAAAAAATATTACTGTAGAACAGCTGCTTGGAGGTAAGTATTAATGAGATATATTACAATTGCACTTTCAAAGGGTCGTCTTGCTAAGAAAGCGTTAGAGATATTTGAACATATTGGCATTACATGTGATGAAATGAAAGACGAAAATCTTGTGACACTTATTAAAAATGCAGGTTACAAGGAGGGTCTTCCGGTAGTTACCGACCCTGGCATTTTATCTCCAAAGGAATTTATTGATACAGTAGTAGAGGTAAGACTTCCAAATCCATTTATGCCTGATGCACCACAGAGAATAGCTTGTGATACTTCACAGAAAGTGGGTATACGCTTTGGCGAAACTATAAAAGCATATATGAAAGAGGGAACTTCTGACAAGTTGGAATATATTCCTCTTGTGTTAGCCGGTTGGCTTAGATACCTTATGGCAAAAGACGATAATGGTAATGATTTTGAATTAAGTCCCGACCCATTAATTCCAGAATTGACATCAATTATGTCAGAAGTGAAATTTGGAGATAATAGTAATGCTGATGAGGCTGTTGCTAAAATTTTAGACAAAAAAGATATTTTTGGAGTAGATTTAAAAGAGGCTGGTCTTAATAACAAGATTTTGGCTTACTTTAAAGAGCTTAACGGAGGAAAAGGTGCTGTTAGGGCTACACTCAAGAAATATTGTTAAAAATGCTTATTGAATTTTAGGTGTATAAATAGTATAATTATTTTAATAGATAATTAAAAAGTATGGGAATGGTGCCAAACATATTAGGGGAATATGTTTGACACCTAATCTCTGCGAGGAACAGGGGTTGAGATTATGGTAATTACAGCTCAAAGACAAGGGGAAACAGTTAGGGATTACGCTTGCCGAATAATTAAAGAAAATATTGTAACAATGGAGTTAAAGCCAGGTAGTCTTGTAAGTGAAACAGAACTTGCAAAGGAGCTTGGCGTAAGCCGTACACCAGTAAGAGAGGCTTTGATACAACTGGGTAAAAATGGTATGGTTGAAACTTTTCCACAGAGAGGTACTAAAGTATCATTAATAGACACAGATAGTGTTAATGAGTCAAGATTTTATAGACTGGTTATTGAAAAGGCACTTGTACAGGAAATATGCAATAATTGTAATGAAGATGATTTATTTCCATTAAACGAAAATTTACATAAGCAGTTGTTTTGCCTTGAAACTAAAAATGTTCATAAAATTGTTGAGGCAGATAATGAATTTCATAAATTACTTTTTGTAATAGCAAATAAAAACAGAAGTTATGATGCCTTAAATGACATATTTACGCAGTTCGACAGAGTCAGATATTTGTCAGCTGAAAATTTCAATATGGAGGCTACTGTTTCAGAACATAAAGCCCTATATGAGGCTATGAAAAATAAAGAAAATGAAAAGGCAGATAAAATTATAGTTGAGCATTTATCCAGATACAAAGAGGATATGCAAGAACTTAAAAACAAATATCCAGAATATTTTAAATAAAAGTGATTTTTCAATCCACCAAAGTTAATTGGACTTTGGTGGATTTTTTTAATGAATCGGAAAGATAAATCCGATGGCTTGCTTTTCAAGCCAAAAATAACGCAGTTATTTGTTTTGAACTGAAGATTTTTGAAAATTACTTGTGAATAAAGTATTAATATTGTATAATAATTTAAAACAAAATTAAAACGGATTTTTTAGGTTATAGTTTTGTTTACGCAACAAAAATGCTTATTAAAAAAAAGGAGGAATTTTATGAAAAAATTCAAAAAAAGCATAAGCAGTTTACTTGCCTTTGTTATGGCAGTAGGACTTATGCTTTGCAATGTAGTTGTTGCAAGTGCTTCAACAGCAACTACTTGGAATTTTGGCTCAGGCTCTAGTTATAGAAATAACAGTAGCTATACTCAGACATTGCAAGGAGATGGGTCAGCAGAATATGACGGATTAAAAGTTACGACTAAAAGCTCTGGGGGTAAGTTTTCTTTGTCTAATTCTAGTTGGGCACAAGTAAATACAGGAACACAGTTTGATATTCCTGTAGAAGGAAATTCTACCATTACGGTAGCTACATATGCTGCAAATATGGCTTTTACTTATGGTAGTGATACTGTATCAGCAGAAAACAATGTTCTTACTGTAAATTACACAGGTGGTAGTGGATATGTAACTTTAGTAGCTGTAGACAGCAGCT
>ERZ773224.4418-NODE-4418-length-10809-cov-3.546308_pt1 | contig 10809 bp, 8 predicted proteins | sample MGYA00580526_ERZ773224 | MGnify/ENA primary metagenome ERZ773224 (study PRJEB29015, sample SAMEA2737743) | human gut metagenome | biome: human gut; feature: human-associated habitat; material: faeces | place: China | collected 2012 ...
AGCTCGCTCCACCACAGGCCGATGGCGATGAGCGTGCCGAGCAGCGTCCCGAGCACGAAGCCGACCACGACCTCGAGGCACGACGTGCCGATGTGCAGCCACAGCTCCCCGGAAGCCTGCAGGCCCACGAGCGTGTGCACCACGCGCGACGGGCTGCTGACGATGAAGGCATCCACCCAGCCGAGCCGGGCCGAGAGCTCCCACCAGCCGAGAAACACGACCAGCAGCAGGATCTGCAGCGCCAGCACGAGCCGACGACGGCGGCGCTGCGCGCGCAGATAGGCCGCGCGCTGCGGGGAGGGCGATCGTTCAGACATTGACATCCAGCTCCTCCCATATTTGATTGAACAGCGTCTGAAACTCCGGCCGGCTGCGCCGCTCGAGCGGCGGCACAGTGCGCAGCGCGCCGAGGTCGTGGATGGCATTGACGGTCGCGGGCCGGTGCGACAGGACGACGATGCGGTCCGAGAGGCTGATGGCCTCGGAAATATCGTGCGTGACGAGCAGGGCCGTCTTATGCTCGCGGCGGATGATCTGCGAAATGTCGCCCGAGACGGCCAGCCGCGTCTGATAATCCAGCGCGGAAAACGGCTCGTCGAGCAGCAGCACATCCGGCGATGTGGCCAGCGTGCGGATGAGCGCACAGCGCTGGCGCATGCCGCCGGAGAGCTGATTGGGCAGCTTGCGCGCAAAACCCGCGAGCTGATACTGCTCGAGCAGATCGTGCACGCCGCCGCGGTGCTCCGGCGTGTTCTCGTGCCGGACCTCCAGCCCGAGTGTCACGTTGCCCCAGATCGTGCGCCAGTCAAAGAGCTGGTCGCGCTGGGGCATGAGCCCTGCCTTGCCCGTCGGGGCGCGCACAGGCTCGCCGTCGACGAGCACCTCCCCGCCCGACGGATGCTCGATGCCGGCGATGAGCGCCAGCAGCGTGGATTTTCCGCAGCCGGACGGCCCGACGATGCTCACGAACTCCCCGTCGGCCACGCCGAAGGTCACATCCCGCAGCGCCGCCACTTCCCCGTCCGGCGCCTGATAGGTCATGGCGGCCCGGCGCAGCTCGATTTTCATGGCGTCTCCCCCTTTGCTTGCGCCAAATCGCTTTCTCCTCAGTGTATGCCCAAGGCGCATGGTGCGTGCAAAGCACGAAAAAGCACGCATCCGCAAGATGCGTGCCCTTTCTGTCTTCTGTTTTCATCCGCTCACGCCGTCGCCTTCATCGCGCGCCGGAGCACGGACTGCAGCGACTGATTGTGCGACCGGCAGATGCGTCCGAGCCGGTAGAGGCAGTCCGGGTCGCGCGTGATGTGGTTCACGCCCCAGTCACACGTCAGCGTCGCCTGAAAGCCCATGTCGCGCAGAACGGTGTCCGTCAGGTCGCCGTACTTGCCGTAGGGGTAGGCAAACGTGTCCGGCGTGCGGCCGGTGTGCTCGGCGAGCTCATCCTGCAGGCGCTGCAAGTCCGCGCGCAGCAGCTGCGTATAGGCCGCGTCCGACTCACCCGGATTCTGCATGCAGCCGTGCCGCTCGGATGTGTAAGCGTGCAAGTCATACGAGTGGTTCTGCACCTCAACGAGGCCGGTGTCGAGCATTTCGTTGAGCTGATCCCACGTGACGTGCGCGTAGTCGATGCTCTCACTTGGCCACTCGGTGAAATCGTCCGTGTTGCGCCCGAGGAGCGAGAGGACGATGCGCGCCGAATACTGCTGCAGCAGCGGCAGGACATAGACGTAATTATTATAGTATCCGTCGTCGAAGCTGAGGATGATGGGCTTTTCCGGCAGCGGCGTGCCGTCGCGGACATAGGCGATGAGGTCGGCCATGACGATCGTCGTGTAGCCGTTGTCGGCCAGCCATTTCAGGTCTGCCTCGAACTCCCACGGCTGGATGGCATCCTTGCCGGATTTGTTGGGCTTCACTTCGTGATACATGATGATCGGCAGCAGCACGGGATTGGCCGCAGGGTCGCTCTCCCCGGCGGCATGGGCCGCGAACGGGCAGAACACGAACAGTACGGACAGCACCACTGCCATCACGCGCTGGGGAATCGGCAGCGCCTGGCGCACAGCACCCATCTCCTCTCGTTGAAATCGGGGTTAGTGTGCGCCGGCGCGGCAGAAATCATGCGCGCCCCGCGCGCTTTTCCACCGCGCGCTGCACACACTTGACAAGCTCCACGACCGGGATGACCAAAACCGCGAGCCCCATGGCCACGGCGTACTCGGCGGCGGAGATGGCCGTGAAATCAAACGCATCGGCCAGAAACGGCACATAGATGCACAGCGTCGTGAGCGCAAGACTCGCCGCGGCCGCGCCGACGAGCGTCCAGTTGGGTGTGCGGAGCGTGAAGATGCTCGCCCGGTGTGCGCGCATATTGAAGCTGTGGAAAATTTCCGCCATGCTCAGGGTCAGAAACGCCATGGTCGTGCCGTCGGGCGAGTTCGTGAGCGTCCAGACGCCGTACTCCATGTAGTGACCAATGAAGAACGCCGCCAGCGTCAGCACCGCGCACATCACGCCCTGATATACGCAGTCGAAGCCGACACCGTGGGCGAAAATACTCTCTCGCGCGCTTCGCGGCGGGCGGGACATGACGTTCGGCTCCGCGCGCTCCATGCCGAGCGCGAGCGCCGGGAAGCAGTCGGTCAGGAGATTGATCCACAGCAGGTGCACCGGCTCAAGGATCGTGAAGCCGAGCATCGTCGCGGTGAAAATGCTCAGCACCTCGCTCATGTTCGAGCCGAGCAGGAACTTGATCGCACGCTGGATGTTGTCGTAAATGCGGCGGCCCTCTTCGACCGCGCCGACGATGGTGGCAAAATTATCGTCGGCGAGCACCATGTCGGCCACGTTTTTCGTCACGTCCGTGCCGGTAATGCCCATGCCGATGCCGATGTCCGCCGCGCGGATGCTCGGCGCGTCGTTGACGCCGTCGCCGGTCATGGCGGTGATGAAGCCGGCGTCGCGCCACGCCTGAACGATGCGCGTCTTGTGCTCCGGCTGCACGCGGGCATAGACACTGATATGCTGCAGACGGCGGCGGAACGTGTCGTCGTCCATGGTGCCCAGCTCCGCGCCGGTGACGGCCTCGTCGCCGGGGCCGAGTAGGCCGAGCTCACGCGCGATGGCGCTGGCGGTGTCCACATGGTCGCCGGTGATCATGATGGGGCGGATACCGGCGCTGCGGCAGTCACGGATGGCATCCACGACCTCGGGACGCACCGGGTCGATCATCCCCGCCAGACCAAGAAAGCACAGGTGCTGCTCAAGCGCCGCGGGCGACGTATCGTCCGGCAGCGCGTCATACGTGCGCATGGCCGCCGCCAGCACGCGCAGCGCCCGGCCGGTCATGTCGCGGTTATGCGCGGCGATCTCAGCGCGGTGTTCCTCCGTCATGGGCACGGCCTGCCCGTCGATCCAGATGCGGTCGCACAGCGGCAGCAGCACGTCGGGCGCGCCCTTGGCGAACACGGTGAGCTTGTCTGAATCGGTGCTGTCCTTGGCGATGATGGACATGCGCTTGCGTTCGGAGGTGAACGGAATCTCGCCAACGCGCGTGTATCGCTTGATCTTGCGATCGGCCTTGACCTTGCGTGCGGCCACGATCAGCGAGACTTCGGTGGGGTCGCCCACAATCTCCCAACGGCCGTTCTCCTCGCGTAGTTCGCCGTCGTTCGCGAGCGTGCCGGCCACGAGCGTGGCGACGACTTCATCGGCCACAATCTGGGCCTGCTCGGATTCAGGACTGACGCCGCCGGTCATAACCATGCGGCCTTCCGGCGCGTAACCGGTGCCAGTGATCTGCACTTCGCCGGACGGGGTGACCACACGTTCCACGGTCATCTCGTTGCGGGTCAGCGTACCGGTCTTATCCGAGCAGATCACGGAAGCGGAGCCCAAGGTCTCCACCGAATGCAGTTTCTTGACGATGGCGTTGTGCGCGGCCATACGCTGCACACCAAGCGCCAGCACCACGGTCAGGATGGCGGCCAAGCCTTCCGGCACGGCGGCCACAGCCAGCGAGACAGCCAACAGCAAGGAATCAATCACGTCATGGACGTCGTTGAAGCCTTCCAGCACGGCGAGCGCCACCAGCACCACGACAGCGATGACGCACACCGCAATGCCGAGGATCTTGGAGACGTAATCCATCTCCTTCTGCAGCGGAGTTTTCTCATCTTCGGTGGCGGAGAGCATGTCGGCGATCTTGCCGACCTGCGTATTCATACCGGTGCCGGTCACGATTGCGCGGCCGGTGCCTTGCGTCACGGAAGTGCCGTTGAAGATCATGTTGGCGCGGTCGCCCAGCGCCTTGGCTTCGGTGAGTGTGTCCGGCTTCTTGCCAACCGGCACGGATTCGCCGGTCAGTGAAGCCTCGGCGATGCGCAGGCTGGCCGCGTTGACCAGTCGGCCATCAGCGGAGACCGAATCGCCTTCCGCAAGGACGATGATGTCGCCGGGGACCACGTCGGCGGTGTTGATGCGCATGACCTTGCCATCGCGCAGCACCGAGGTCTGCGGGGCCGTCATTTGTGCGAGCGCTTCGACGGCCGCCTCGGCCTTGGCTTCTTGCATATAGCCGAGCACAGCATTGACAATCAGGATCAAGATGATCACGATGGCGTCGAACGGCAGCACTTCGCCGCCTTCCGCGCCGGGCTGCGCATTGGCTTTTTCGATGAACCAAGCGATCACCGAGATAATAGTGGCCGCGATCAGCAGGTAGACCAGCGGATCTTGGAATTGGGCCAGGAATTTCTTCCATTTCGGTACGGGCGGGGAGCTCGTTCGGGCCGAATTGGGCCAGTCGGCGCTTGGCTTCTTCCTCGCTCAGGCCGTGGGATGGGTCGACGTTCAGGGCTTTGGCCACGTCGTCGGCGCTGGTCAGACTTGGATCAGTATCCCCCAATAGCGCTTCCTGTGCGCGCACCTCTTCCGATTCCACGACCCCGTTCGTTGCGGTCGTGGACACTGCGGATTGATCTTTGAGATCATCCATAATGTTCTCCTTGGTATTGCCGCGGAGTAGTCAGCCTTGCGGCCGCTGCCGGGTTTTCTCTCCCGGCTGGACGCACAGGACTGCGCGGTTATGGACACCGGCGCAACTGCTGCCGATGCATACGATTGCCATTATTCCATAACCGCGTGGCGCACTTGGCGCACAGCGTAATAGCGTTTTGCCTAGAACAGGCGACGCAACCAGGCCTCAGCCAAATCAGGCCAACACTGCACGCATTCGACGATGTGCGCATAGAAGCCGTTACCGGCAGTTTCCGCATTGGCCAAGGACAGGCCGTGGCTGCCTTCAGGGAACAGGTGCGCCTCAATGCTCACGCCGGCGGCCCGGCAGGCCTGGATGAGCATTAGCGTGTTCTCCACGGGCACGGCGTCGTCGGTCATGGTATGCCAGACGAAGACGGGTGGCGTTTTGGCATCGATGTGCTTTTCGATGGAGAACTTGTCCAGCAAAGCCTGATTGTGAGCTTGGTCCCCTAGCAGGCATTGGAAGCTGCCGCGATGGGCGTACTTGCGGGCGGTGATTACTGGGTACGAGAGCATCAGCGCGTTCGGGCGCACGGCGTCCGGGTCTATGCCGCCCTGTTCGCGGATGTCTTCGTCGCCGACCGAGGTGGCGAGGTTGGCGGCCAGATGCCCGCCTGCGGAAAAGCCGAGTACGGCCACTTGCGCGGGGTTTACATGCCACTGATCCGCATTGGCGCGAATCAGGCGCATTGCCTCGGCAGCCTCCAGCAAAGCCACCGGATAGCGGCTGGGCTGCACCGAATAGCGCAGCACGAATACGGCGAAGCCTTTGGCCAGGAATTGCAGGGCCACTGGCTCGGCTTCGCGGTCAGAAGTCATGGCGTAGCCGCCGCCAGGCAAAATCAGGATGGCCGGGCGTATACGGTCCGGTTCCATCTCCTCGCTGTTGTCGGCCACATAGCCAAAGAATCGCGCCTCGCTGCCATCAATGCCAACGATGGTTTGTTGAATGTATTGCATGCCATACATCATACGCGCAGAGAATAGTTCTCGATAAGAACCACTCGCCATATGCGGTCTTGCCCGTATCTCCAAACCGAATAACGCTTACAGCGAATCGTGAAGACTGCGGGCCATGGCGCGGTCGCGCGAGCCTTTGGTGAGCTTGAGACCGAGGGTCACGGCAATCAACACAACAGTGCAGGCGATCCACAGCGTTCGACCGCCGAAGTTGCTGATAGTCCAGCCACCAATCAGCGGCGCCAGCGCAATCGACGCCGACCACACTACGTTGTAGACGCCCTGATACGTGCCGCGCGCCGACGCGGGTGCCATGGCGGCAACCGTAGTGGTGGCGATAGGGAATGTGCCCAGCTCACCCAGCGTCCACAGCACTACGGCAAGCGCGAATCCGCCCCAAGAATGGGCCGCGGCCTGCACCGCATAGCCGATGACGGTTACGGCGAGGCCCATCACCAGCACGCGTGAATTGCCCATGCGCGCGAACAGTTTCATCGCGGGAATCTGCAGCAGGCACAACATACCGCCATTGATGGTGAGCAGCACCGAATACTCGCCCAGCCCTAGACCAAGGTCCGTCATGGCAATGGGCAGGCCGGAGGTGCTTTGGAAGTACACAAGGAAGTAGCCGAACATCAGCAGGGAGAAGCCGAGGAATGGAGTATCGGTGAGCACGCGCCGCCAATTGCGAGACATGGCGCTCTTGACACTGGCAGCCGGTGCGGCATCCGAGTGATTCGGCCTCTCAATGCCGGCGAATTCCGCATGGGTAACACTGCATTCGTCTTCATGGCGCACCGCACTTGGCACCGATACAGTAATCCCCAAATGCCGCACCTCGCGGAAGAACGCAATCAGCAATATCGTGACGGCTATCATCACCGCCGCTTCAACGTAGAACATCAGCGAATACGAGATCTTGACCAGCTGGTTGGCCACAATCGGTCCAATCGCGTACCCAAAATTAATCGCCCACGATTGCAGTACGTATGCACGTTGCTGACGTTCGGCAGGCACCACATCCGCGATATACGCGGCGATGGCCGGGCTGGGCAGCGAGGCGAACGCACCATAGACGAACAGAGCCGCGCCTAAAGACACAGGATCAGTGAGTACGGAAACGACCAGCAGGGCAGCCGCTGCGCCGATTTCGCCGATGATAATCATGGATTGGCGGCCGAATCTGTCGGACAAGGTACCGCCGAACAGGCAGCCGATGATTGCGCCGAAGCCGTACATGGCCACGACTGTGCCCACCACACCCTCATCGAGGCGCAGCGCGGAAACCAAATATATCGACAAGAATGAGGTCACGAAGCGACCCATCCACAGAATCAGAATCGCCAACCATAATCCCCAATACAGCAGGGACAGTCCGAATATCATACGCTGCTTCTTCACTCTCAATACCTTACCGGCTACCGACGGCGGAATAGCCGCGTTTTGGCGCGGGGTGCTGGGACAATAGCACCTATGGCTATCAAAAAAGGACCGACCAAGGGGTCGGGTGGCAAGCATCGCAACAAACTGAAGGGCTACGGCCCCACTCCCAAGGCCGAGGACCGCGTCTATCACAAGGCGTACAAGGCCAAGAAAGCGGCCGAACGTCGGCAGATGGCCGACCCGCGTCTGGCAGCCCGCCGTCGAGTGGACAAGTTCGCTTCGGCGGATACTTCGGATCTGGTGTACGGCCGTAATTCCGTGCTGGAAGCACTGCGCGTAGGCGTACCTTCTTCCACGCTGTACATCATGTCTCGTATTGAACATGACGATCGTACTCGCGAAATCGTGAAAATCGCTGGTATGAACGGCCTGCACATGCTGGAGGCCGATCGTCTGGAGATGGATCGTATCGCCCGCTCTGGCAACCATCAGGGCGTGATTCTGAAGGTCGATCCGTTCCAGTACTCCTCGCTGAACGAGCTGGCCGATCGTGCTGAGAAGAAGGCCAAGGCAATGGAGGCCGCGAATTCGGCGGCCGCCCGTATTGCTGCGCGACCGCTGTTTATCGCATTGGACGGCGTGACCGATCCGCAGAACCTGGGTGCCGTGATTCGTTCGGCGGCCGCATTCGGTGCCAATGGTGTGATTCTGCCGGAACGCCGTTCCGCTTCAGTGAACGCCGCCGCTTGGAAGGTGTCTGCCGGTGCGGCCGCGCATATGCCGGTGGCGCGCGTGGTGAACCTGACTAAGGCACTTGAGGGCTTGAAGGAGCGTGGATACTACGTTGTCGGCCTTGACGGTGGCGGCGATAAGCTCGTCGGCGAGACTGGCTTTGAATCCGATCCGCTCGTTGTAGTGCTCGGTTCGGAAGGCAGCGGTTTGGGCCGACTGGTGCGCGAAACCTGCGACGCGATTGCCGGCATCCCGATCAGCTCGTCTGTTGAGTCGCTGAACGCTTCAGTGGCGGCGGGTATCAGCCTGTACGCGGTGTCCAACGCACGGCGCAAGGCTGCGGCGGAGTGATTGTCGCTTGAGGCCGTAATAGGTTGTACATACACGGAAGCCCCTCTATTTGAGGGGCTTCTTTGTGTGATGGGCTCACCTACAGACAGTCCACCGGATTGTCCGCTTAATGACTCCACACTGCCGCATCCGGATCGTCATCGGGGTTGTAGCCGTCGTCGTCCGGGTCGCTGTAGGTGGATTCGTCGTCAATGACGCCGGAATCGGCCTCTTCGTTAAGTTCGGCGAGTGCCTTGGAGTCAAGGCTGTAGCTCGGCAGAGCGTTGTCGATGTAGCTGGTCACGGCCTCGCCCATCGGCACGTCGTGGCCGGCCTTCTCCGCCAGGAACCAGCGATGGTCAAGCACCTCATGGAAGAACTGAGCAGGCTCGATCTGGGAGCGATATTCGCGCGGAATCATACGCACGGTCGGCTCGAACACCTCACGCATCCAGTCGGTGGCCACGATTTCCAGATCCTCGCCCTCACGCCACGTGGAGGCACGGTAGGCGTCAAGGTCGTTGAGCAGACGACGGGCCTGGTTCTCCTGCACGTCAAGGCCGGTGAGGCGCAGCAGCTTGCGGTTGGCGTAGCCGGCGTCCACCACGCGCGGGCGGACCAGCACACGCTTGCCGTCCTCGGCGGTCTTCATTTCCAGCTCGTCCACGTCGAAGCCCAGCTCGTTGAGCTTGTTGACGCGCTGCTCGATCTTCCACATTTCGTCCGGGTTGAACTTGTCGGTGTCGGTCAGGGCGCTCCACAGCGAGTGGTAGCGGTCGACTAGGCGGTTGCCCACCTCGATCTCATCCACGTCGCCGGGCAGTAGCTTGCCGGATGCCAAATCCATAAGTTCGCCGATGATGTTGGTGCGGGCCAAGTCGATATCGTATTCGCGCTGGCCGTCGGTGAGCTGGGCTTGCAGGTCACCGGTCTCGGCGTCCACCAGGAAGGCGGAGAAAGCGTCGGCGTCGCGCAGGAACAGGACGTTCGACAGGGACACATCGCCCCAGTAGAAGCCGGCCAGGTGCAGGCGCACCAGCAGCACGGCGAGGGCGTCAATCAGTCGTTCGGCGGTGTCCGGGCGCAGGTTGCGGGCGAACAACGCACGGTACGGCAGCGAGAACTTCAAGTGCCGGGTGACCAGAATCGCCTCCAGCGGCTCCCCTTCACGGGTATGACGGCCGATGACCACGGCGATCGGGGTCACAGTTGGCAGTTCGAGCTTCTGCAGTCGACGCAGGATCTCGTACTCTCGCTCGGCCACCTGGCGCGTGATCTCCTTCATGGCGTACACCTCGTCGCCCACGTGCACGAATCGCACGACGTGGCGGGAGATGCCTCGCGGCAGGTTGGCCAGCAGGTCCTTAGGCCAGGTGGCCAAGGGCTTGTGCCAGGGCAGCGTGAACATCTTTGGGTTCGAGCTGGCGGCGGTGATTTTCAGTGCTTGCGGTTCGGCTGAATTGGCGTGTTCGTCTTCGGCTTTGACAGACGTGGCCTTCAGCGCACGCGGATCCATCTGGGGCAATTCGTTCAACTCCATGTGTTCGATTTTACGTGTCGTTCGCGATGTGTGCTCCTTTGCCACGACTTCGGCGCGTTATGTTTACGGACGATTCAACTCGCCCCATGCCGCTCATTGCATATCGTTGGACTTGGTTTGCTGTGCAAGCTGCAAACGCAGCTCATCGATCTGCCGCTGCAGGCTCTCGATATAACGTGTTTGCTTGCAGATGATCAGATCGCGCACGTCACGCACATCGACCTTGCTGACTTCTCTGTCTTGCTCCGTGTCCATATCCACAGAAAACAGGCGTTCCGGGCTGCTTGCCACTTCCAGATCTTCCAGCTGCATTTTCTTCCGCCATCGGTCCATGCAGCGTTCAATACGTTTTTCGCCTATGAGCTCAGGCCCTAGTCCCGCCTCACGGAACAGGTACGTGGGCGATTCGCCGGCATCGGCGCGCATCACGCATTCCCGTTTGAACCACTCGGCATACCTGATGCGTGATGGCGATACCTTCACCACCGCCCGCAGCTTGATCAGACGTTTTATCTGTGCGGATGAGAACGAGGCCTTGCTATGCGTCATGCTTTTCCTCCGTCAGCACGGAACTGGTGTGATGACTCGGTATCATCGGAGCGATATCGCACGCGTAGTTTCAACACGGCAAATGCGATGACAAGTATGACGGCCGCAACACCGGCGATACCTCCCACGGCGGCACCGGTATTGCCGATAACGCCAGAATTGCCCGGCATCTCTCCTGGGTTGTGTTCGTGTTCAGGCGGGGTGGGCGGAGTACTGGTGCTGAATTTCGGCTCTACCGTGATGTTGAGATCGGCGGCCGTATCTCCGCTGCCGGG
>ERZ773224.4421-NODE-4421-length-10804-cov-4.311099_pt1 | contig 10804 bp, 8 predicted proteins | sample MGYA00580526_ERZ773224 | MGnify/ENA primary metagenome ERZ773224 (study PRJEB29015, sample SAMEA2737743) | human gut metagenome | biome: human gut; feature: human-associated habitat; material: faeces | place: China | collected 2012 ...
GTAACGCCCCCTCGTTTACACTCGGCGGCAAGTCGATTGTGCCATTCCAATATGCGTTTTCAACGCATGGGCACAATCTCTCGGCGGCATTTCGTCAGCGCCATTCTAAATGTGTCTTCGACACTTGGCGCTTCCTACGGCAAGGGTTGCTGCAGCGTAACGATGTCATAGACATCGTTACAATAATAAAAACAGGTGCGAAAGCTCACACTCTCACACCCGTATTTAGATATACATTTACTAATTTTTTATCAGACCGATAGATGTTTTCAGATAAAATCATCTCCACTTTTACAGCCAGCCATATTTAATATAAAGCTGTCTTTACCTGTTTCACATCATCTCCCGAAGCATATTTATGCCTCTACTGAATCTATAGCTTCCTTGAGGATATCAAGCCCTGCGATCAGATCCTCATCTGAAATGATAAGAGGTGGCATGATCTTGATGACCGCATTGTCACGGCCGGCTCTCTCTATTACAAGTCCCTTCTTGAATGCACTTGCTGTGATGGCACCTGCTGTAGCATCATCCTTAACCTCAACGCCCCAGAGAAGTCCTATACCTCGGGTTGCAACTACATTTGGATCTCCGTTCATGTTCTTCTCAAGATACTCTCTTACGATCTCACCCTTACGCCTTGTCTCTGCCTCAATGTTGTTGTCAAGCATGAACTCAAGTCCTGCCTTGGCAGCTACCATTGAAAGCTGGATACCTCGGAATGTGCCTGAGTGCTCACCCGGCTTCCAGAGGTCATACTCCGGCTTGAACATTGCAAGACCCATAGGGAACGGATAACCGCCTATGGACTTGGACAGTGAGAACATATCAGGCTTGATACCTGCTCTCTCAAATGAGAAGAATGTACCCGTCCTTGCACAGCCAACCTGAACATCATCAACCACCATAAGTATATCATTCTTGTCGCAGAACTCGCGGAGTGCCTTAAGGTATTCTACTGAGAATACATTTACACCGCCGTCTGCCTGTACTGTCTCGATAAATATTGCTGCAGGCTTCTCCACTCCTGAATGATCGTCATCAAGAAGTGTCTGCATGAACTTGATGGTATCAAGCTCAGGGAACATGTATGGTGCCGGAATGTGATACACATTGTCAAGACCAACCCCTGCACCTGCACGGCTTGCAGCATCACTTGTAAGTGATATTGAACCGAGAGTCATTCCATGGAAACAGCCCATGTATGCCCAGATCATCTCTCTCTTCTTAACCTTACGGGCAAGCTTTAAAAGTGATTCTACTGCGTTAGTTCCGGTAGGACCAGCAAACATGATCTTATAGTCAAGTCCTCTTGGCTCAAGAACCTTCTTCTCGAAGAACTCAATGAATTCAGCCTTTGGTGCTGTCATCATATCGAGAGAATGCATTATTCCGTCATTCTGGATGTAATCGATGACCTTTTCCTTTATATAATCGTTGTTGTGTCCGTAATTCAGGGCACCTGCGCCTGCGAAGAAGTCTATATACTCCTTGCCGTTCTCATCATACATCTTGGCTCCCTTAGCCTTTGTGAATATCTCCGGAAAGCTTCTGCTGTATGATCTTACATTTGCCTCGTATTCTGAAAATAATTCTTTACTATGCATTTTAATGCCTCCTGTAAAACGGGGGTCCGGCAAAACCGGGCACACCATCAATTAAAATTCTAACTTCTTCTCAAAGTATGCCTTAAGGTCTTCTATCTTTATTCTTTCCTGCTCCATGGTGTCTCTGTCTCTTACTGTAACGCAGCCATCTGTCTCTGAATCAAAGTCATATGTTACGCAGAACGGAGTACCGATCTCGTCCTGTCTTCTGTATCTCTTACCAATATTTCCTCTGTCATCGTACTCACAGTTGAAGTACTTTGAAAGCTCTGCATAGACCTTCTCAGCACCCTCGTTAAGCTTCTTTGAAAGTGGAAGCACACCAACCTTAACAGGTGCAAGTGCAGGATGGAAATGAAGTACTGTACGAACATCAGGCTTCTCTTCTGTTCCGATGTTCTCTTCGTCATATGCTGCACAGAGAAATGCAAGTGTTACACGGTCTGCACCAAGTGATGGCTCGATAACATAAGGAATGTACTTCTCCTTCTTCTCATCATCGAAGTAATCCATAGGCTCACCTGATGTATTCTGGTGCTGTGTAAGGTCATAGTCTGTTCTGTCAGCGATACCCCAGAGCTCGCCCCATCCAAATGGGAATAAGTACTCGATATCTGTTGTACCCTTGCTGTAGAAGCAAAGCTCCTCAGGTGAATGGTCACGAAGTCTCATCTCATCTTCCTTGATACCAAGGGCAAGGAGCCAGTCACGACAGAAGCCTCTCCAGTACTGGAACCACTCAAGGTCTGTACCAGGCTCGCAGAAGAACTCAAGCTCCATCTGCTCAAACTCTCTTGTTCTGAATGTGAAGTTACCAGGTGTAATCTCATTTCTGAATGACTTACCTATCTGTCCGATACCGAATGGAATCTTCTTTCTTGATGTTCTCTGAACATTCTTGAAATTGACAAATATACCCTGAGCTGTCTCAGGTCTCAAATATACTGTATTCTTGGCGTCCTCGGTTACACCCTGGAATGTCTTGAACATAAGGTTGAACTGTCTGATACCTGTGAAATTGTGCTTTCCACATGTTGGACACACAATGTTGTTGTCATTTATATAGCTCTCCATCTGCTCATTTGTCCATCCGTCAACTGAGCCCTCGATGGTTACACCATGCTCTGCCATGTAATCCTCAATAAGCTTGTCTGCTCTGAATCTCTCATGGCATTCCTTACAATCCATAAGAGGATCAGCAAAGCCGCCAAGATGTCCTGACGCAACCCATGTCTGTGGATTCATAAGTATCGCACAGTCTACACCTACGTTATAAGGATTTTCCTGGATGAATTTCTTCCACCATGCCTTCTTAACATTGTTCTTAAGCTCAACACCCAGATTACCGTAATCCCATGTATTTGCAAGGCCACCATATATCTCTGAACCCGGATATACAAATCCTCTGTTCTTGGCAAGAGCCACTATTTTGTCTAATGTCTTTTCCATATCGTCCTCCATGAATTTTGTATTATACTAATTATGGTTATTCCGGCATAAGGTAATATAACCTGCCTTATCCGAATCATTTTACCTTTAAACAGTTATTTTTTCAAGTTAAAGTTTCTATAACTTCAAGGGAATTGAACTTCTTTCCTATGTGGACATCATAAAACCTCGCTGTGATGTTCTCAAGCTCCTCAAGAACCTCGTCCTTCACAGTGAAATTATAGAGAGTTCCAAACTTCTGTCCGTTTATATATTTCAGTGTATAGACACAGGCGTCACTTACAGCTATGTTGTGCATTGTTCTTCCTGCACAGTGAATGCACACCAGACCTCCTGCCTCTGCACTGAATATGCCGGAGGGCTCATTTCCACATACGGGACAGTGATAGCTCTGTATTCCCTGTCCGAACACATCAAGCATTTTTATCTCGAATATGACCCTTATGAGCTTTGGCGAGATCATGGCTTTCTTAAGAGCATTTAGACTCACAAACAGCAGATTAAGATAATCTGTGCTCCGCTCCCCCTCTCTTGTGAAGTATGACATGACCTCACAGAAATAAGAACCATAGCAGTACTTCTCCATGTCGTATGTAAGCTCATGAAAATATTCCTTAGCTTCCACACTCTTAAGCGTGTAGGCATCCCTGCCCTCATACAGGGTAAATTCTCCCATGACAAATAACTGGGTCTTGGAGACCAGCTGATTATTCGATTTTCTTACACCTCTGGCAAATGCAGTTATCCTGCCCCTCTCCTTGGTAAGTATCACAAGTCTCCTGTCATACTCACCTACAAGGCTCATGGCCAGAACGATTCCCTGCAGTACAACCTCATCCCTCATATATTATTCATCTGCATGATACCCGAAGTTCTTAAGAAGGGTATCTGTATCTCTCCAATCTTTCTTTACCTTGACCCACAGCTTAAGATTGACCTTTGCGTCTAAAAGCCTCTCCATTCCGTAACGGGAATGGGTTCCTATCTTCTTAAGCATCGAGCCCTGTTTTCCTATTATTATCCCCTTATGGGAATCTCTTTCGCATATGATGGTGGCATTAATATCTATGATACCGCCCTCAGTCCTCTCCTTCATGGAGTCAACCACCACGGCAATACCGTGTGGGATCTCCTTGTCAAGCTGTCTTAATGCCTGCTCTCTTATGAGTTCAGCCACGATCTGTCTCTCTGGCTGGTCTGTAATAGTATCCTCATCATAGTACTGAGGTCCGTATGGAAGATATTTTAACAATGTATCTATAAGCTCATCTGTATTGCTTCCGTTAAGTGCCGACACCGGTACGATCTCAGCGAAATCACAGGCATTCTTATAGGTGTCTATAGCCTTGAACACATCCTCATCGGATACCTTGTCTATCTTATTTATAACAACTATTATAGGTGTCTTCACCCGTTTGAGCTGATCTATGATATATCTCTCACCGGCTCCGATAAAGGTGGTGGCTTCAACTATCCACATAACAAGATCAACCTCATTTAAGGTTCCCTCTGCCACCTTTAACATATATTCTCCAAGCTTGTTCTTGGCTCTGTTTATACCCGGAGTATCAAGGAACACTATCTGTCCCCTGTCACAGGTATATACTGTCTGTATCCTGTTTCTTGTGGTCTGTGCCTTGCTGCTGGTTATGGCTATCTTCTGACCTATAAGCTGGTTCATAAGGGTTGATTTCCCAACATTTGGTCTGCCTATTATAGCAACGAATCCCGACTTGTAATTCTTCATATTTGTATCTACCATATTCTGTGTTTCACCTTTTCTATGATCTCCTCTGACCATCATACCATAATTCCCATTGCTGCTTAAGACGATGGTCAGATCATCTTTTCATTTTATAATTATAATTTCTTACCGTTTTATCTTCCAGTCTGTAACAATATTACCGAAGTTCTCTCCGGCCTCCTGGATCTTGTCCTCACCGCCGATGGCACATATTATGCCGCTGTCTGTAACAGCCTTAACATAAGGTGCAAGTGCCCTTATCTTCTCATTTGTAACAGAAAGGACTTCATCTCTTTCCTTCTGCAGCATTTCGTCTGTCAGACCTGCTATATAGCATATGAAGCTGAAGGTTCCTTCTGAATCCGGAGTCATAGGTGCGTCAAGCTTGGCAATAGCACCTATTATATACTTGGTCAGGTCTCTCTCGTCAGCGTCGAAGCTTTCCACATATTTGTAGGCTTCCTTGTATATTTCATAGGTGCTCATAAGGTTAGGATCCCTGTAGGAAGTAAGGTAGCTCATTCCCGATCTTCCAAATGAACACATGCTGCCGTAAGCTCCACCCTTTACTCTTACATTTATCCAGAGATAGTCATAGGAGAATATCACCTGCAATACGTTTAATGCGCCTGTATAGGTAAGTCCCGCCTTACTGAAATCTCCTGCAAGAGCCACATACTGTACCTGGCTGGCGGTCTTAAAGCCCTCGTTTCTTACCTCGGTCTCTATGTCTCCTGTCCTGTTACATGAAGGCTCAGTGCTTATGCTTCCTATGAAGCCTGTAATACTGTCCTTAAGGCAGCTTATGTCCTTATCACCTGTATACGAAATTATAAGTCTGTCCTTCTTTAACACCTCGGCAAGAACAGCCTTAAACTTTTCTATAAGCTCATCAGCCTTTTCATCAAAATGCTCGTCAAGATCCACAAGGAAATTATAATATCCTATGCCCTCTGTCATATCCTTATAGGCTGAATACTTTGATATATAGCTCATGGCACGGGTTGCTGTGGTCAGATGTCCTGAAGATGTAAGTTCCGAATTAAGCCCCGCCTTCTCCTCTGCGATGATCTCCTTCAGACGCTTCTTATCATCAAGCTTGGAGCCGAATATTATCTCCTTTACTATGTCGATGGCTGTGTCAAGCTTCTCATAAAGTGCCTTTGTCTTTATGGCAAAATATGACACAGCTGCCGAATTGTCTACCTTCGGAACTATCCCTGTAAGGAATGCTATACCGCCTGTGTGGAAATCGATCTCATCAGCCAGATCTCCGTAGCTGTGCTTATCCGTATCAACATATTTGAAGACATCTGCAAGCAGTGTTGCATATGGATATAATGACACATCAAGGCTCTCTGTCTTAAACATAAATTCAAGATATCCGATACCATTTGTGAATATATCATGGCATACAGCGGTAACTCCGTCTATATCAGTAACATCATTCTTAAGCTTTCTTGCCTTCTTCTCAATATCCGAAATATTAAGAAGAGGAACTGTCATAAGCTCTTCCCTTGTGGATGGTATCTCCTGGTATCTCTTAAGCTCCTTTGTGGATGTGATAATCTCCTGAAGCTCTGCCTCGGTAAACCTCGCCTTCTTCTCAGCAAGCTCACGCTTCTCATCCTCATCCATCTTCTTTGCAAGACCTCTTTCAGGCTCTAATACTATAAGGGTTCCGAAGCTGTTATCCCCCAGTGTATTCCAGAGCAGTTCCTCGAAGTAGCCTGTATCTATCTCATTCTTAAGCTCAGTGTACACGTCATTCATCTCAAAAACGCTCAGGGCTTCTGCGTCATCATAAAGCCATGTGCCGAAGGCGTCCAGTCCCATCATAAGCCCCTTTGGAAATCTTCCGAAGTTTCCTTCCTTGTGCTTAAACTCAAAGTTATTTATAGCTGCCTCCAGGGACTTGTGGCTGAGGGTCGGTGCCTTGCCGTTTCTTCCGCAGAGCTCTGCTATGGTGTCATCTACGGTCTTTACAAATATATCCTTTTTATCCGGATCTGAATTTTTTATTATAATTGCAAATATTGCCTGTCTTATCTCATTGTCAAATGAAGAAAAGCTGTCCTCACATATACCTGCATTTGTAAGTGCCTCCTTAAGAGGTGCTCCCGGTGCGTCCATAAGGGCATACTCAAGCACTGACAGAGCTGTCATCTTCTTCTTGTCAACGCTTCTTCCAACCACATGGTTGTAGGCAATATATGTCTTTCTTGAAATATCCTCGTTATCTGCCACAGAATATCTGGCATTGATCTCCTGTATGCTGTCATACGGCTCCTGTATACCTATCTCTGAATCTACAAATTTATAGTCATAGTGACTCAGATACTCTCTGTCGATATAGTCAAGCTCCTTCTCCATATCACAGTCACCATATATATAAATGTAGCTGTTGGATGGATGATAATACTTACTATGGAAATCAAGAAATCTCTCCCGGGTAAGGGTAGGGATATACTTAGGATCTCCGCCTGAATCCTTATCATACGGTGTATCCTTAAGAAGTGACGCTTCGATCAGTCTGTTCAATAACTGTTCCGGAGATGAATACACACCCTTCATCTCGTTGAACACAACGCCGTTGTATTTAAGCTCACCGTCAACGGAATCCAGTTCGTAATGCCAGCCCTCCTGTCTCATGATCTCTGTCTTCTCATATATGTTCGGATAAAATACCGCATCAAGATATACCTTCATGAGATTTTCAAAATCTGTTGTGTTGCAGCTTGCCACCGGATATACAGTCTTGTCCGAGTAGGTCATGGCATTTAAGAAGGTATTAAGGGAGCCCTTCGCCAGCTCTACAAATGGATCCTTAACCGGATACTTCTTTGAGCCGCACAAAACCGAATGTTCAATTATATGAGGTATTCCGGAATCATCATAAGGTGGGGTCCTAAAACCGATATTAAACACCTTATTCTCATCATCATTTGAAATTATAAGCACTCTTGCCTTTGTCTTAATATGCTCAAGTATATATCCTGTTCCGTTTACCTCAGGAAGTTCCTTCTCAGTCACTATCTTATAACTCTTTAAACTCTTGATATCCTTCAAATTTTCTTCTCCTTACACTATTATTCTGATTTCTATCTTTTCAGGGCAAATGCCTCAGGCAGTAATTCCTCCACCTTATACACCCTGTAATCCTCTTCTGATACAGCCACTATAATAACAGTATCTCCATCTGCGAACTCACTTATAACCTGTCTGCATATTCCGCAGGGATAAGCATACTCCAATTCATCTCCTGTCTCATATCCTCCTGTTATGGCAATGGCTCTTATAAGCCGCTCCCCTTCACTGACCGCCTTGAATATGGCTGTTCTTTCTGCACAGTTTGTGGCTCCATAGGTGGCATTCTCAATATTACAGCCACTGTACATGCTTCCGTCACCTGTATATACGGCAGCTCCAACCTTGTAGCCGGAATATGGAGCATATGCACGATTTCTTGCCTCCAGGCTTTTTTTGATAAGCTGTTTTATGATTTTTTCTTCTATCATGCACCCACACTTCCTTTCCCTGTATACACCCTGTTTATTCTAACACATATTATATGTTTTTTCACTATATCATGAACTTCGTTCATGATCGCACTTTGCCGCTCCCGATGAATAAGCTGCGCTTATTCCCGCTCGCTAACGCTCATTATATCATATCAAACTGTAAATATAAAAAAATAATCGGCATAACAGAGATAAAACATGCTTTGCGAATTTTATCCGCTGATCAGTGGTCATCAAATGCAAGCATGTTGCACTTGACTCGTTGCCATAACAAAAAACCGGGCGGCAGGAAAATTCCCGAACCACCCGGTCTGTAATTTTTTTTATTGATTTCTGTTCTGGGACAGGCTGATATTACATCATACCCATTCCGCCACCCATGCCACCTGCTGGCATAGCCGGAGCGTCTTCCTTGATATCAGCAACAACCGACTCTGTTGTAAGGAGTGTTGAAGCAACTGATGTTGCATTCTGTAATGCACTTCTTGTAACCTTAACAGGATCAATGATACCTGCATCTATCATGTTCACATACTCTTCCTTGTAAGCGTCGAAGCCGATACCTGCTGCTGACTCTCTTACCTTGTTGATGATAACTGAGCCTTCAAGACCTGCATTTGCAGCGATGTGATAAAGCGGAGCTTCCATAGCCTTAAGAACCACCTTAGCACCTGTCTTCTCATCGCCCTCAAGGGTATCAGCAAGCTCTGCAACCTTCTTTGCTGCGTGGATGTAAGCTGATCCACCACCTGAGATGATACCTTCCTCTACTGCTGCTCTTGTAGCATTCAAAGCGTCTTCCATACGAAGCTTAGCTTCCTTCATCTCTGTCTCTGTAGCAGCACCGACTCTGATAACTGCAACTCCACCGGCAAGCTTGGCAAGTCTTTCCTGAAGCTTCTCCTTGTCAAATTCAGAAGTTGTCTCCTCGAGCTGTGACTTGATAACATTTACTCTGCCTGTTATATCTTCCTTAGCACCGTAACCATCTACGATAACTGTTGTTTCCTTTGTAACCTTAACGCTCTTAGCACGGCCAAGATCTGTAAGCTGTGTTTCCTTAAGATCATATCCAAGCTCTTCTGTGATAACCTTACCACCTGTAAGAACTGCGATATCCTGGAGCATTTCTTTTCTTCTGTCACCATAACCAGGAGCTTTTACAGCAACTACATTAAAGGTTCCGCGAAGTTTATTGATTACCAATGTGCTGAGAGCTTCTCCCTCTACATCCTCAGCAATAATCAAAAGTCTTGCACTTGCCTGAACAACCTGCTCAAGCAGTGGAAGGATTTCCTGAATATTAGAAATCTTTTTATCGGTAATCAAGATATACGGATTATCCAGTTCTGCTTCCATCTTATCCATGTTTGTAGCCATGTAAGCAGACAAATAACCACGGTCAAACTGCATACCTTCTACCATATCCAGTTCTGTCTTCATTGTCTTGGATTCTTCAATTGTAATAACACCGTCACCGGTTACTTTTTCCATTGCATCGGCAACCATTTCACCAACCTGCTCATCACCGGCAGAAATTGCTGCAACTTTTGCAATCTGCTCTTTACCGGAAAGTTTAGAACTCATGCTGCGAATGGAATCAACAGCTGTCTCTGTTGCCTTTTTCATTCCCTTGCGGAGAATAATCGGATTTGCTCCGGCTGCTAAGTTCTTCATTCCTTCATTAATCATAGCCTGCGCCAAAACGGTAGCTGTTGTTGTACCATCACCGGCAACATCATTTGTTTTCGTTGCTACTTCTTTTACTAACTGGGCCCCCATATTTTCAAAGGCATCTTCTAATTCAACTTCTTTTGCGATTGTTACACCGTCATTGGTAATCAACGGAGCACCAAAAGATTTATCCAAAACAACATTTCTTCCTTTTGGTCCAAGTGTTACACGAACGGTATCTGCCAGTTTATTTACACCTGCTTCTAATGCAGATCTTGCTTCTACGCCAAATTTAATTTCCTTAGCCATAATTAAATTCCTCCTATCAAATCAATCTTTACTCTACAATTGCCAAAATATCACTCTGACGAACAATTACATACTCCTCGCCGTCCAATTTTACATCTGTTCCGGCATATTTGGAGTAAATCACTTTATCGCCAACTTTTACTTCCATTTTTACTTCTTTTCCATCTACAACACCACCCGGTCCAACGGCAATAATCTCTGCCTGCTGTGGCTTTTCCTGCGCCTGACCCGGCAGTACAATACCGGATTTGGTGGTCTCTTCTGCGTCTAACTGTTTCAATACAACTCTGTCACCTAAAGGTACTAATTTCATGTTTGATTCCTCCATTTCTTATATCTTGTTAGCACTCTATTCTAACGAGTGCTAACCCATTGGCTCTATAATATGCAATAATTATAAGAAATGCAATGCCTTATGCATTTCTATATTTCCGCATTTTGCCACTATATCTAACTTATGCTCTTTTTTTCTCGTTTATTCTTATTTTTTCATTTTTCGT
>ERZ773224.4429-NODE-4429-length-10791-cov-7.512947_pt1 | contig 10791 bp, 10 predicted proteins | sample MGYA00580526_ERZ773224 | MGnify/ENA primary metagenome ERZ773224 (study PRJEB29015, sample SAMEA2737743) | human gut metagenome | biome: human gut; feature: human-associated habitat; material: faeces | place: China | collected 2012 ...
ACTCCAACATTTGGTTCTATTGTACAGAATGGATAGTTTGCACATTCTGCTCCTGCATTTGTTATTGCATTAAATAAAGTACTCTTTCCTACATTTGGAAGTCCTACAATTCCTATTTTCATTATATCTTCGACCTTTCTTTTTCTTATAGCTACTATAATATAACACAAATTGTTTGTTTTTGCAATCAGTTAATCTATCTATAATTTATATAATATTTTTTCTAAATAGATTTTACTTTTTTGATGGACTAAAAAGAATAAAAAATAATTTTTTGAAAAGCTATTGACATACGTATTTATACGTAGTATAATAAAATTGTCGAAAGACAATAATATATTTTGTAGTAGCTTTTAGCGAAGCACTTAAGAAAAGAGGTATACATATATGTATCCAAAAGAACTAGTGAAGCTACTAGAAAAAAATGGTTGGATAAGAGTTTCCCAATCTGGATCGCATTTAAAGATGAGGAAACGGAAACAAAACTGAAATTATCCCTATTCATAATAGAGATATGCCAAAAGGTCTAGTAGCAACCATTTTGAAGAGAACAGGGCTACAAGATTAGCCCTAGTTCTAAAATATATTATTGCATACAAAAGAAATATATTATAAGGAAGGGATTTTTATGAATAACTATTTTTATCCAGCTGTATTTACTTATGACGAAGAAAGTAAGTGTTATATAGTTGATTTTATCGACTTAAAAGGCTGCTCAACTTATGGAACCAGTATAGATGAAGCTTATATAATGGCTAAAGATGCACTAGGCTTATATTTATCAGACTTAGATACATTTCCAAAACCAACTATTCCATATAATCATGTAAAATTAAAAGATAATCAATTTATATCTATTATTGAAATAGACTTACAAGAATATAGAAAAAAATATAGTAATATAGCGGTCAAGAAGACATTATCTATTCCAACTTGGTTAAATACATTAGCTGAAAAGAAAGAAATTAATTTTTCACAATTATTACAAAAAGCTTTAAAAGCAGAACTAAATATTCCCAATTAAGCATTGACTTATTGTAATTTTGGGTTTATTATAATAAATAAATAAATATATTATTGTCCACTAAAGAGATGGAGAGACTAGTTCTATACAGAATAGTTATCTCCTATTTTTTTATTTTATTATACTTATCCTTGCTTATTTGAATTATTCAAAATATTTTATTTTGCATTTTAAAGGACGCTCCACTCTTGGAACGTCCCTTGTCGCTTTTAATTTGCGGGTTCAAACATAATGAGTAACAGTTGATCAAATCCGGTGCAGTAATGTGTATAGCAAACGCCATGCGAATTGAATTGCACAAGTTGTTTGTAGCCTTCACAGTTGGTAATAAAACTTGCCATTGCTACAGTTTCTGCATGAGCATTTCCCTTTGTAAGCTTTAGCCATGTTTCACTATCCTGTTCATAGTTGTAATGAAAGCTTTTTTGATAATTTGTCTGGTAAACATGCATCTCCCATCCAAAGAATAATTTTTTAAAAATTTCTTCTTCTATAAATACTTGCGTGTTGGGTTGTCTCCCCAATTCTTCCTCTAAAATCTTAAAGATTTTCTCCGGATTTTTCCGCGTTACATACATTTGTTTAATTCTCATAGAATTTAGTCCTCCTAACAGTTGTTTTCTGAGAATTTCTACTTGATATAATTAATATAATTCACTCTCGTGAATGTTTTTATTATAGCATCGTTAACATAATTTTTCAACAGTTTTTGCTATTTCATGTATTCACACATACTAGTTTTTATAAAAAGTATTATCTAGTAACTTTTGCATGTTATCAAAGCAATACAAGAGGTAGGATTTCTTCTACCATATTTTTATTTGAACAATTTATTAAACGTATTTTTTCCAACAATACCATCTACTGATAGTCCATTTCTTGATTGAAAATCTCTCACTGCCCTTTCAGTTGCAGGTCCGAATATTCCGTCTGCATTAATATTAAATGAATGACAAATCAACATTGACTGGATTAACCAAGTGATGTTTCCTTCAGCTCCTCTTCGAACATTTATGCAAGCATTGTAGGTGTTAGTTCCAAATATTCCATCAACAACTAAGTTTCTTTCAAATTGTTTATTTAACTCAGTTTGTAATCCCTTCACAAGTGCCTTTTTAGTTTCATTTCCATAGATATTATCAACATCAATATCTAATCCATACTTTTCATTTAATGCATTTTGTATCTGTGCAATTTTTCCTGTTTCTTCACTTGGCTTTGGAGTGATTATTTCGGTTGCATTCGCAATTTGATTGAATGGGAAATTATCCCCCGGACAGCTAGTTGCGTTTACTCTCTTGTGCACTTCAACTTCTGATATTCCATATTTGTTCTTTAAATAAGCTACAAGTTCTTGCCCTGCTTTAGTCTCTTCTTCTGGCATATTTTCAACCATATAATCTCCCTCAAAACACACTCCTATGGAGTTATAGTTTGAGCCATAAGCATGTGCACCAACTTTATCTTCCGGACGTAACCTATATATCTTTCCGTCTTTTCTAACTAAAAAATGGTATCCAGCTCCACTCCATCCCTTGTTCAAGTGCCATCTATGAATATCTTCTGCTGAGCATGTTTTTGCAGCAGCATGGTGCAGAATTATTCTTTCAGTGGATTTTCTTGTATCCATTTGCTTAAATTTTAAATTTGTGTCAATTATATTCATATTACTTCTTCTCCCTATTATTAATAGCTTTTTGTCCAAGTAAATATGTGCTTATTACACCTTGAACAACGGCTATTATTTGTATTATTTGAATCGCGTATGGTATTGTTATTCCTTCTACCGCATTAATGCCAGTAACTAATGCACTTATAATTGCCAGAATATTTATTGTATATTTTGCTATCGTCTTAATCTTTTCCATATTGAATCCTCCTAATATATTTTATTCGGAAAATTATTTATTGAAACAGATTTAAAGTAAAAGATGTAAAATAAAAAACTAGAATTCTCTAAAAATTCTAGTTCTTTATAAATTTTGGAGCTAACAACGGGAATCGAACCCGTGACCTCAGCCTTACCAAGGCTGCACTCTACCGACTGAGCTATGTTAGCATTTATTTGCTTCCGTCTATTCGGAAGCATTTTTATTTAATGTATTATTTGCAATCTAATTTTTCATATTCAATGTTTGTTTTATATTTTCTGTAATTTCTATGCTCTATTTTTAATTTTTTTCTATATTCAATCCTTTAGCTGTTTTCTTCCTAATTCTTTGAATTGCATTATCTACCGATTTCACAGGAGCATCAAGTTTTTCCGCAATGGTAATATACGAATCACCTTGAATGTATCTTCCAAGCACCTTTTTTTCAAAGTTGCTAAGATGAGTATCTATAACATTTTCCACATTCGTCATGTATTCTTTTTTTGTTATTGTATCAAGTGGATCTTCAACAACATTGGCATCAAATACATCCATAACTTCTGTGTCATTGTTTCCGTCCTCATTTTCATAAGCATTCATATTTAAAGATAGATATGAATTTAATGGAATGTGTTTTTGTCTGTTTGAAGATTTTATTGCCGTAATTAGTTGCCTTTCGATACATAAGTTTGCAAATGATTTGAAAGAGTTTTGCTTTGTTGCATTAAAATCTTTTATTGCTTTGTATAATCCAATTAGTCCTTCTTGTATGATGTCTTCTTTTTCTGCACCTATTATGAAGTATTTGTTTACTTTTGAATTAACAACATCTTTGTATTTGCAAATTAAATATTCTAGGGCTTCTTCGTCTTTTGATTTTATTAATTCTAATATTTCCTCATCAGTCATATTATCGTATTTGTTGTTCATGTTTTAGATTGTCCTCCTAGAGAAGTGCTCTACTAGCCTGTATTATATTCTAGTTGAAACATTAATGTCAATAGTTTTGCATTATTTTTCCTTGATTTCTTCGTATTTTTGGGCTATAATTTTATATATTGAAAGGAGAACGACTATGGCTTTTGATGGAGTTGTTACAAAATCGATTGTAAATGAATTGCAATGCTTAATTAATGGAAAAATAAACAAGATTTTTGAACCCAATAAGAACGAACTTTTACTGGGAATTTATTGTGGTGGAAAGAATTTTGCTTTGAATATTTCTATTGATTCTGTAAATTATAGAATTAATTTAACAACGAATTCTAAGGCTAATCCTCAGAACGCTCTTAATTTTTGCATGGTTTTAAGGAAGCATCTTGTTGGCGGAATAATAAAAAAGATTTATTCCAACGGACTTGAAAGAATCGTTTTTATCGATATAGAGTGCCATAACGAGCTTAATGATTTGATTACAAAAACTCTTGTAGTAGAACTTATGGGAAAGCATAGCAATGTAATTCTTCTTTCCGACAAAGAAATTGTTATTGATAGTTTAAGGCACTTGAACAAGTTTGACAATTCTAATCGTGACATATTCCCTGGTAGCAAATATGTTAGTATTGTAAGTGATAAGCCCGATTTTTCTTGTATAAAAACTTTTGATAATTTTTATAAACTTTTTTCAACTGAATCTTCTTCAGGTACTTCAATCAGTTCTACTCTTAGCAAGAAGATTAATGGTTTTGGAAAAAATAATATTTTTTATTTATTAAATGAACTAAAAATCAATGATTCGGCTTACACTTTAGATGATTTAAAGAAACTATTTGAATATTTAAACAATATGGTTAAATTACTTGAAACTGAACAACTAAAAAATACTACTTCTTGTATCACTGTTAAAGATAATTCTAAATTCTTTAGTTCTTCTACAGATTCTAAGCAAAAAGCTGATTATTTCATTTGTATTGATGATGTTTCAGCTTATGATAATTTATCTATTAACTTTTTTATAGATGATTTTTATTTTTTAAAAGAGCAAAAAGAGGAGTTTAAGTCTTATAGGGATTCTGTTTCCAGATTGGTTCTTGGTCAAATAAAAAAAGTTAAGGATAGAATTAACAATATTAATTTAAAGATTAATGAATGTGATAAAACTGATTCGTATAAATTATATGGTGAATTGATAACTTCAAATTTATATAAAATAAAGGATTTTCCTCAAGATTCTATTGTTTTGGAAAATTATTATGATAATAATAATCCTATTGAAATTCCGCTAGATAAGAGTATTTCACCTTCAAAGAATGCGAAGAATTTCTTTAAGAAGTACAGAAAACTACAAAATACGATTGCCATTGTTAGTAAGCAAAAGGAGCTTGCTGAACAGGAATTGAATTACTTGGAAAGTATTATATATGAATTAGAAAATGCAACAACAACAGAAGATCTTGAGAATATTTATTCTGAGATTTGCGATAATTTTATATTTAGCAAAAATTCAAATACTGTAAATAATCATATTTCTTCTGAAGCTCAGAAAATTGCTACAAAATCAAAGAAACTTTCTGCAAAGAAAAAAAATAAAGCTCAAAAAGAAGAATCTTCTCTTATGCCCACAAAATATGAAATTGATGGATTTACGGTTTGGGTTGGGAAAAATAATAAACAGAATGATTACTTGACTTGTAGACTTGCTCAAAATTCTGATATATGGTTTCACACAAAAGACATTCACGGAAGCCATGTTGTAATAAGACCTAGCAGTTTTGCTGAAAAATCTAATTTATCTGCTAATTTTAATAAAGATATTTCAGACAAACTAGCTATATCACCTTCATCTGCTTCCTCAGGCAAAAAACTTGATCTTTCAAATTCTGGAGTTCCAGACAGTGTTTTGTATAAATGTGCTTGTTTAGCAGCATATTACAGCAAAGCTAGAATGTCTCAAAACGTTCCAGTTGATTATACTTTTATAAAATATGTAAAAAAGCCAAACGGAGCAAAGCCTGGAATGGTAATATATACAGACAATAAAACAATATACGCAAATCCACAACTTGCTCAATAATCTCAATAATAAAGCTTTCGCCCAATAGGGACGCCCCTTTTTGGGCGAAAGCTTTTATTACTGTTTCATTTCTGTCTTATTGCCTTCTGCAATTTTAATTTCAATTTTTATTTTATATTTTAAATTCATGGTTCAAAAAATAACAAACTTCGCCCAAAAAGGGGCGTCCCTATTGGGCGAAGTTTGTTATTTATTCTGGTGGATTTATTATTGCTTGTATTTCCGAATCTTGTCTTAGTTCTGGCACTATAAAATCATAAGCTCTCTTATCTTGTTTTACTGCCGACAAAGCAATTGTTTTATCTGAACGTAAACGCTTGCTAGCATATTTTACAATAAGACCTTTTTGCGTTACCGCTTCTAATACAATATCATAATCATCTCTTAATTCTTTGCTAACATAATATAAGATTTGTCCATCTGTTTTTGCAGCTTTTAATGCAAGTTCCTTGTCAGCCTTTAATTCATCAGACGCATAACAAAGAACCCACCCCTTTTTTTCTACGGCTTGCATTAATATTTCTTTGTCTCCTTTTAACCTTTTTGAGGCAAATTCCAATGCACCACCATCTTTCGTAACAGCCTTCATTACAAGCTCCTTATCATCTTGAAATTCTGAATCTGCAGCGTCTAATAAAAGTCCATCTTCTTCTATTGCTTTTTCTACATATTCTCTGTCTTTACTATGTTCTTTTACATCGTCATAAGTGTACATTCTCTAGCCTCCTTTCATTGGTACAATTTTTTCTCCGTCCCCAAATCGTTCCAAATCGCATCGGTACAATTTTTCCCCCGGAACCAAATTGTACCGTCCTCAAATTGTACCACTTAAATTGCACTTGTTTTGTATTCTATTGCCTCCATATATGGATAAATTTCTTTTAATCTTTTATGAGTTATTATTGCAAGTCTTGGTAATGGATTTTTCAAGTCTTCTGTAAGTAATTGTTGTGTATAGCAGTTTTCAGATGTTTTAAATAGCTGATATCTGTTTCTTACATAAGTATAAAAAATTATATATCCGTTATCCAATTCTTCGTCCATTCTTTCAAAAGAATATTTACCGTCCATCTTGTTTTCCTTTCTGATATTTTTGTTTCTTGAATTTCTTTAAATCATTCTAAATACATATATAAATTGTATATTAATGCAGATACATTAACAAATTTCCAATTTTATTTTTTACTTTCATTAACCTATTTTCATTATTTTATCATGTTATTGAATTCTTCTTCTGATATTATTCTAATTCCTAATTCTTGTGCTTTGGTTAATTTTGAGCCAGCCTCTTCTCCTGCCAATACATAGCTTGTTTTCTTTGATACAGAGCCAGAAACTTTTCCTCCAAATCTTTCGATTATATCGCTTGCTTCTTGTCTTGTGAAGCCTGCTAGACTTCCAGTTAATACAAATGTTTCTCCGAAGAATCTATCATCTGAATTTGAATCATCTTCAAGTACTTCCGTATTTACTCCTGCCTCTTTTAACTTTTCTATTAAGTCCATTGTTTGAGGTTGTCTGAAAAACTCATAAATGCTTTTCGCTGTAATCATTCCAACATCGTCAATCATGCTTAATTCTTCAAAACTTGCATTTGCAATTTCATCTATAGATTTATATTTCTTGCAAAGTCCTTTTGCAGATTTTGTTCCAATATGTCTTATTCCAAGTGCTGTAAGCAATTTAAATAAATCATTATTCTTACTTTCGTTTATTGCATCAATTAAGTTTTGTGCAAATTTCTTGCCATTCTTTTTAAGTGAAGCTATTTCATCAATAGTTAGAGTATAGATGTCTGTTATATTTTTTAATAATCCCTTATCAACTAACTGTTCGATTATTTTTATTCCAAGTCCATCTATGTCCATTCCTTCTTTTGAAGCAAAGTGTGCTAAGTTTCTAAGCAATTTTGCACTACACTCTATTCCAATACAACGAGCTACTGCTTCGCCCTCTTCTCTTACAACTGGAGCTCCGCAAACAGGGCATACTGTTGGCATTACAAAATCTCTTTCGGTTCCGTTTCTTTTTCTTTTAAGAACATCAACAACTTCCGGAATTACGTCTCCCTGTTTTTGAATTACAACGGTGTCTCCAATTTTTAATCCTTTTTGCTTTATGAAATCTTCATTATGAAGTGTTGTTTTTGATATTGTAGACCCTGCAACTTTAACTGGCTCTAGTATTGCAGTTGGCGTTATAGCTCCAGTCCTTCCTACTTGACATACAATATCCAATAATTTTGTTTCTTTCTTTTCTGGTGGATACTTGTATGCAATCGCCCACTTTGGAACTTTATAAGTTGTTCCTAGAATCTCTCTTAGTCTAAGATTATCTACCTTTATAACGGCTCCATCAATTCCAAAAGATAATTTTTCTCTATCTTCGCCTATCTTCTGTATTGCCTCTATTGCTTCGTCTATTGTACTGCAAAGAGTTCTTACTGGAACTACATTAAATCCTAATTTTTCAAGCTTGTTCAATTCTGTAAAATGTGAATTTTCTGAATCGAATGTTTCTGCATCGTACTTTTGAACATTAAATATAAATATGTCTAAAGGTCTCATTGCAGTAACTCTAGAATCCAACTGACGAAGTGAGCCTGCTGCTGCATTTCTTGCGTTAGCAAATAGAGGCTCGTCCATAATTTCTCTTTCAGCGTTCATCTTTTCAAACTCTTTTGTACCAATGAAAACCTCTCCACGAACAGTAATGTTTATGTCTTCATTAAGTTTCTTTGGAATATGTGCAATAGTTTTCAGGTTGTCTGTAACATCTTCGCCTATTAGGCCATTTCCTCTTGTTGCTCCTTGAACAAAAACACCATTTTCATATTTTAAAGCTGTTGATAAACCGTCAATTTTTGTTTCAACAACATATTTTAATTCTTCATTATTTTCCTCTGCAACTTTTCTAACCCTGTTATCAAATTCTCTAAGTTCATCAAAAGAGAAAATATCTTGAAGACTTTGAAGAGGAACTTCATGAGTTACCTGCTTAAACCCTTCTTTAACATGTCCTCCAACCTTTTGAGTTAGTGAATCCTTTGTAATAAGCTCTGGAAAATCTTTTTCCAAAGCCTTTAATTTATTCATCATCATATCATACTCGTAATCCGTAATAGCGGGATTATCCATATCATAATAAAGTTTAGCATAATACTCTAGTTTTTCTCTTAATTCCTTAACTTGTTTTCTAGCTTCTTCAAGCTCCATTGTTCATTCCTTCCTCTCTTCGCAAAAAGATTATCGCCCAATAGGGACGTCCTTTTAACAATCTTTTAGTAAGTCTTTTCCACCCTTTAAATATTCATATCCTGAGAAAATTGTTGCAATTACAGAAATTGTCATGAATACGCTTGCAAGTATATTTATAATAAAATCACCTGTAGACATATATGTAAGTGCACTATTTACCATTGCTTCTTGTTCTGTTTTTGCTCTAAGCACAAATGCAAAATAAGGGTGTGTTGTTAAGAACATTAAAATAATAGCAATCATCTGTGTTACAGTTTTTAATTTTCCCCATACATTTGCCGCAATAACTTTTCCACTATTTTGAACAGCAATTAATCTATATCCAGAAACAGCAAACTCTCTAAATATTACTATAATTGGAATCCATGCAGGTAGTCTTCCCATTTCTACAAATAAAATCATAGCTGCAACTACTAAAATCTTGTCAGCAATCGGATCAAGAAACTTTCCAAAGTTTGTAACTTGATTATTTTTTCTAGCTAAGTATCCATCTAATTTATCTGTTATTGATGCAACAATAAAAATAAGTTCCATTATCCACATTGTTGTTGATATTCCTAAGAAACTTCCTGGTATGTTGAAAAAAGATACTATAACCATTACTGGCACTAATATTATTCTAAATAAAGTTAATTTGTTTGGTAAATTCATATTTTTATAATCAATTATGCAGATTTATTCATCTGTTTAATTGACTTATCCCTCCTTATTCTGTTTTATTTTACATGCACATTATACAATACTATTTTTCATTTATCAACCATTTTTAGAATAGAATATGAAGCAAAAATTTTTTATTTTTTTAACGCCCATTTTTCAATACAATTTTATTAAAATCTTCATCTTGTAAAATTTCTAACATTTGACTAAAATTCATTTCCTCACCACTCCTAAAATTAATTTGTAGCAACCTTTTCTCATTTTTGCATCACATAATTTAACCTGCAAACATAAAAAAGCACCACACAAGTGTGGTGCCACGCAAATGGAAAATTTTAGATGTGTGGCCCATTTTCAATGGGTACCACCTAAAATTTTCCACATAGCGTATTCCATTCGCTATGCGTTAGCATAGCCTTCTTTCTGTTTTCTCCTCTGTCATAGAAGTTTTGATTTCTTCTTTAGAACTCATCGCCTCTATCTCTCATGGTATCAAATATAAAGTAGGGCGAGAACCACTGCAGCCGTAGGGGCTGAAAGGAGCGTTGCAGCTACGAAAAGAAGCCGGACGGTCAGAGCCACTGCTGAAATAGTAGCCTCCTCCGGTAGCTCTGCCGTTGGTGCCGTACGCTTCTTGGGTTAATTCATCACAGTTTCCAGCAAAGTCATATATATTATTCGCCTTCCAACTTTCACTATATCCTGTATTTTGCTTACTTCCATGTCCTGTTGCAGTATTATCCTTGTAGTTTCCCCAAGAAGTTGAATCTGTTATATCAAATCCAGAACCTGCTAGCCAATTACATGTCGCATCCCACTGCAATCCCCATATCATTCTGGTTTTTACTTTTGTTCCACTAGCTAATGTTGTACAATTTTTATATAATGTATACCAATCATCAGTTTGAGTTGCTCCTGTCTTCTCTCCATTTGCTGTTAACTCATATCTTCCTATATAAAATCCTT
>ERZ773224.4443-NODE-4443-length-10747-cov-3.859428_pt1 | contig 10747 bp, 11 predicted proteins | sample MGYA00580526_ERZ773224 | MGnify/ENA primary metagenome ERZ773224 (study PRJEB29015, sample SAMEA2737743) | human gut metagenome | biome: human gut; feature: human-associated habitat; material: faeces | place: China | collected 2012 ...
ACCCCCGCTGCTGCAAACCGTGCTGACCCGGGCAGGGTATCCTGTAGACAATCCCTGCGGCGGCAGAGGCGTGTGTGGAAAGTGTGCGGTGATGCTTCACGGCAATGTGTCGCAGCCCAATGAGGCGGAACAGAAGGCAGGAACCCGACTGTCCTGTCAGGCAATTCTGCTGGGGGATGCCGAAGTCTGGCTGGCAGACACCCAGGTCAACCGCATTGAGACTTTGGGGAAGCTGACGGAAATCGGGAACCCCCTGGGTCAGGGCATTGGCGCAGCTGTGGACATTGGCACCACCACACTGATCATGGAGCTTTTTGATTTGAAAACCGGTCGCTCGCTGGGTACTGCGGTGCGGATGAACCCCCAGCGTTCTGTGGCTGCGGACGTCATGGGACGCATTGGCGCGGCAATGGAAGGTCAGGGAGAATTTCTGCAATCCCAGATCCGGGAGGCAATTACCCGGATGCGCGCAGAGGTCTGCAGCGCGGCCGGGGTGAAAGAACAGTCCATTGATGTGATGGTTGTGGCAGGAAACACTACGATGCTGTATATGCTGACCGGCCGGAATCCGGATAGCCTGTCCCATGCGCCTTTCGAGGCGGATACCCTGTTTGGCGGGGAAGCCCGACTGCTGGACACTCGTGTATACTATCCTCCCTGCATGAACGCCTTTGTGGGTGCGGATATTACCTGCGCCGTGCTGGCAAGCGGCATCCACGAAAGCCTCCAGACCGCTTTGCTCTGCGATATCGGCACCAATGGAGAGATCGCCCTGTGGAAGGATGGTCGGCTTTCTGTGACATCAACGGCGGCAGGCCCGGCCTTCGAGGGAGCAGGCATCTCCTGCGGCTGCGGCAGTGTGGATGGCGCCATTGACCGTGTCTGGGTGGAAAACGGAGAAATCCATCTCCATACCATTGGCGACATGTCTGCTGTGGGCATCTGCGGTTCCGGACTGATTGACGCCGTGGCGGCATTTCTGGAAACGGAACAGATTGACGAAACCGGAGCCTGTGAAACGGATACCCTGCCCCTGCGGGATGAGGTTGCGCTGCTTCCCAAGGATATCCGCGCCGTACAACTTGCCAAGGCGGCTATCGCTGCCGGTATTCAGACATTGCTAGAGACCGCCGGCGTATCAGAAGACGAGATATCGACCCTGTACATTGCCGGTGGATTCGGCAGCCATCTGAATATGGTTTCCGCCGCCGCCATCGGTCTGATTCCCAAATCCCTGCAAGAACGGGTTCAGGTCATCGGCAACGGCTCTCTGGCTGGCGCGGCTGCCATTTTGCTGAACCAGAACCAAAAGGCTCTGGCTCAGAAGCTGGCGGAAGAATCCACCCACATCAATCTGGGCGGCAATCCCAGGTTCAACACCAACTACATGGAGCAAATACGCTTCGGAGATAAAGACTTATTTGACCGATAGGATGTACTGACAGAGGAGAGATATTTCTGTCATCAATGAAAGGAGCTTGCTGCCTGCGAACCGCAGGCAGCAAGCCCTCTGTGCTGCTTAAACATTACCTAGAGTCCACTCCGCAACCAAAAAAGCATTGATATTACTGCATTTTCAGACAAAATATGCTATAATAACTGCACGGGAATAATGTCAGGAACCAGAAAAAGGCGTGCAGTTTTGGAGGATGCGGGTATGTATCGTATGAATAGACAGATGCGGATTGAGGATTTCGTGTTTCCTTATGGCCAGCTGGACAAGAACAACGAGTGGGTGAAGCTGGCGGATCTGGTGCCTTGGGATGAAGCGAAGGAGGCCTATGCGAAGTAGTTTGTGAACAACGGCCATCCGGCACATCCTGCCAAGATTGCGTTGGGTGCGCTCATCATCAAGCAGAGACTGAAGTGCAGCGACGAGTGGACGGTGCGGCACGTCAACGAGAATCCGTATCTGCAATACTTCCTCGGCCTGAAGGAATACACCAGCAAATGCCCCTTTGGCGCGTCCACTATGGTTGAATTCCGGAAGCGCTTCCCGCCGGAAGCCATTGCTGCTCTGCTGGCTGCTTCCGCCCCCAGGGAAGATCAGGACGATCACAACGATCAGAGCGGCGGCTGCGGTGAGAACAAGGGCACCCTCATCATGGATGCCACCTGCTGTCCGGCTGACATTTCCTACCCGCAGGATTTCCAGCTTCTGAATGAAGCACGGGAAAAGTTGGAGCACATCGTTGATGCTTACTGTGAAGCCCACAAGCTGAAAAAGCCCCGGATGCGGCGCAGGGCTGCCCGCAAGGACTATCTGAAACTGTCCAGGTGCAAGAAACGCACGGCCAAAAAGACACGGGAAGGCGTTCGGAAGCAGCTGCAATATATCCGGCGGGATATTGGCTTTATTGTGGATATTATTCGGAAAACCCATTTGAAAGTATCCGAAAAAGTTGCAGATTTATTGAATACCATCACAACGCTGTACGAGCAGCAGCTGTACATGTACGAAAACCGTGTCCACACGGTACCTGACCGTATCGTCAGCATCAGCCAGCCCTGGGTCAGGCCAATCGTCCGTGGGAAGGCCCATGCGAACACGGAATTTGGAGCCAAGCTGCATATCAGCATGGTGGATGGCTATGCAAAAATCGAACGTCTATCTTTTGATGCCTACAACGAAGCAACCGATTTTTTCAGTGCCGTAGAGGGCTACCGTCAGGAGCATGGCTGCTATCCGCAGCGAATTCTTGTTGACAAAATCTACCGGAACCGGGAGACCATTTCCTGGTGCAAGGCGCAGGGCATCCAGCTAACCGGGCCGGCCCTGGGACGACCGGCAAAGAACGCGGAAAGGACGAAGCAGGCAAAGAAACAGGAGTATCAGGATATCTGCGACCGAAACATTGTCGAGGGCGAATTTGGGGTTGGCAAGCGCAGCTATGGTCTTAACCGCATCATGGCACGTTTGCAGGAAACTTCTTTCTGTGTCATCGGCATTGCTTTGCTGTGCATGAACCTGGCAAAGAGACTGCGGTCTCTTTTGCACCATTTTTTGCAAATCTGGTTTCTTTCTGCTCCCAGCCCCGTTTTCGCATTTTAGGGGCTTGCAGAGGGGACTCTAATAATGGAAGAAAATGATTTTGGAGACCGCCATTATGAATGTAAAGCTGACCATCCAGGAGGAACTGAAAGATTTGCGTATTGAGCGACACCCGGCCTTGGTGCAGCTTGCCGCAGAAATCGGCATTTCCAAATCTGCGCTGGGCAGATACGAATCGGATGACCTCAAGGATATCAGCCCATTCAGCATCACGACTCTTTCAAAATACTGCGGCGTCTCCACAGATTATCCGCTTGGTTTGGCAGAAACGAAAAATCGCCCAAATGCAGACTTACAGAATCTGCATTTGGGTGATGAAATGATTTGTACCAGCGTACTCTGGAGTTAGCTCAGGTAAAAGAGGAGGATTACTTCGCCCATGTCATCCATCAGGATATTAACGGCATTCTCCACGACATCCGGGAAGCACACCGGGTGGACACCACCGCTGCCGATACCCCCTCGCCCACCGTGGATATCCAAAAGAAGATGGAGCCTGCCATGCATTATGAGAGAACGGAAGAAGAACGAAAGGCCCGCATTTTCCTGGCCTCTCTGGGAATTGAGTATAACAAGCTGAACCCAGGAGGAGTTTGTGACGAAGATCGAGGGAACCTCTGAATAAATCGTCTTCGGCTTTCATGACGGGTCTTTTGCCCCATCCGTTCCGTTCTGAAAGTGGGAAATACATACAGTATTCCTCCACTTTCAGAACTTTCGTCTGAGACAAAATTCCTCGTCACCAGCTCTTGCCGATTTAACCAGAGGTTCCCTAGTATGGAGCATCCGGAATCACATAAGATTCATACCACTTACATGCAGCCTTAACTGTAGAACGCAGAGACATTTTGCCGCCGGAAAGAATCGTCAACCTTCCCAGTTTCTCCGAACTGACCTTGGAAGCCGTAGGTGTAACGCTTACCACATTTCCCACACAGTCCGCAAGAACCACGCCCTGATCCCGTGTTTGGATAAACCCTTTGACGCGGAAAGTATTCTCTGCGAACATCCGAATGAACATCTCCAGCTCATAGGCACTGATTTGCCCGTTCAGGCGCACTGTCATACGCTTTGTGGACAGATCACTGATGAGAGGAAGATCGGAAGAATCACCATTCTGGCTTTTCTGGAGAATTTCCAGAAACTTCGGGGGGATATGGCCAAAGGACGTTTCCAGAATGGGAATATCCGGGCGCTGCCCTTGGATCAGTTCCCGGGTATGGACAAGCTGCTCAGCGCTGGCGCGATCAACCTTATTTAGCAGGATCACATCAGAGGCCGCAATTTGCCGCACGCATGACCGCACAGTTGCATAAACCTTCGGAAAACGGACAGCATCCACAAGGCAAACTGCCCCCATGTACTGAATATGGGGGAAACGGTCTGTCTGGGTAAATAATCGACGTACTCCAGTTGGATCCGACAGCCCGGACGCCTCTGCCAAAATAGTTTCCTCTTCGCCACACTGCCGCAGAGCTGCCTCGAACTGATCCATCCGGCACGCGCAGAACACGGAACCACCGGAAATTTCCCGTATCACCGCATCCAGATCGGACAAAAGCGTTCCGTCAATTCCCTCCTGCCCAAATTCGTTGATAATCAGCCTGACTTTCTCGGAGCGGAACAGGGAAAGAAATTGGCGCAGGAATGTGGTTTTTCCTGCGCCAAGGAATCCGGTGACCAGATACAGGCGGCTCATGCCTTGCAGACGGCGATGGTCTCGTTAATTGTAGCTTCCAATTCCGCCTTGGTGGGGATGATGGAGCGATACTTCAGTTCGCCGTTGATGTACATGGACGGCAGGTTAGGAACTCCCATCTTGGTGCAGCGTGCCACGTTCTCTTTGTAAATGAACTTGTATTCTACCATGTCGATGGCATCGCCGAAGGTGGCCTTGGCTTCGTTGGCCGCGCCCATCATATAACTGCAGGCGGCACACTGGGCAGAATCCAGGGTGAACACTTCCACCAGAGGCTTCTTCAGATTGGCGTAATCGGGAATTTCCACGCCGGAGGTATCGATATCGGCAGCCTGGTAGTTCTTCACCATTTCCCGAACCACATCTGTCTCCAGTGCAGCCTGGGCAACGCCGATGCCATTCTCCACGGGAACATCATAGGGCATATCGCAACCGGGAGCCAGAATAAAATTGCGCTTATCCTTCACAGAATCCAGCAGATCCACGGTAAACTTCATGTTGTCCTGCTGATTGCCCAGCAGCATGATGGAAGTCAGGGGAATGTTGCCGCCAATGGCAATATTGTAACGGTCGCAGATTTCCTTGGCGGCCAGCAGGTTCACGTTTTCGTCCACGCTGATGGAATCCGGAGCAGTTTTGCACATGGCTTCCACATTTCGTGTGGCGTCACCGCAAACAAAGAAAGAGGACAAGCCGCCTTTCCCGCGGATGTGGCAGAAGATCTCCGTATAGGGGGCAGACATGAACTGCTCAAAGTGATCTGTAGAGATCTGAGAGATCAGGGGGTCAACCACAGCAATGACATCCATACCGGCCTCCAGGTAGTAATCCGCCATCCGCTCGCAGACACGGGTGCAGAAGCCAAACAGGTCTGCTACTTCATCCTCAAAGTCATACATGTCGGTGAACAGGTTATTACCGCGCAGGTGAGAGGCCAGGGTGAAGGGGCCGCAGACCAGTCCGTACAGAGCGGTGGTGTCGCCGACAGCTTCCTTCATCCGGTGCATAACATCCAGAACATAGGGAATTCGGCCGGAGGTTTTGGAGGGAATTTTGCAATCGCAGGGCGTCTCCGGCGGCTCTTCGTCACTGCCGTCCAGAGAATGATCGGATACAGAAGGAGGGCAGTCATCCGCCCAGGTCAGGCCGCAGCCCAGGCACTCGGCCTCAATCTGCAGGTCAAAAATGACAGGCTGACCATCTGGCTTATACAGGCGATTGACCTCCATAAGGGATTCAAAGGCCTTGTCAGCGTCGGTCAGCATTTCCGTAGCGGTGTAGCCTTTGAGTTTGCCCGCGTGAACACCGGCAAAAGGCACCCAAGGAGCTCGCTCGGTTTGCTCGTGATGTAGAGTTCTAATCAATAAGTCTTTCATGGTATTTCTCCTTCCAGTTTCCAGTAAATTGTTCTCCATGAATCAAGCGTACTGAAAGTATACACCACCGAAAAAACGGTAAGATAGTGCGAGCTTCCGATTTTTTGTTTTTTCTTGCGAAACCCTATTCCCTGTACTTTCCAGGTGTGATGCCAACAATTCGTTTGAACACCTTGCAATAATAGCTTTGATCCGGAAACCCCATGGATACGGCAATATCCGCCAGTGAATATTGCTTGTTCAGAAGCAGTCTCTTGCTTTCCTCCACCCGAATCCGGCACAGCTGTTCCCGGAAGCTGACGCCCACCGTCTGATGAAATAGGGTCGAGAAGTAGCTGGGACTGAGCTGCGCATACTCCGCTACCTGGGCAAGCTCCAAGTGCTTGTTGTAATTATCTGACATATACCGCAGTGCCTTGCGTATGTAGGGATTTCCTTTGTCCTGCTCACTGAACATGGCGCTCATAAAGCCCTCCAGCACTTCCTGCATCAGCATACACAGATCATCCAGGTTTTGCTCCTGGTACAGCAGGGCAAGATACTGACTGTTCAGCTTGTAAATGCTGTCTGTTTTGGCGCCTCCCTCTATGGCCACCCGGGACAGCAGGGTAGTCAGTTCAATGGCGCGAACACGGATTGACTCCAACTGGCCGCCTTCGCTGAATAAAACGTAACCGATCAATTCATTCAGAAGGCCTTTCACTTCCGAAACGACGCCAGAACGGACTTTGCACAGAAGCTCTTTTTCCTTGGCATAAAAGAACGTGGTAGACTTCATGGAGTTTTGCTCTTTGTATATCTGAATCGTTTCATTGATTCGCGCCTGCTGAGACATTTTCTGCTGCGTCTGCACCAAAAGCGCCCGTTCTTCGGGCAAAAGAGGTGACAGCAGGTGATCCACCAGTTTTTTCAGTTGATTCGCCTTAGCAGGAGGTAAGATCGTCAGCACTTTCAATTCGTCATAAAGCTCCATGGTCAGGGATGCGGACAAACAATATCTCTCTGCCAAATCACTTACCAGAGTGCTGTCAGGAGCATCCATCAGGAAAGGTCCAATGATCACGCTTCCCAACAATTCCCCCCGATTAATCAGGGGGAACGCAATGTGGTTCAGGTTTGCATGGCAGGAAAAAATATAAGATTCCCCCAAGACCTGGGCACGCTGACCGGCCTTCATATGCAGAAGGAAGCATTCTTTCTTATCGAAAACCTTCTGTTTCAGAATGGTACAATAACTTGTGGATTGCCCAAAAGATAAGACAAGAATGCCGTTGCTGTCAATGAGCTGAATGGCGAGGCCAGTAAACGCCTGTAGATTGCCCAGGACATCCGCAATCCGTTCTTTCGACACCAGAGAAAAAATGCTGACTGCCATGGGACACGCCTCCGAAATTTACAATTAATCGTAAAATAAGACAATACTTCTTTCTTACTTAGGATTATACTACAATCGTAAGCAAAAAACAACAGGAGGAAAAAACAAAATGGATTTAAATGAAATTTCCCTACAGCTACAGGCCGGCAAGGCAAAGATTGTAAAAACCCTGGTTCAGCAGGCAATTGATGAAGGGATTCCTGCGCAGAAAATTCTGGAAGAGGGTCTGCTGGCTGGTATGAATGTTGTCGGCGAAAAATTCAAGAACAACGAGATTTTTGTTCCCGAGGTTCTGGTTTCTGCCCGTGCCATGAACATCGGTGCAAATCTGTTGAAGCCCCTGCTGGCGCAGGATGGTGTGAGGACCAGCGGTAAGGTCTGCATCGGTACCGTCAAGGGCGATCTGCATGACATTGGGAAGAACCTGGTTAAGATGATGATGGAAGGCAAGGGTCTGGAAGTCATCGACCTAGGTACCGATGTGGCTCCCGATACCTTCGTGAAGGCCGCTATCGACAATGACTGCAAGGTTATCTGCTGCTCCGCTCTGCTGACCACCACCATGGGCGTCATGGGCGACGTTGTCAAGGCAGCGGAAGCGGCCGGCATCCGTGACAAGGTCAAGATCATGGTCGGCGGCGCCCCTGTTACCGAAGCCTTCTGCCAGCAGATCGGCGCGGATGCGTATACCCTGGATGCCACCTCTGCCTCCGAGAAGGCCGTTGAGTTCTGCGCATAATTCCCGAACTGAAAAAGCTATGACTGTTTCTGAACTTCTGCACGTTTCGGATTCCAGAGAACTGGAAAAAGAAGAGATTATGGCGCTTCTGAATGTGGACAATTTCTCTTCTGACTTTTACCGTCTGCTAGACAAAGCAAACGCATTGTCCCGGGCTGACTATCACGATCGGGGGTATATTTTCCTGCAAATCGGTATCAACAGCGCCCCCTGCTCAGGAAACTGCAAATTCTGTTCCATGGGAGCAGACCACTATGCCCTGACGGAAACCGGGGAACAGTCCATTGATCGGATTCAGGAGATTGTCGAATCCGCTGTTGCACAGCAGGTAGATGCCATTTTTCTGATGACCACGGCAGATTTTCCTCTGGACGCCTACCTGAAGATTGCCAGAAAGGTAAAACCCCTTCTGCCGGAGCATGTGATGCTGATTGCCAATGTAGGCGATTTCGATCAGGAGACTGCCCAAAAGCTGAAAGATGCCGGCTTTACCGGGGTATATCACATCGTTCGCCTGAGCGAGGGGATCGATACCGACATCTCTCCGGAAAAGCGGGTGGCAACACTGGATGCCATTGCGGCGGTGGGTCTGGATCTGCTGTACTGCATCGAGCCAATCGGCCCGGAGCACACCTACGAGCAGATTGCAAATGAGATTCTGCGCGCGCGGAAATACAATGTAGATATCATGGCCTGTATGCGGCGCGTTGCTGTGAAAGGAACACCTTGTTTTGACAGAGGGGAAATTTCCGATTTGGAACTGGCCAAGATTGTGGCTGTCACCAGAATTGCAGCACATCCCGGGCGCTCTATGAATGTTCATGAGCCCAATGCTCTGGCCATGCTGTCTGGTGTGAATCAGCTGTATGCGGAGATTGGCTGCAATCCCAGAGACAACGCATTGGATACACAAGAAAATCGTGGTTATTCTATCCGGAAAGCCAGAGATCTGCTACGTCAAAATGGTTATCACTGACAAGCGAACCAAAACCGGCGGACAAGGCACTCCTTGTCCGCCGGTTTTACACCATAGGAGAAACAAACATGGAAAATCAAGTACTCATTGATTCCGCCCTGTCCTGCGGCGCGGCCAAGGCCAATTTGCTTGACCAGCAGCAAATCGTTCTGTCCAATACCTTCCGGGCCATCTGTGAAAGCAACCAATGCGGCGGATACGGAAAATGCTGGATGTGTCCGCCGTATATTGGCGCCATCGAGGAGTTGATGGAGAAAGTGCGTAGCTATCCCAGAGCTTTACTGTATCAGACCATCTATGAAATCGAGGACAGCTACGATATTGAGGGTATGTTCGAAGCAGGGGCAAACCACGCCCAGGTCAGCCAGCGGCTGCAAAAGGAAATGGCGTCTGTCATTGGGAAACCCTTTTTACACCTGACCTGCGGGGGATGCCACCTCTGCCCGACCTGCGCCAAACGCAGCGAGGAGCCATGCCGTTTCCCGGACAAGGCGCTGCCTTCTCTGGAGGGTTACGGCGTGGATGTGTACAACACCACGAAAGATACGCCTCTTAAGTACATCAATGGGCAAAATACGGTGACATACTTTGGTATGGTACTGTTTTCGGAGTAGACTATGGGAAATTTGAAAATCTGGCAAAACATGGAGCAGAAGAGAAGTCATCAACATTTGTAATTCCAGATCAGTATCAAGTACTCTTAATTGGCAGTGATAGACGTGATGGTTCCTGGAATGGAAATTCTGACGTAATGATTTTAGCTTCATTAAATCGAAACAACAAGACAATTTCTTTTATTTCTTTCATGCGAGATACTGGTGTAAATGTTCCAAATGTTGGATATGGAAAACTTAATTGTTCTTTTGCCAAAGGTGGAGCAAAGCTGTTACAAAGCACACTTGAATCAAATTTTCAAATCTCGATTGATAATTACATCGCAACTGATTTTGTCAGCATGGCCGATATAATTGATTTATTCGGGGGCGTTGATCTTGATATAACAGATGCAGAGATTCCAGTAATCAATGGTTATATCAATGAAATGGCAACATTGAGAGGATTTGATCCGTCAGAATATCAGCTTTCAGCGGCTGGAACATTACATTTAAATGGTTTGCAGGCAGTTGGATATATGCGTGATCGTTATGTAGGAAGCAACGATTTTCAGAGAACCGAACGCCAAAGAATTGTTCTGCAAAAACTTCTTGAAAAGCTTAAAACCATGAATGCATTAGAAATATTGAAATTAGGTTCATCAATGACAAGCTTGTCAATTCAGCATAATTTTACAGCTGAGCAAATCGCTGGATTGACCACACTTGCTTTGGAATGCAGAAATTATACAGTGGTAATGGATCGTATTCCTTATGACGGATTATATACTTCAAATGGAGAAAATCTGGATCCTGTATGGCCAGAAACCATTGAAAAACTGCATGCAACAATTTATTAAAACAACGAGTAAAATGATGGTAACAAGTGTTTTTCAGGCCATCATTTTACTTCCAGACATATTTATTCGTTAAACTA
>ERZ773224.4446-NODE-4446-length-10737-cov-9.104662_pt1 | contig 10737 bp, 7 predicted proteins | sample MGYA00580526_ERZ773224 | MGnify/ENA primary metagenome ERZ773224 (study PRJEB29015, sample SAMEA2737743) | human gut metagenome | biome: human gut; feature: human-associated habitat; material: faeces | place: China | collected 2012 ...
GGGGCTTGCGCTTCACTGCTTTATAGAGTTACTTCTTGTGCTTTTTCTTGTACAGAACGACCAGCGCTATGATACCGGCGAGGGATACGCAGAGGATGCCTGCCCACATGCCGATGTGGCTGTCGTCGCCGGTCTTCGCCGGGGAGCCGGTGGCTTGGATTGTCGCCTTCTCCACGTATTCGCAGACCTCACAGGTGCGGGTCTTTTCTCCGTCCTTTCTGAACGTCGCCTTTTTGGTGATGACCCATTTGCCGAAGGTGTGGGACTCCTTGGCTACGACCACTTCGCCGCAGCACGACCATTTCTGCTCGTGGGTGGTCTTGGTGGTCGTCCATTCCTTCTTGCCGGTGTGGTTGTCGGAATCCTTTTCGCCGTATTTGCCGCCGCAGCCGGCGCAGGTTGCTTTCTCCGTGCAGGTGGCGGTGCCGCCGGAGCAGCTGACCGTCTCCGTGTGAGTCTTGTCACGTTTGCAGACGTGGGTGTGCGTACCGTCGCCGTTGGACGTCCACTTGCCCCAGTCGTGGCCGAGGGCGGGGATGGACACGTCTTTGGATGCGTCCTTTGCCCAGTCGGCTTTAAAGGAAACCTGATATCTCCCCAGGCCAGCCGCAAGGCAGGTCGGCTCGGTGATGACGGAATAGTCTCCCGTGACGGTTTCGGATTCCACGTGGGCAGCGTCATTCTCGCAGACGCGCTTCGCGGTACAGGTATAGCCGGTCCCGGTCTGCGTCCATGTATACGTTGCCGTACCCCAGGTATGGCCGATGGCGGGAAGGAGAACGTCCTTGGTCTGCGCGGGGAAGCCATACGCAGCAGAGAACGTTGCCGTATATGTGCCGGTACCTGCATTCAGGCAGGTCGGCGCCTTTTTCACAGCGTAGGCCACGGTCGCAATATCGGAGACATCGGCATCACAGTTTTTGCACTTGCCGGATGCCACGCACATATAGCCGTCCGTAACGGCTGTCCATGTATAGCTCGGTTCATCCCAGTCATGGTCGAGAACATTGCCGGTCTCGAAGGTTTCCGTTCCCTTTTCGCCGCAGAAAGTACAGGACTTGTAGTAGACCGCCTTTGCCGTGCAGGTGGCGGCGGATTTCAGGTATTGTTCTGCGACTTTCTCTGTAAAGCTGTGTGCGCCCAGCCCGCCGTATGCGGCGCCGCAGGTCGAACAGACTGCCCTGTCCTTGCAGGTGGCCTTGCCGCCGACGTGCGCGGCTTTGTTTATGATGGCATTGCAGCAAGAATACACCTGCCAGTGCTCCTTGTCGTCTCCCTGCCACTCGTTCGGCTTAAGGTCACTGTGGTTGGTGGGATCGAGGTTACCATACTCTTTGCCGCAGGTCGTACAGACGGCTTTTTTGTTGCAATAGGCCGTGCCGCCGGTATGGACATGGGCTGCGCCGGATTTCAACTCCAGCTTTTTGTCCGCATTGTATTCCACGTGGTAGCCGGTGTCATCGGAGGAGAAATAACCCGAATAGTCCGTATCGCTCGCAGTGGAAAATACCGTTTTTTTGGCTGAAATGCCAATATTTGCACCGCTGGCAACTGTGCCGAGCGTAATGATTGGCAAATCGCCGCTATTGGTAAATCCATATCCTAAGTACAGGTTTTCGGTGGTCGTGGCTGAATCAGGCGTATATGTCCGGGTGTTCCCGGTAATAACGGTGGAACCGGAGATGCTGATCTTGCCGACACCGGACCATTTGTTGCTTTCCACGTATACACCGCCGCCGTGGTGGGCCTCATTTGTGTTGACTTTGTTTCCGGTGATGGTGCCGCCGTACAGATTCAATGCGCCTTTTGTGCCCACATAGATACCGCCGCCGTCACTGGTGGCTGTGTTCTCCGTGATCGTGCCGCCGTACATGTTCATCGTGCCGTTTGCTACCTCAACGCCGCCGCCAAAGCCTGTTCTATTGCCGCCTCTCAGCGTGCCGCCGTACATGTTAAAAGTGGCATTATAATTGCCAGCATCGTCAACACTGACGCAGCCTTTTGAACCGCCGGAAACCGTCCCCGTCTTTTGGGCGCTGCAATCGCACAGATAAAGCGTGCAATCCATATAGCCAACCCAAATAAAGTATTGTCCCAAATTGAGCGTATGCCCGTTCAGGCAGAGATAGAGCGTCTTTCCTCGCTGGTCGCTATCTCCCAGGACTCTCAAATCGTCGTCTAGCGTTATGTCATTCTCCAGATAAGCGTAGGCTACGTTGACTTTTTCGATGTTGAAAATCTGGCGAAGGGAGTTTGCCGTTTTGCACGCCGTATAGGTCACGTCCTGGTGGCTGGTATGATCGCCCGCGTTGACGCTGCCGCCGCAGAAGCAGTGGGTATGCGTCGCCTGCACGGCAATGCCGTTCTCCGCAAGCTGCGGAGCGAGGCCGGACGCTTCGCCGTCTTCAGGCGTCCCGTCCTCTTCAAACGCTTCGTCGTCCTCGTCTTCGGGCGCGGGATCGTCCACATCCGGCACTTTGGTATACAGAGCGCAGTTTTCCGGCTGCGCGCCCTCTGCGCCGCAGACGGGGCAGCCTTCGTTCATTTCTTCCGCTGTGCAGGCCGTTTCGCAGATGCACGCGGGCAGGTTTTCCCCGCCGTCCTCGGCAAAGGCTGCGGTGGGCAGCACCGACAGTGCCATGACGAGCACAAGCAGAATACTGAGCAGTCGTTTCTTCATGGTGATTCCTCGCTTTCTTCCGGCGTCTCCCGTCCCCCATGGGAGGCGCGTTGACAGAAGGGCATTGCATCGGGATATATCACGATGCAAGAGAGTACTCCCTTGCAATACGTATCGGCTTATTTCTTCACAGGCTCTGTCAGCCCGGTGAGGGAAAATTCGTAGCGCATGGCCAGCGCCTTAAAGAGCTTCTGCATCACCTGTTCGGCAATTCCCCGGATGTCCAGCCCCTCGACGAAGCGGATGACCTGCTCCACTTCCTCCTTGGGGACGTTGTACGCCCGCAGGCTCATGGTGAGAAACAGCCTTAGCTTCTTTTCCAGCGTCAGCTCCCCGTCGCAGGGGTGTGCCATATAGCCGCGCATGATGCTGGCCGAGCCGATCTCCATATCGTAAAAGTCCCGCTCTGTGGCGTCCGGCAGGTAGCTGCCAAAAATGCCGTGCAGCTCCTTCGCCGTCTCCCGGAGAATATATTCGGAGGCCTCCTTCTCGGTGTAGGCTTCGATGTAGATTTCCCGGAGATTTTCGTTCAGCTCCGTCAGGGTCATCTGGATGGCCGTCTCCACCGCGTAGACGTACACCGGCGGCAGCTTCGCCCCCGCCTCCCCCCGCGCCATGGCGAATTGGTTGGAGAACATGAATTCCACCAGCTCCGTCAGGACGCCGTCCTTGGCACGGAAAATATTCTGGAAGGTGCTGTAGGAAACGTCGGCTTTTTCAATGATCTCCGCCAGCGTCGAACGTTTGTAGCCCTTTTCCAGAAAGAGCCGAACACAGACGGTGAGAATCCGTTTTTTCGCGGGCAGACTTGCGCTTGTAATGGCCATAGGGGTCACTCCTCTTATTGGATGGTATATATACCATCAGTATATCACGCTTCCTTAAGAATCGCAATCCCTTTTTTGGCGCAAATCGGGGAAACTTTTCCCGAAATGGAATCTTAAGAAACGCCGGCATCGACTTTCTTTGGCGCATGTGCTATGATGGGACAAAAAAGGCAGGTGCATGATATGCGGGAGATCTTATTGCTGGAAGACGACACGACGCTGGGCAGGGGCATTCAGCTGGCGCTGCAAGACCCGGATGTGACGATCGCCCTGACCGGGACGCTTTCTCAGGCGCGGGAAATGCTGGCGCAGAAGAAATTTGACCTGCTGATTCTGGACGTGAATCTCCCGGACGGCAGCGCTCTGGATTTGCTGCGGGAGGTGCGGCAGGGGGAAGCCGTTCCCGTGATCCTCCTGACGGCAAATGACTTGGAGATGGACGTGGTCACCGGGCTGGAATCCGGGGCGGACGACTACATCACGAAGCCCTTTTCCCTGGCAATTCTCCGGGCGCGGGTGAACGCCCAGCTTCGCCGGAGAGTGAAATTCTCCTGCGTGGAACTGGACGGCTTCCGGTTCGATTTTGAGCGGATGGCGTTCTGGAAGAACGGTGAACCCATTGAGCTGAGCAAGACGGAGCAGAAGCTCCTGCGGCTTCTGGTGGAGAACCGTGGGCAGACCGTATCCCGGGGCGTTCTTATTGACCGCATCTGGACGGACGGGGCGGATTTTGTGGACGAGAACGCCCTGTCCGTCACGGTGAAGCGTCTGCGGGTCAAGCTGGAGGACGACCCGTCCAGCCCCCAATACCTGAAAACGGTGTACGGCCTCGGCTACACATGGGCGGTGAAGTGATATGACGGCCTTGGGATACGGAATTCTCGCGGCGGCAATCGTCCTCTGCGCCGCCGCGGTCTGGTGTGAGCGCCGGAAGACCCGCCGGACACTGGAAAAGCTGAATGAGATGCTTACCGATGCCATGCGGGGGGACTTTACGGAGGACAGCTTCGACGAGACGCTGCTTTCCGCGCTGGAAAGCAAGCTTGCCCACTACCTGGCGGCGTCCACGGTATCCGCCCGGAACGTGAGCACGGAAAAGGAAAAGCTGAAAACCCTGATCGGGGACATTTCCCACCAGACGAAAACACCCATTGCCAACATTCTGCTCTATGCCCAGCTCCTGCGGGAGCAGCCGGGGAACACGGTGTGTCTGGACGCGCTGGACGCCCAGACGAAAAAGCTGCAAAGTCTCATTGAAGCGCTGGTGAAGACCTCCCGGCTGGAATCCGGGGTAATCGCTCTGCGCCCGGAGCCGGGGGCGCTTCAGGACGTTCTATCCTCGGCGGTATCCCAGCTGGAGCCGAAGGCCGGGGAAAAGGGCATTTCCATCACTTTTCTTCCCACGGATGCCGAAGCGGTTTTCGACGCAAAATGGACGGAGGAAGCCGTATTTAACCTGCTGGACAACGCCGTCAAGTACACCCCCGCCGGCGGGGCGGTTCGTGTGTCCGCGTCCGCCTACCAGATGTTTTCGGCCATTCACGTAGCGGACAACGGGCCGGGGATACCGGAGGACGAGCAGCCGAAGGTATTTCAGCGCTTCTACCGGGGCTTAAGCAATCCCACGGAGGAAGGCGTGGGCATCGGGCTGTATCTGGTGCGTCAGATCGCCGAGGGGCAGGGCGGCTACGTGAAGGTCAGCTCCAGGCCGGGCGAGGGCAGCACATTTTCCCTGTACCTCCCCCGGGAAATCTGTCAACACTGTTAGATTCCGGAAAGAATGTAGAAAGAATCCTGTAGTAAAGTCTGTAGTGTGAAAACAATACAGACTTTTCTATTTGGGAGGTTATTATGAGTATTTTGGAAACCAGAAACCTGCGCAAAATCTACGGCTCCGGTGACACGGAGGTTCGGGCGCTGGACGGCGTGAACCTGAGTGTGGACAGCGGCGAATTTGTCGCCATTGTGGGCACCTCCGGCTCCGGGAAATCCACCCTTCTGCACATGCTGGGCGGCCTTGACCGGCCCACCTCCGGCAGCGTGATCGTGGACGGGAAGGACATCTTTTCCCTGAAAGATGAAGCGCTGACCATTTTCCGCAGGCGGAAGATCGGCTTTGTCTTCCAGAGCTACAATCTGGTGCCGGTGCTGAACGCGAGGGAAAACATCGTCCTGCCCATCCAGCTGGACGGGCGGCAGGTGGACGAGGATTTCCTCGACAAAATTGCAAACACGCTGGGCCTTGAAAAGAAGCTGGGGAGCCTTCCCAGCCAGCTGTCCGGCGGTCAGCAGCAGCGGGTGGCCATCGCCCGCGCCCTTGCCGCCGCCCCCGCCATCATTCTGGCGGATGAGCCTACGGGCAATCTGGATTCCAGAACCAGTCAGGACGTGCTGAGCCTGCTGAAAGTCACCAGCCAGAAATTTGCCCAGACCATCGTCATGATTACCCACAACGAGGAAATCGCCCAGACGGCGGATCGGATCATCCGCATTGAGGACGGACGGATCGTGAGGTGAGCGGCATGAAGGTGAAAAACGGAAGCTGCATTCGCCATTTAAGCTTCAAGACCCTGATGGCCGCGAGAAAGCGGAACATCATCGCGGTGCTGGCGATCGCCCTGACCGCCCTGCTGTTCACGTCCCTCTTTACCATCGTAATGTCCATCAACGAGACGAACCAAAACTACCAGTTCCGCTCTGTCGGCGGGTATGCCCATGGTGCGTTCAAGGACGTGGACGAAGACCAGATCGCGGTGCTTTCGGCACATCCCGACGTCAAAGCCGTGGGCGTGCGGACGGTGTTGGGTCTTGCCATGCAGGGCGCTTTTGAAAAGGACTACGCCGAAGTCAGCTACATGGACGACAACAACGCCAAGTGGAGCTTTTCCCAGCCCACGGTGGGACGCACCCCGAAAAGCGGGAACGAAATTACCATGGACACCAAAGCTCTGGAGCTTCTCGGCGTAAAGCCGGAGCTGGGGGCACAGGTGAAGGTCACTTACACGCTGGCGGACAAAGAACAGATGGGCTGGGACATCACCGACACCTTTACGCTGGTAGGCTGGTGGGACTACGACGAGCTGCTGAGCGTCCACTTCCTCAACGTTTCCAAGGAATACGCCCAGAAGATCGAAAAAAAAGCCGTGGCGGGAGGCTTAAAGCCCTTCCGCACGGATTTGAGCGTCATGCTGAGAAGCTCCCTGAACATTGAAAACGACCTGACCAGAATCGGCGAGGACTGCGGCTACAGCATCGGCGAGGAGGCGGGGCAGCTTCGCATCGGCGTCAACTGGGGCTATACCGCTACCCAGATCTGGGACACGCTGGGCGTTGGGGGAATCCTCGCCATGCTCGCCGTGCTGATTCTGGTGGCGTTTACGGGATATCTGGTGATCTACAACATTTTCCAGATCTCCGTGGCGGGGGACATCCGCTACTACGGACTGCTCAAAACCATCGGCGTCACGCCGAAGCAGCTGCGGCGGCTGATCCGCCAGCAGGCGCTGCTGCTGAGCGCGCTGGGCATTCCGGTGGGTCTGCTGCTGGGCTACGGCGTGGGCGCGGCGGCGGTTCCCATCACCATGTCCACCTCCACGATGGGAGGCCGGTACACCACGGTCAGCGTTTCCCCATGGATATTCCTGTTTTCCTCAGTGTTCGCCCTGCTGACGGTGCTGCTTTCCTGCGCCCGGCCGGGGCGAATTGCCGGGAGGGTCTCTCCTGTGGAGGCGGTGCGCTACACCGAGCGTCAGTCGGCGGGGAAAACGCACCGGAAGGGCAGCAAAGTCACGCCTGTTCAGATGGCCGCCGCCAACTTAGGCAGAGATAAAAAGAAGACGGCGCTCGTGATGGTGTCGCTGTCCCTGACCGTCGTTCTGCTGAATCTGCTGGTCACGTTTATCGGCGGCTTCGACATGGACAAATACCTGAGCCGGCGAAGCTGCGCGGACTTCCTCATCAGCACACCGGACTACTTTAACTATCGGGGTTTTTCCCTGACCAAAGAGGCTGTGGAACCGGTGCGGGCAAACACAGCGCACTCTCTGGAGGGCTTTGCCTATCAGACCGGCGGGGTGGGTATGTATCTGCCGGAAAGCGTCTGGCGGGATGAAGCCGCCTTCTACAGCCGGGATACGGATATGGACATCGACGCGCTTCTCGCCCAGACGCCAAGAGACGGCGACAAGGTGCAGGCGGCGTCCCAGATAGAGGGGCTTGACCCGACGCTTGGAGAAAAGCTCACGGTGATCGACGGCAGCTTGGATTCCCTCTGGGAACCGGACAGCCATGCCATCGCCATTGCCGTGAATCTGGATGATTCCGGGAAGCTGCCTGACCCCGGGATTTATCCCGCCGTGGGCGAGAAAATCAAAGTCACCTATGGAAACGGCGATACTGCGTACGACGTAAACTACACCGTCTGCGCACTGGTGGACGTTCCCTACAACATGAGCAGCCGGTTCTATACCATGGGCTATGAGGCAATCCTCAGCGCGGACGCCCTGTACCGGGACGCCGGGGAGGACAACGTGTTCCCCATGCTCTACCTCTTCGACACCCCCAGTCCCGAGGCGGAGGCCGCCGCGGAAAGCTACCTTGCCCAGCTCACTTCCGACCCCGACAGTCCCCTGATGTACGAAAGCAAGGCGACCCACCGGGCATATTTTCAGGAGTTCCGGATGACCTTTGTGATTCTGGGCGGGCTGCTGTGCGCCATCATCGGCATTGTGGGTATTCTGAATTTCTTCAACGCCATGATGACCGCCATTCTGGCGCGGAGCCGGGAATTCGCGGTTTTGCAGTCGGTGGGCATGACCGGCCGTCAGCTGGAAACCATGCTTCTCTGGGAGGGGCTGCTGTACACCCTTGGTTCCGGCCTGATCGCGGGGCTTCTGTCCGCCGCAGTGAACCCGCTGGCGGGGCGGCTTCTGGAAAGCGCCTACTGGTTCTACAGCTATCACTACACCATCACCCCGGTACTGGCCATGCTGCCCGCCTTCATCGTGCTTGGCTGTGCCATCCCGGCGGTCATGTACCGTCAGGCGGTGAAGCAGAGCATCGTTGAGCGGCTGAGAAGTCTGGATACGTAACTATGGAAACAGCGGGAAGCCGGTCGGCCTCCCGCTGTTTTTTTGAATTTTTTTGCATTATCGTGTGTTTTACTTGAATTGGTCCGGTTTATTGGACACATCGCATTGTATAATCCTCTCAGAAACCCAAAAAAGATTATGGATGGAGGAAAAACTATGCGTTTTACGATCAGTGGTTTTGGTGGAGCGTCCAAAGAGGGACAGGAAACTCCGGCAGCGCGGGAGGCAGAACCGGTCAGCGCCGCGCCCCGGAAGTCTGTGGTGCAGGTTTGTTTTCCGGAGACCGGAAGGTCGCTCGCCTATTACAACGACCGGTTCGACCTGAAGGCCGGCGACCGGGTCTATGTGAGCGGCAAGCTGGAAGGGGTTCTCGGCATCGTGACCAGCGTGAATTACAATTTCAGGATTCGGCTGTCCGAATATCAGAAGGTCATTTTCCAGGTAAATACCCGGGTGCACGGCAGATTTTACATGTCCGCTTCCCATTTTATCACCTTCGACCCCGCTGCTCTCCCCGCCGCCCAAGTAACAAGCTGGTTCCGGGCACCCGTCGGCGAAGGCGAGGAATTTGCCAGCGGAAACGACGATTTCCCCTTCTCTCTGGAGCATTTGGAAGAAATGAAAGTCACCAATGCCATTGCGGAGCGGGGACACGATTACTTCATGGAGAACCGCGTCCGTTATCTCTGTCTGGATGGGACAAAGGGGTATGCAGTCGTGGAAGGGACAAAAGCATACGCCGTTGAATTCCGCTATCACGACGGGGAAATCCAGAATTTACTGTGCGACTGCTTTTGCAGCTATCCCTGCAAGCATGAATTTGCCGCAATGCTTCAGCTTAAGGAGACGCTGGGACACATTGCCAAGCACTATGCGCATGAGTACGAGCAGACCGGCTATTTTGCGGCTATCGCAAAGGAGACATTTTTCGCATTTGCCATCAGTAACTGTCAGGAGGGCGGTTTTTCTCTGTGACGGGGAGAGACTGGCGGCTCCCGCCGGTCATTGCCTGCGCCGTTTCTCCCTGAAATTCCATTTCATTGCCCCTGCGGCTTGATCTCGACCGTCCTCCCACCCAGATTTTCATAGACGCGGTGGGAAACGGACAAAACTGTCCGCCCCTCAGAGGCGCGGCGCAGAGCTTCCAGAACGCGCTCCTCCGTCTCGGCGTCCAGATTTGCCGTGATCTCGTCCAGCAGAAGCACCGCCGGGTCCGCCGCCGCGGCGCGGGCGATGGACAGAAGCTGCCATTCGCCCTGTGAGAACATGCCCTCGGTGCATACCGTGGCGTAGCCCTCCGGCAATGCCTGAATAGCCGCGTCGATCCCGGCAAGGTGCGCCGCGTTCTTTGCCATATCTTCCGTTATCTGCGGGTCACCAAGGGTGATCTGATCCAGCACCGTCCCCGGCACGCGGGAAAAGTGCTGCTCCACACAGCTGATGCAGGTTCGGCGCTCCTGATCCGAAATGGCCGAAACGTCCACGCCGCCAATGGTGATCGTACCGGCTTCCGGACGATAAAGCCCCAGCAGAAGCTTGAACACAGTGCTTTTTCCTGCGCCCGTCCGGCCTACCAGCGTGACCTGCTCGCCCTGCCTTACGGTCATGGAAAAGTCCTGCAAAACAGGCTTTTCCCCGTAGCCGAAGGTCACGTGGGACAGTACCACGTCCCCCCGGGCGGCGGTTTCCCGATGCTCCGGAATGTCGCGCTCCGGCTGGCTTAAGAATGCGTCGATGCGCTTGACCCCGGCCATGGCCGACTGAATGGTCTGAATCTCCATGCCAAGGCTCTCAATGGGGGCAAAAATGCGGGATATGTAGCTGATAACGGCCACCGACGTGCCGACAGACATGCCGAAAAGGCGCAGGATTTCCGCATTTCCGGAGGCGGACAGCAGCATGACGATGCCCACCACCACGGCGTTCAGCAGCAGAACCACCGGCGAATAGATGGCGTCGTAAAAATTGGTGCGCTCCATGGCGGCGTAGCTGTCCCCGATGCGCTTATCGTACCGGCGCTCCATGTAATCTTCCAGCCCCAGCGCACGGATGGTGCGGATATTGTGCAGCGTCTCCGGCACCTGTCCGGACACGGCGGCGACGGCGCGGCGGTTGTTCAGCTGGGCGGCCAGCATCCGCT
>ERZ773224.4448-NODE-4448-length-10733-cov-8.742180_pt1 | contig 10733 bp, 10 predicted proteins | sample MGYA00580526_ERZ773224 | MGnify/ENA primary metagenome ERZ773224 (study PRJEB29015, sample SAMEA2737743) | human gut metagenome | biome: human gut; feature: human-associated habitat; material: faeces | place: China | collected 2012 ...
TCACAGGGAGCCGCGCGGCATTTTGCTTCAGAGCAGACCCTGCACCAGAATGACGGCGATCAGGACCGGCAGAACGTATTTAAAGTAGGGCATGACCCACTGCGGCATTTTGGGGCCGCTGCCGGTGTTGCACTCGGCGGTGTATTTGTCGAAGCCCCAGCCCCATTTGGTGACACAGAACAGCAGATAAACAAGGCTGCCGCCCGGCAGCAGAACGTTGCTGACAAGGAAGTCCTCAAAATCCAGTACGGTGCTGCCCGCGCCCAGGGGCTGGATGCCGCTCCACACGTTGTAGCCCAGCGCGCAGGGCAGGCCCAGCACGACCAGCGCCGCCGCGCCCACCAGACAGGCCCTGCGGCGGTCCCAGCCGAAATTCTCCCGCGCACAGGCGATGATGTTCTCAAACACTGCAATGACCGTGGAGAAGCTGGCGAACGTCATGAACAGGAAGAACAGCGCGCCCCACAGGCGTCCGCCCGCCATGTTTGTAAAGACGTTGGGCAGCGTGATGAAAATCAAGCTCGGTCCCGCGTCGGGCGAGATGCCGAAGGAGAAGCAGGCCGGGAAGATGATAAGGCCCGCGCAGACCGCCACAAAGGTGTCCAGCACGCAGATGCGGGCGGCCTCACCCGGCAGGGTGAAGCCGCGGTCCATGTAGCTGCCGAAAATCTCAATTGCACCGATGCCGAGGCTTAAGGTAAAGAACGACTGGTTCATGGCCGCCGTGATGACATTGCCCAGGCCCTGCCCGGTGGCGCGGGACCAGTCGGGCAGCAGGTAGAAGGCCAGGCCCTCGCCCGCGCCGGGCAGCGTGAAGCTGTGCACAACCAGCACAAGGATCAATACGAGCAGGGCGCTCATCATCCATTTGCCGACCTTTTCCAGACCGCCCTGCAGGCCGCGCCCGCAGACGACAAAGCCCGCCAGCGTGATGACGACCATCCAGAAAACCATCTCGACAGGGTTCGAGAGCATCTCGCCAAAGACGCCTGCGGCCTGCTCGGAGGTCAGGCCGTCAAAGCTGCCGGTCAGGAAGCGGAAGAAGTAGTCGACCATCCAGCCGGAGACGGTGGTGTAGTACATCATCAGCAGCACACAGCCCGCCATGCAGAACCAGCCGTGGATATGCCACTTGCTGCCCCCGGGCTCCAGCGCCTTGTAGGCGCTGCGCGCCGCGCCGCGGCCCGCACGGCCCACGGCCAGCTCCATCGTCAGGACCGGCAGACCCATGAGCACCAGAAAGAGCAGGTAGAACAGCACAAAGATGCCGCCGCCGTACTGGCCGGTGACTGTGGGGAAGCGCCAGACGTTGCCGATGCCGATAGCACAGCCCGCGCTGACCAGAATGAAGCCAAGGCGTGAGCCGAAGCTTTCGCGTTGATTTTGGGGATCCATATAATTCCTCTTTTCTGTCCAAAAGTAGAATTATTATAGCGTACCGCGGCGAAACTTGCAAGTGGAGAATCACAGTGTTATAATTATGGCAACACCCGCGGCGTGGGTCGATTGGAAATTTGCCCGTCAGCCTTGCGACAGCCGGAAGGCTCCGCGGGCAAATACTGTCCGCCCCTGCAAAGCGTGCAATACTTTACTAAGGAGTCAAAAATATGCTTCGTTTTGAATGTGACTATGGCGAGGGCGCGGCCCCCGCGGTTTTGGAGCTTCTGCAAAAGACCAATTTCGACCAGACCCCCGGCTATGGCGAGGATGAATACTGCGCCAAGGCTGCCGCGCAGATCAAGCGCCTGTGCGACGCTCCCGACGCCGACGTACACTTTTTCGTCGGTGCGACCCAGGCGAATCTGACCGTCATTGCGGCGGCGCTCAAGCCGTGGCAGGGCGTGCTGTGCGCCGACTCCGGGCACATCCATGTGCACGAGACCGGCTCCATCGAGGCCACAGGCCACAAGTGCCTGGCGCTGCCCGGCAAAAACGGCAAGATCACGGCCCGCCAGATCCGCAAAGCCGTGGAGGAGCACCGCGCCAACGCCAGCCACGAGCACGAGGTCCAGCCCGGCATGGTCTACATCTCGAACCCCACCGAGGTCGGCACCCTTTATAACAAGGAAGAATTGACCGACATTTCCGCCGCCTGCTACGAGCTGGGACTCTACCTGTTCGTGGACGGCGCGCGTATGGCCTACGGCCTGACGAGCCCCGCCAACGATCTGAGCCTGCAGGACTACGCCGCACTCTGCGACGTGTTTTACTTGGGCGGTACCAAGTGCGGTGCGCTGTTCGGCGAGGCCGTCGTCATCACAAACGACGATCTGAAGCCTGATTTCCGCTACTGCCTGAAGCAGCACGGCGGCATGCTGGCGAAAGGCCGCCTGCTGGGCGAGCAGTTCCTGGCTCTGCTGGACGGCGAGGACGGCAGCGGCAGCAGCCTGTATTTCACGATGGCGAAAAAGGCCGACGAGCAGGCCCTGCGCATCCGCGCCGCCTTTGAGGCAAAGGGCTGCAAGGTGCTGCACGACTCCCCGACGAACCAGCAGTTCTTTGTCCTGCCCGACGAGTGGTACGACAAGCTGGCCGAGACCTACGCCATGACCCACATGGGCAAGCCCGACAAGCACCACACCGCCGTGCGCGTATGCACCAGCTGGGCCACGAAGGACGAAGCCGTGGAGCAGCTGATAGCGGACGTGAACGGGTTGTAAGGCACCCGCCTCCCTTGTAGGGGCCGGGCATGCCCGGCCCGCAGCCTTCCCGCAAACGTTAGTCCGCCTTACAGTGGCGGGCGCACCAAAATAAAAGCCTCCTGCATCACAACCGATGCAGGAGGCTTTTGTATCTATTCAAATGGCTTCACGGCCTTGTTGGTTGTCTGCGCCGTGGCCGAAGCGATTGCTTCTGGCATGGCCAGGCGGCAGTGTAATGTGTCTTGGGGCGTTCCCCTTAACTCTGGTTATACTATACACTGCATTTATGTCCGCCCTGTCACGCCAATTTGAAAAATATGTTAAATCTCGGTTCCCTCAAATCACTTCTGGATGCGCTTGTCGCACTTGATGGCCAGCTTTGTGCCGACGGTCTGCAAAATCTGTACCAGCACGACCAGCAGCGCCGTGGCAAAGAACTCCAGCACCACGTTAAAGCGGTAGTAACCGTAGTTGATGGCGATCTTGCCAAGGCCGCCGCCGCCGATGATGCCGGCCATTGCGCCGTAACCCATGATGGTCGTGGCGGCAATCGTCACGTTGGCGACCAGGCTCGGCATGCTCTCGGGCACCATGACCTTGGTGATGATCTGCAGCGGCGTTGCGCCCATGCTCTGGGCGGCCTCAATGACACCCGCGTCCACCTCGCGCATACTGGTCTCGACCAGACGCGACACAAACGGGAACGATGCGATGACCAGCGGCACAATGGACGCCACCGTACCGATGGACGTGCCCACGATGGCGCGGGACAGCGGAATGACAATGATCATCAAAATCAAAAACGGCACGCTGCGCAGCAGATTCACCAGGCCGTTCAGCAGCGCCATGAGCCAGCGGGGCAGGGGACGCACGCCGCCCTGTTCGCCCGTGACCAGGCAGACGCCCAGCGGCAGACCGATGACCAGCGCCAGCAGCGTTGCGACGACGGTGGACCAGACGGTCTCCCATGTTTCAAACGGAATGGTGGGCAAAATCTGCAAGAACGTCTGCCATTCCTTGCCTGCAAAAAGCTCTGCCATCAGCCGTTCACCTCCTCAAAAGTAATGCCGGGATAGTTCCTGATGTACTCCAGTGCCGCGGCGGCCTTGTCGTCGTCGGGCAGCGCCAGCAGCATGCTGCCCAGCGTCTGGCCGTTCACAATGCGGGTGTCCGCCGCCATGATCGAGACGAGTGCGCCGCACTCAATGGCAAGGCTTGCCACCAGCGGCTTGTCCGTGGTCTGGGTGCCGCCGAAGGCCACACGCACCAGCTTGTGGCCGGGCAGGACCTCGGCCTGGGGCGCACCGGCGGGGTAGACGAGCCGCCGCGCCGCCTTGGATGTAGGATGGCTGAAGATAGCCTGTACCTCACCCTCCTCGACGACGGTGCCGTTATCGAGAATGGCCACACGGTTGCAGACCTCCTCCACAACGCTCATCTGGTGGGTGATGATGACGACTGTGATGCCCAGCTCACGGTTGATTTTTTGAATGAGCTGCAAAATGGCGTGGGTCGTGTTCGGGTCCAGGGCGCTCGTCGCCTCGTCGCAGAGCAGCACCTTCGGGTCCGTTGCCAGCGCACGGGCAATCGCAATGCGCTGCTTCTGGCCGCCGGACAGCTGCGCCGGGTAGGCATCGGCCTTATCGGGCAGACCAACCAGCTCCAGCAGCTCACGGGCGCGGGCCTCGGCCTTGTCTTTGGGGACCTTTGCCAGCTCCATCGGGAACATGATATTGCGCAGGCAGGTGCGCTGCATCAGCAGGTTGAACTGCTGAAAAATCATGGTGATCTCACGCCGGGCGGCGCGCAGGTCGGCGGCGCGCAGGTCCTGCATCTGCTTGCCGTTGACGATGACATTTCCCTCGTCCGGGCGCTCCAGCATATTGATGCAGCGTACCAGTGTTGATTTTCCGGCGCCCGACATACCGATGATGCCGTAGACGTCGCCGTCCCGGATCGTCAGGTTGATGTCGTTCAGCGCGACGACCGTGCCGCCCTGCGTGGCAAAGCGCTTGGTCAGGTGTTGCAGTTCGATCATGGGTGATTCTCCCTCATTTACAAAGATAGCGAATGAGCACAAAAACTCATTCGCTATTGATTGTACTCTATATTCCGGCAGGTTGCAAGGGCTTTCTTTGCGGCTGCCAGCGGGCGCATATGGAATGCGCCCCTACAATTTCGTTGCCTGTCGTACCGTAGGGGCGGATTCCATATCCGCCCGTGCCTGTTTACGGCGGTGCGAGGCTTTATCTTAGAAAATCGGCACAACCGCACCGTCGTAGGTGCTGTTGATGTAATCCTTGACCTTGTCGCTGGTCAGGGCAGCGTACAGCGCCTGAATGGCGGGGTCGTTCTCGCGGCCTTCCTTCACAACCAGTACGTTGGCGTAGGTCTGGGCAGCCTCGGAGGAAGCATCCTCGGTAGCAAGAGCGTCCTTGCCGACGGAGAAGCCGGCCTCCATTGCGTAGTTGCCGTTGATGACGGCGAAGTCAACATCCTGCACGGTGCGGGGCAGCTGGGCAGCCTCGATCTCCTTGATCTGCAGGTTGTGGGGGTTGTCGGTGATGTCGTTGACCGTAGCGGTCAGACCGGCGCCGTCGCGGACGGTGATCAGGCCCTGGGCGGCCAGCAGCTGCAGAGCGCGGGCCTCGTTGGTGGTGTCGTTGGGCACGGCGATGGTCGCGCCGTCCGCAATGTTTGCCAGATCATCGCTCTTGCCCGGATAGATGCCGAACGGCTCATAGTGGACCGCGCCGACGCTGACCAGATGGGTGCCGTTCTCCTCGTTGAAGCTGTCGAGGTAGGGGGTGTGCTGGAAGTAGTTGGCGTCAACCTCGCCGCTCTCGGTGACGAGGTTGGGCTGGACGTAGTCGCTGAACTCAACAACCTCGAGGTCGATGCCCTGCTCGGCCAGAACCTCCTTAGCCACGTTCAGAATCTCGGCATGGGGCGTGGGGGAGGCAGCGACCTTCAGGGTCGTACCGGCCAGTTCGCTGGTCTCGGCGGTGGACTCGGCAGCCTCGGAGGAAGCTGCGGTGCTCTCGGTGGAGGCAGCCTCAGAGGATGCGGCGACGGAATCAGTAGAAGCGGAGGAGCCGCAGGCGGCCAGCGACAGGGCCAGAGAAGCGGCGAGCGTTGCAGAAATCAGTTTTTTCATGGTAAATTCTCCTTTATATATCGTCAGGTGTGTTGGTTTTGAACGGTCAGCTTCCCTCAAAGCGTCACATTCGCACACCGGGCTGCTTGTAAACGGAACCTCTTTCCATAGTCACAAACTTCCTTTCCAAACAAAAGCGGGATGTCGGCTTTCCGGCATCCCGCTGCAAGTTTTCATTATGCGCTGTAATTTGCGCACAAGAAAGCCGGCACAGGACGCTTACGCATCATGCACATGCACATCATCATACCAAAGCAGACTGCATTCATAGTTCTGTACCCCTTTCTTGAATCTTTGGTCGGCGTTGTTTGCCTTCCATGGCTCACAGTATACGCCTGTGAACCGATTCTGTCAACACTTGTTTGCATAAAATTGCACATTTCGGCATTTTGCATATATCCTACTATTTTAATAGGTTGATAACTTGCAAAATTCCTAGAATTATGCTATGATTAGTGTTACTAATTCCGATAAAGGGAGCTTTACCATGAAATTTTCGACCCGTGACCGTTATGCCCTGCGCCTGATGGTGGAACTGGCCAACCGCCCCAACGACCTGATCCCGCTGAAGGACATCAGTGATAAGCAGCGCATCAGCTTAAAATATCTGGAGCAGATCGTCACCCCGCTGGCGAAGGCCGGGCTGGTATCCAGCGTGCGCGGTGCGCAGGGCGGCTACCGGCTTGCGCGCCCGGCAGGGGAGATCACCTCCGGCGAGATCCTGCGCGCCGTCGAGGGCGAGCTGACGGCCATCCCGTGTTTGGCGTCGTCGGTGGACTGCCCCCACCGCAGCCAGTGCCACACGCTGGACTTCTGGTCCGGGCTGAATGACCTGATCAATAAATATGTGGATGGCATCACGCTGGAGCAGCTGCGGACGATGCCCGAGGTGCCGGAGGAACAGGAAAGCTGTGAGTAAGGTCATGCACGGGCGGCAGAGCCGCCCGCACCCAATAAAACCCCGCCCCGCCTGTCAAAATCAACAGGCGGGGCGGGGTTTTATTGCTTATTGCGTTACTTCAATTACAGATTAAAATACCGCTTCGCATTATAATAGCTGATGCCCTCGACGATCTTCTTCAGAGACTTCTCGTCGTTGGGGTACTGGCCGTTCTCGACCCAGTTGCCGATGAGGTTGCACATCAGGCGGCGGAACAGCTCGTGGCGGGTGTAGCTCAGGAAGCTGCGGCTATCGGTCAGCATACCGATGAAGTTGCCCAGCAGGCCCAAGCGGGCCAGGGTCTTCATCTGCTGGTACATGCCGTCGTCGGTGTCGCAGAACCACCAGGCGGAGCCCAGCTGGATCTTGCCGGGGATCTCGTCATCCTGGAACGCACCCAGAATGGTGCCCAGCATGTCGAAGTCGGCGGGGTTCAGGCTGTACAGGATGACCTTCGGGCAGGCGTCTTCTTTGGTCAGTGCGCTCAGCAGGCTGCTGATGGTAGCGCTGCAATCGGTCACGGCGATCATATCAAAGCCGGTGTCGGGGCCGAGCTTGCGGTACATCTTGTCGTTGACATTGCGCAGGCAGCTGTAGTGCATCTGCATGACAACGTTGTGCTTCTTGTACAGGGCACCCAGCTTCAGCAGCAGGTAGGTGGTGTACTCGTCGCCTTCCTCCTTGGTCAGGGTCTCACCGGCCATGGCCTTCTTGAAGGCAGCAGTTGCCTTCTCAGCGTTCGTTTCGGCGAAGGGGATGTAGTCCAGACCGTGGTCAGAAGCGCGGCAGCCCATCTCGACGAAGAACTCCAGGCGTTCTTCCAGCGCACTGACAACGCAATTTGCGCAGGCAAACTTGCGGCCCACAACTTCCTCCAGCTTATGGATGTAATCGGCGAAGCCCTCCTTGCGGATGTTCAGGACCTTGTCGGGGCGGAAGGACGGGGCGACGACGACCTTGATGGTCGGGTCTTCCTTGATCTTCTTGTGCCACTCGAGGGAGTCGATGGGGTCGTCGGTGGTGCCGACCATGGCAACGTTGCTCTGCTCGATCAGGCCGCGGACGGTCAGCTTCGGGTCATGCTGCAGCTTGTCGTTGCAGAGGTTCCAGACCTCCTCGGCGGTCTCGCCGTTCAGCACGCCCTCATAGCCGAAGTACTTCTTCAGCTCGAGGTGGCACCAGGTATACATCGGGTTGCCGATGGCCATTTCCAGGCTCTCGGCAAACTTCTGAAAGCGCTCACGATCCGGCTTGTCACCGGTGATGTACTCCTCGGGCACGCCGTTGGAGCGCATCACGCGCCACTTGTAGTGGTCGCCGAAATAGTAGTCGCTGCCGTCGGCCAGCACCTGATGGCCGCCCAGCCAGACCTGCGCGATGTTCTCAAAGCGGCGGTTCTCATAAATTTCCTGCGGGGGAATATGGCAGTGGTAATCCACGATGGGCAGCTTGGCCGAATAGTCGTGGTACAGATGCTGCGCGGTAGGGGTCTCCAGCAAAAAGTCCTTGTCCATAAATACTTTCATGTACAGACGCTCCTTAATGATGTTATAAATGATAGTCGGGGGAATGCCGCCCCGGGCCCTGATAGCACATACCTTGCGCTGTAAAGATGACCCAAAACAGCATGCTCTGCTATTATTATACATAACTATTTTACCTTGCACAAGTTGCAAAAATTGCTTGTTAATCGAAATTATAGCCAAAAAGTGCGGTTCTTTGTTGTGCAAGATGCGGAATCCCAAAATTGGCCTCAAAACTGCGCAAAATATGTGCGCTGTTTACGGAATGAATCTTGACGAAACGGCCTAAAGAAAATATAATTCAGGTAACAGGACGTGCTGCAGCCCCCCGCTGCGCACCAGATTTGTTTATGGTAAGGAGAAGCATATATGGATACCTTGAATTATGAAGTTCTTGCAAAATCCGGCTACAACGGCTATATTTTGAAAAACGCCCCGGAGAAGGTCCTGCAGTTCGGCGAGGGCAACTTCCTGCGCGCGTTCGTGGATTACTGGTTCGATCTGGCCAACGAGAAGGCCGACTGGAACGGCAAGTGCGTTCTGGTCCAGCCCATCGCCCCCGGCCTGGCCAAGATGATCAACGAGCAGGAGGGTCTGTACACCCTGTATCTGCGCGGCAGTGAAAACGGCCGGAAGGTCGATGACAAGCGCGTTATCTCCAGCGTCTCCCGCTGCCTGAACCCGTATGAGGAGGAGGGCTTTAAGCAGATGATGGACGTCGCCGCCAGCGACGATCTTGAGATCATCGTTTCCAACACCACCGAGGCAGGCATCGTCTACGACCCCGCCTGCAAGCTGGAGGACGTGCCCGCATCCAGCTTCCCCGGCAAGCTGACCCAGGTGCTGTACCACCGCTACAAGGCAGGCAAGAAGGGCATCATCATGCTGGCCTGCGAGCTGATCGACAACAACGGCAAGGAGCTGCTCAAGTGCGTCAACCAGTACATTGACCAGTGGGGCCTGGACGACGGCTTCAGGAAGTACGTCAATGAGGACTGCACCTTCTGCGGTTCTCTGGTTGACCGCATCGTTCCGGGCCGCATCCGTGACCCGAAGGAGGTCGCCGAGCTTGAGCAGATGCTTCATAATCGTTCGTTTCCGTCCTTTCGCCGTTATTCGTCGAGTATCGATTGCAGAATGTCCAGCCCCTCGGCCAGCAGCGCGTCGGGGATGTTCAGCGCCGGCAGGAGGCGCACCTTGTCCTTTGCGGTGAGGACGAGCAGGCCCTTTTCCAGCGCGCGCGCGCAGACGGCCTTTGCGTCATGCGTCGTTTTGACGCCGAGCATCAGCCCCAGCCCGTCGACCGCTTCGACGGCGGGGTGCTTTCCGAGCGTTTCGCGGATGTACGCGCTCTTGCGCCGCACGCCGGCCAGCAGCGCGTCGTCGATGCGGTCGAGAATGCTGACCGCGCCGGCCGCGCAGACCGGGTTGCCGCCGAAGGTGGAGCCGTGCGACGAGGGCGTGAGCGTGTCGGCGGTCTTGGCGCCCAGCAGCGTCGCGCCGATGGGCAGTCCGCCGCCCAGTCCCTTGGCGGTGGTGACGATGTCCGGCGCTACGCCGTACTGCTCGAACGCGTAGAGCGTGCCGCTGCGGCCGTTGCCGGTATGCACATCGTAGATGAGCAGCAGAATCTCCCGCTCGGCGCAGAGCGCGGCGGCGGTTTGCACGAAGTTCCGGCTGAGCACGTTCACGCCGCCCTCGCCCTGCACCAGCTCGAGCAGCAGCGCGCATACGCTGCCGTCGAGCGCCTTTTCCAGCGCGCCGGCATCCTCCGGCGGCGTGTAGGCGAAGCCTGTCGGGAAGGGGAAGAAGGAATGATGGAACGCGTCCTGTCCGGTGGCGGCGAGGGTGGCCATCGTCCGCCCGTGGAAGGAGCCGGTCAGCGTGACGACGACGCCTCTGTTTGGGCCGTATTTGTCGAAGGAATATTTGCGCGCCGTTTTGATCGCGCACTCGTTCGCCTCGGCGCCCGAATTGGAGAAGAACACGCGCGACAGCCCCGTGCGCGCGCAAAGCCGCTCGGCCAGCTCGGCCTGCGGCGCGGAATAGTAGTAGTTGGAGGTGTGCGCGAACGCGCCGAGCTGCTTTTCGACCGCCGCCGTCCAGACCGGGTCGCAGTGGCCGAACGCGTTGACCGCGATGCCGCTGCCGAGGTCGATGTAGCGTTTTCCGTCGCTGCCGAACACCTCGCTGCCCGACGCGCGCGCGAACTCGAGCGGCAGCCGCCCGTAAGCGTGCGCGATATACGCGCTGTCCTTTTCAAATGTGTTCAAATGCGGCGTACCTCCTTTTATTTGATGAACATGGTGCCCAAGCCCTCGTCGGTTAGCATCTCGACGATGATGGAGTGGGGCACGCGCCCGTCGATGATGAAGACGCGGCGCACGCCGCCGCGGATGGCGTCGGTGCAGCATTCCACCTTCGGCAGCATGCCGCCGCAGATGACGCCGGACGTGATGAGCGCGTGCGCC
>ERZ773224.4449-NODE-4449-length-10732-cov-2.482064_pt1 | contig 10732 bp, 9 predicted proteins | sample MGYA00580526_ERZ773224 | MGnify/ENA primary metagenome ERZ773224 (study PRJEB29015, sample SAMEA2737743) | human gut metagenome | biome: human gut; feature: human-associated habitat; material: faeces | place: China | collected 2012 ...
TTTGGGGATTTGGAAACGTTTTAAATGGCTTTATCTACTTCAATGGTATCCAAGTAGTTTTTAGTTGGGTATTAATGTTCGCACTTTATTTTGTTCCTTACGCTTTAATGGTAGGAGAACTAGGGTCTGCGTTTAAAAATTCTGGTGGAGGAGTAAGTTCTTGGGTACATGAAACATTTGGTCCTAAACTTGCATACTATGCTGGATGGACATATTGGGCATGTCACGTTACTTATATTGCAAGTAAAGGTAGTGGTGGTTTAAAAGCATTAAGCTGGGCAATTTTTAGAAATGCTGAATTTTATGACTCACTTCCAACATTGTATGTGCAACTTGCTACACTTGCAGTATTCTTATTTTTCTGTTGGTTTGCTAGTAGAGGGTTAAATCCACTTAAACAATTAGCAACACTTGCAGGAACAAGTATGTTCGTTATGTCAATCTTATATATCTTAATGATGTTTGCTGCACCAGCAATTAATCCAAATGGGGGATATTTATCATTAGATTTTAGTTTTGACAAAATTGTTCCACAATTTAATGTTAATTATTTTACGTCACTTTCTATTTTAGTATTTGCAGTTGGTGGATGTGAAAAAATTTCACCTTATGTAAATAAAGTAGAAAATCCTTCAAAAGGATTCCCAAAAGGGATGATTGCACTTGCAATCATGGTTATGGTATGTGCTATTTTAGGTACATTTGCTATGGGTATGATGTTTGATCCATCAGTAATCAATGCATCACCAGAATCATTCAATTCATATGTATCAAATGGTGCTTACTGGTCATTCCAAAAATTAGGTCAATACTATCATATGGGAGATGCATTACTAATTATTTACGCATTATGTAATATGATTGGACAATTCTCAACATTAGTATTAAGTATTGATGCACCACTTAGAATGTTATTAGATAATGAAGATGCTAGACAATTTATTCCATCTAAATTATTAAAACAAAACAAATATGGTGCTTATGTTAATGGAATTAAAATGGTTGTGGCTTTATCTGGAAGTATTATTTTAATTCAAATCATTGGTGGACAAGGAGCTGCTGGAGTATTAGCCCAATTAAATAAATTAAATTCAGTATGTATGCCAATGCGTTATGTTTGGGTATTCTTAGCTTATATTGGTTTAAGAAAAGCCTATGATAAGATCCCAGCTGATTATCGTTTTGTTAAGAGTCAACCAGTTGCTTTATTCTTTGGTGGATGGTGTCTTTTTGTAACAGCTGCATGTTGTATCATGGGTGTTTACTCAACTGACTTATTTACAATGGCTTTAAATATTATTACTCCTGTTGTTTTAACTGCATTAGGAATAATTTTACCAGCTATTGCTAAAAGAGAAAAAGCCAACGCTATTACAGAATAATTGTGATAAAATATAGAAGAGGTGTTAGAAAATGTATAGGGGAATTTCAAAAGAATTATTAGACTTTTTACAAAAAAGTCCTACAGCATTCCATGCTGTTGAAAACATTAAAGAAGAATTAAATAAACAAGGTTTTGTTGAATTATTAGAAGGTCAACCTTGGAAAATGGTTCCAGGTGGTAAATATTATGTGACTCGTAATAATTCAAGTATTATTGCTTTAAAGGTCGGAAGCAATTTAGAAAATTATAGTTTTAATGTTGCTGCTTCACATAGTGATTGCCCAACTTTTAAATTAAAAGAAAATGCTGAATTAGAAGTTAAGGGTAAATACACACAATTAAATACTGAAGGTTATGGAGGAATGATTTGTTCAACTTGGTTTGATAAACCATTATCTATTGCTGGACGTTTATTAATTAAAGATGGAAATGAATTAAAAACACAATTAATTAATATTGATCGTGATTTAGTATTAATTCCTAATGTAGCCATCCATATGAATAGAGCTGTTAATGATGGTTATGCATATAATAAACAAATTGATATGTTACCATTATTTGGTGGTGCTGATTGTAAACCTGGTGATTTTAAGAAATTAGTTGCTAAAGAAGCAGGTGTAAGTGTTGAAGATATTTATGGTAGTGATTTATATCTTTATAATCGTACAGCGCCATCTATCTGGGGAGCTAACGATGAATTTATTTCAAGTCAACATTTAGATGATTTACAATGTGCATTTACTTCATTAAAAGGTTTCTTAGCAGGTGGAAATGATCAATCAATCAATGTTTTAGCTTGCTTTGATAATGAAGAAGTTGGTTCTGGAACAAAACAAGGGGCTGCTTCAACACTTTTATATGATGTATTAAAACGTACAAACAGTGCTCTTGGAAAAACAGAAGAACAATTCTATTGTGCGATTGCTTCAAGCTTTATGCTTTCAGCGGATAACGCTCATGCTGTTCATCCACATATTCCACAAAAAACAGATGCAACAAACTGTGTTTATATGAATGAAGGAATTGTTGTTAAATCACATGCTGGTCAAAAATATACAAGTGATGCGGTAAGTGTTGCGGTATTTAAAGACTTATGCAAAAAAGCTAATGTGCCTGTACAATTCTTTGCTAATCGTTCGGATGAAGCTGGAGGAAGTACTTTAGGTAATATTGCAATGGCTCAAGTTTCTATGAATAGTGTTGATATTGGTTTACCACAACTAGCAATGCATTCAACTTATGAAACTGCGGGTATTAAAGATACTTATTATATGATTCAAGTAATGACTGAATTCTTTAATTGTCATATTAGTGAAGTTAACAGTCATTCATTAAAGGTAGATTAGAATGAAAGAAAAGAAGTACGATATTTATTTTGAAAATAGTGTTAAAGTAAAAAGTTTAAATGATGATTATTTTAAATGTTATCAAGAAATTGAAAAAACATTGTTTAAAAAGCAAAAAAATGTTTTAAAAACAAATATTTTAATATCTGAGATTTTAGATTGTATGCTTATTTGTCAGGAAAAAGGACAAACAGTTAAACAAATGATTGGACAAAGTAGTCAATCATTTGTTGATCAAATTAATCGAAAAATAAATTATAAAGAAAAAATCAATCAGTTAAAACAAAAAGACTTAAATAAATATGAAATGTCTGGTATTTTACTTACAATGTGTATCTATATTGTACTTCTTTTTGTTAAAGAATTGATTGGAAATCATTATTTAATCAATTACTATATTGATTTACTTGTTGCTGTAATAATGCTTTGTATAAGTATTAAACAACTTCTTAATCAAAGAAAATTGATTAAAAGATATCAAGTATCAATTCAACCTTTTGTACTTGAAATATCAAGTATTGTGATTTCATTATTGATTTCAATTGTGTTTTATAACAGTCCTTTTGATATCACTTTTGTTATATTAGTAATCGCATTTTTTACAAGTAAAAAAATGTATTCAAAATCCTTAAGCAATTAAGGATTTTTTCTTTGCATTCTTTTAAAAATATAGTAAAGTATTATAAGGTGATAAAAATGGAAAAAGAAATCATATTAGAAAATTTAGATGAAAGTATTGTTAATGAGGCAACCTTTTATAGTCAACAAAATATTCCGTCACAAATCTCTAAAGCACTTTATTTATATGGAAGTACAACAGATTATCAAGTATTAGGATTTATTGATGCAAGTGGTGATGGAAGTAAAGGAATGATCTTTACGGATCAAGGAATTTATTTTTGTTTTAAAGAACCACATTCATTTTTATATGAAGATATAGAAGAAGTAGTACTTATTAAAAAAGAAGAAGGTTTTGATTTTTATGCGAAAATCAAAACAAAAGCAAATACTTTTGTTTTTAAAAATAAATATTTAAATTTAAAAGGATTTATTGAATGTTTAAGTGAAATTTTAGAAATGCCTGTTCATTATGAAATGTCAGCTTATGAAAAAGTAGGATACTTTGTACCAATTGTTTTAAATGATTTAAAAGAAGATGTTTATGAAGATTTAGAACTTAACGAACAACACTTCCAACAAATTAAAGATATTGAACATGAATTAGAAATGGCAAAAGAACTTAAAGATTTAGATTATCAAGATGAATGTCGTTCTTTATGTCGTTATTGTTTAGATTTCTTTGAAAGTTTAGGATTGGATAGTGATGAAATTGATGCTTTAAATGAAGCACAAAGTTTCTTTGATCAACAAGATAGTCAAGAAAACCAACAATTAGAGGGAGCTAAACGTTGGATCGATGAAATGATGAGTAATTATCAAAATGGTGATACAGGAATGTATGATCAAATGAAATCAACGATGGAAAGTTTAGGTATTGATGAAGAAAGACTTAAGAATATGTCTAATGAAGAAGTTGATCAATATGTTAAAGAAATGTGTAAAAAATTTGGTATTTCACAAAGTTTATTTGATAAATTAAAGGATAAGTTTGGAAGATAGAGGGTAGAGTATGATTAAATTAGTTGTTTTAGATGTGGATGGAACAAGCATTGATAGAGATAATCAATTTTATGATGATGATATTAAAGAGATTGATTTTTATAAAAAAAAGGGCATTGAATTTATGTTTGCTTCAGGTAGAGATATGAATATGATGCTTGATATGATTGAAAAGTCTCATGTAGATGGTGATTTGATTATTAATAATGGGACACAATATCGAAATATTGAGGGAACTAAAAATATTGCGCATCCAATGGATGAAGATGCTTTTAGAAAGATGATTCCTATTTTACAAAAATATAATTATCATATTTCTATTCATACGACAAAAGGAAAATATATTTTAACAGATTTTGAAAGCTATTGGGATCTACATGTTAAATTATTAATGAAAGGTCGTGAGGGCGTTACTTTAGAAGACCTTCCAAATACGACATTCTTTAGAAGATGGGGTTATTTAAATGATTGTACCTCGGTAAAATCAATTGATGATATTTATAACCAAGGAGCTTTGCCTTTAAAAGTAGATGCTAGACATTTAAATCCTGAAGAAGCAAAGGACGTAAGAGAACGTTTAGATTGTATACCTCATTTAAACATTTCTTCATCATATGAAGATAATATTGAAATTACTTGTGATGATTATGATAAAGGAATCATGTTAAAAGAAGTTTTAAGATTAAAAGGATTGAATCTTGATGAAGTGGCAACTTTTGGAGATGGTTTAAATGATGTGTGTATGTTAAAAGGATTCCCTTATAGTTTTACACCAGCTAATGGATGTAAGGAGGCTAAAGAAGCAGCAACCTATACACTTACTAAAACAGGTGGAAATGGTGCTATTCAAGAAGGACTTCATATTTTAAAAGATTTAGATTTGATTTAACTTTCAAAGTAAAAGCTTTGAAAGTTTTTCTTTTTTTAAAGAAAAACGTATGAAAAAATACAATATAAATAATAGGAGGATCAAAAGATGAAAGAGAAGATAACCATACCATTTTATAATGACCTATTATTTAAGTATTTTGTTTATGATAATGAAGATTTAGAAGTAATAAAGAGAATAATAGGAAAGTAAGGTACGAGAAATTGTACTTTTCTTTTGCTTTAATATTGAAAAATAAATTATATTTCTTTAATATATTTTTGAAGAAAAAGGGGAGAAGTGAATGATTAAATTAATAGCAACAGATATGGATGGAACTTTTTTAGATTCTTCTAAAAGATTTTCAATGGAATTTTTTGATATTTTTGCTGAACTTAGAAAAAAAGGAATTAAGTTTGTCATTGCTTCAGGAAATCAATATTTCCGTTTATATCAAAAATTTTTACCAATTTCTAATGAAATGTATTTTATTGGTGAAAATGGGAGTTATATAGCTAAAGGAGCAAAATTGATTGCGACAAATATGTTAAAAAAAGAACAAGTACAAGCGGTGATTCAATTAGTAGAATCTCATCCAGAATTGAATATGATTTTATGTGGGGTTAAAAGTGCCTATTGTTTAAATGAATTTAAACATTTAGAACCAGTGGTACGTACGTATTATTGTAATTACCAATTTGTAGAGAGTTATGATGATATTGATGATGAAATTATGAAGATTGCTATTTATGATCCAAATCATCAAATCATTCGTTATGCAGATGATATTGCTTGTGGTTTAGATAAAGGTGTTAAGGCAACAACTTCAGGTAATGAATGGATCGATATTCAAAATGAAGATATTAATAAAGGGGTAGCTATCAAGTTATTACAAAAAGAATTAAATATCAAACCTGAAGAATGTATGGCGTTTGGTGATCAAATGAATGATTATACTTTATTAAAATCTGTCAAATATAGTTATGCTATGGCCAATGCTGTTCCACGTATTAAAGATATTGCTTATGGCATTGCTAAAAGTAATGATCATCAAGGTGTTTTAGAGGTGATTAAACAAGAAGTATTGAATGAATTATAGAGTGTAAACTCTTACATTGAAAAATAATTCTTGACATAAAAAAATAAATAATGACAATTCAAATTATTGTGATATAATGAGGAAGTTATTGAAGGGAGAGTAGCGTATGAATATTAGAAATATAGCGATTATTGCCCATGTAGACCATGGAAAAACAACATTAGTAGACCAATTATTAAAGCTATCTGGAACATTAGAAGACCGTGAACAAATTAGTGAACGTGCGATGGATAGCAATGCCCTTGAAAGAGAAAGAGGAATTACAATTCTTGCTAAAAATACAGCAATTAATTATAAAGATTATCGAATCAATATCATGGATACACCAGGCCATGCTGACTTTGGTGGAGAAGTAGAACGTATCATGAACATGGTAGATGGTGTTTTATTAGTAGTAGATGCTTATGAAGGAACAATGCCACAAACACGTTTCGTTTTAAAGAAAGCTTTAGCTGCTAAAGTAAAACCTATCGTAGTTATTAATAAAGTAGATAGACCTGTAACACGTATTGATGAAGTTATGGATGAAGTCTTAGAATTATTTATGGAATTAGGCGCAGATGATGACCAATTAGAATTCCCAACAATCTATACTTCAGCTTTACAAGGAACATCAAGTTTAGATCCTGATATTTCAACACAAGTACCAAATATGGATTGTTTATTTGATATGATTATCAAAGAAATTCCTGAACCATTAGTAGATGTTGATGGACCTTTACAATTCCAACCAGCTTTATTAGACTATAATGATTATGTTGGTAAAATAGGTATTGGTAGAGTTGATCGTGGAACAATTAAACTTAACGATACTGTTTCATGTATAAGAATTGATGGCTCAGTTAAACAATTTAAAATTCAAAAGTTATACGGCTTTTTAGGTCTTCAAAGAATTGAAGTTGATCACGTCGAAGCAGGAGATATTTGTGCTATTGCTGGCTTACCAGATATTAATGTCGGTGAGACAGTTTGTGATCCAGCCCATCTTGATCCATTACCATTATTAAGAATTGATGAACCTACACTCCAAATGACTTTTGCTGCTAACCATTCACCTTTTGCAGGACGTGAAGGAAAAATATTGACAGCAAAGAAAATTGAAGACAGATTATTTAGAGAAACACAAAGAGATGTTTCTTTAAAATATGTTGCAGTTCCAAATACTGAAAGTTATGTTGTTACTGGTCGTGGTGAACTACACCTTTCTGTTTTAATCGAAAACATGAGACGTGAAGGATTTGAACTTCAAGTTTCAAGACCAGAAGTTATTATTAAAGAAATCGATGGCGTCAAGTGTGAACCATTTGAAGATTTACAAATTGATGTTCCAGATGCTTTCGTTGGTAACGTCATGGATTTAGTTGGAAAGAGATCAGCTGAATTAATCAACATGGAAAGTGAAAATGGCCAAACAAGAATAATCTATGTTATCCCATCACGTGGATTGTTATCATTTATGACTCAATTTATGATTATGACAAGTGGATACGGAATTATTAACCACACATTTAAAGAATTTAGACCAGTCATTAATGCAAATATCGGTGCACGTACTACAGGTGTTCTTGTTTCAACAGAAACAGGTATGGCAACAGGTTATGCTATTAAATATACCGAAGAACGTGGAACAATGTTTATTGAACCAGGCGTTGAAGTATATGAAGGTATGATCGTTGGTGAAAATAAATATGATTCAGATTTAGCAGTCAATGTTACTAAGACAAAGAATTTAACCAACCAACGTTCTTCTAACAAAGATAATACAGTTGTCTTAAAGGCTCCAAGAAGAATGTCACTTGAAGATTGCTTAGATTATATTAATAGCGATGAATTAGTTGAAATAACTCCTAAATCTCTTAGAATGAGAAAAAAGATTCTTGAAACTTCTTTAAGAAAGAAATACGAAGCACATCATCAAAACGAAATTTAGTTAAATTTATAAGGATTATTGGTAAATTCAATAGTCCTTTTTTAAAACGATAATTCTAACATCTATTAAAAGTTGTTTAGACATGATAAAATAAATAAAGTGAGGCGCTTCTTATGACAAAACATATTATTGGAATTGATCTTGGCACAGCAAATACATTGATTTGGCTCGATAAAGGCGAAACAGCAGTTTTTAATGAGCCTACAGTTTTATCTAGAAATATAGAAACTAAAAAAGTTCAAGATATAGGTTATTTAGCTAGTAAGATGTTAGGAAGATCACCTTATAATATCAAAATCACCAAACCTTTAAAGCGCGGTGTAGTTGCAAATTTAGATGACACAGTTGATTTTATAAAGCAAGCTTTTGCAAATTTGAAAATGAGTAAAGTTTTAAAAGGTTCGACTATTATTTTAGCTACTCCTAGCGATATTACTCAAGTTGAAAGAAATGCCTTAACAGAAGTAGCAAAAAGACTTGATGCCAAAGAAATAATTATCGAAAGTGAAGCTAAGATGGCAGCAATAGGTAGTGGTATCGATATTTATTCTCCAAGAGGAAATATGATTGTCGATATAGGTGGTGGAACAACAGATATTGCCGTTGTTTCTTTGGGCGAAGTAGTTGTCACAAAGTCATGTTCTGTTTGTGGCGATATATTAGATGAAGCAATAGTTAGATATATGAGAAACAAGCAACATTTAATTATCGGTGAAAAAACAGCCGAATATATTAAGATGAAAATTGGATCTGTTGAGCAAGATCCAGATAATAAATTGATTGATGTAAATGGTAGAGATATAGTTTCATCCCTCCCACATTCAGTTATTATTTCAACATCTGAAATTAAACAAATTTTAGTTCCATTACTTAATCAAATTGCAGAAGTAATAATTGATACACTAGAAATTACTCCACCTGAATTATCTGCTGATATTGTACATAACGGCTTAGTTTTAGCTGGTGGAGGTTCGTTATTATCAGGCACTAGAGAATTTTTTGAAAAGAGATTAAATATCCCAGTTCATATGTCTTCATATCCATTAGATACAGTTATTAATGGAATTATTGAAACATATGGCAAAAAGAAAAAGTAAAATATAAAATTATTGATAGTCGTTATATAAGCTTTTTCTTGATTTATCAATGCTAATTTGTTATTATAGCGTACGGAACGGAGATGATACTATGTTGATTAATGAAATCAAAAAGGCAAATATGCTTGCTCTCAAGAACAAAGAAACAGCCAAAAGAGCTGCTTATTCTGTTTTAATCAATAAGTATATGTTGCTTGAAGTTTCCAATCGTGAATCTGGTAAAGAAGTCACTGATGCTGATGTTGTAAGTTTAATTCAAAAAACATTAAAAGAATTAGCTGAAGAAAAAGAAATGTATGTTAAAGGCGGTAACGCTGAACGTGCAGAATCAACACAAATTCAAATCGATGCTTTACAAGTCTTTATGCCAAAAATGATGGATGAAGATGAGGTTCGTAAAATCATTGATAGTTTAGAAGATAAATCAATGAAATCTGTTATGCAACACTTTAAAGAAAACTATCAAGGTAAAGTTGATATGTCTTTAGTTAGTCGTGTTGCTCGCTCTCTCTAAATAAAGAGATGCGAATACGGGGGATTAGTTAAATGGTATAACAGCGGTCTCCAAAACCGTTGTTGAGAGTTCGATTCTTTCATCCCCCGCCATTAAGAAAGCATTAGTTTGATACAGTAAAATGTGTCGAACTTTTTTTGTTTATACGTGGGTTCAATTCCTACCGTTGGTTCGAAAAAGTCAAAAAGAGGTGAAACATAATGAAAAAACATTTAAAAAAAACAAGTATTGCTTTAACAATTGTTATGATGTTTATTCCTGCTATTTTTGGTGGCAAGGCAATTACAATCCATACAAACGCCGATAATACAAATTATAAAACTGCCGTGAACGCTCAAGGCGTCAAGACAGAAAAAGAAACAAAAGCGACAACGCAAGTAGAATTAGGGAATTATATAAGCCTTGGTAAGTACAACGGCAATGAGGTAATATGGAGGTGCGTAAGTATCGATGAGAAAGGTGCGCTTATGCTTGCCGATAACATAATTGATACGCTTCCTTACGACGCTAAGACCAACGACAACAACCATTCTAAGTCGCACAGTCGCAACAATAATCGTGATAACCACGGCTCTAACTATTGGAAAGACAGCAATATGCGCTCTTGGCTCAATTCTACAGCAGTAGCAGGTGAAGTGACGTGGTTGTGTGGCAACCCACCAAGGGCCGGTTATGTAAATGAAAATGCATATGACCAAAAAGCTGGTTTTTTGAATGACTTTTCCAAAGCCGAGATTGCCGCAATGAAGAATGTGACCCAGCGCTCTTTGGTATCACACCCTGAGTACAATCAAGGATTTCATGATGGTGAAGGCCACTCTGATTTAGAATTTAATGAGAACATTGAAAACGTATCCAGTAACTTCAACAGTGC
>ERZ773224.4455-NODE-4455-length-10721-cov-7.968498_pt1 | contig 10721 bp, 18 predicted proteins | sample MGYA00580526_ERZ773224 | MGnify/ENA primary metagenome ERZ773224 (study PRJEB29015, sample SAMEA2737743) | human gut metagenome | biome: human gut; feature: human-associated habitat; material: faeces | place: China | collected 2012 ...
CGTACCTATCCGTCTTGAGATCGGACCTAAGGATATCGAGAACGGACGCTGCGTACTGGTCAGAAGAGATACTGCCGAAAAGATTGAGGCAAGCCTTGACGGCCTTGAGGAAACGGTCGCAAAGCTGCTTGACGACATTTCGGCAAACCTTTTGGAGAGAGCAAAGGAACGCAGGGATAAAATGACCTACGAGGCACACGACCTTGACGAGATCAAGGATATTGCCGACAACAAGCCCGGTTTCATAAAGGCACTGTGGTGCGAAAGCCGCGAGTGCGAGGATAAGCTTAAGGAATATGCCGGCATCACCTCACGCTGCATGCCGCTCGGTATGCAGGAGGGCATATCGGGGAAATGCGTTTGCTGCGGCAGGCCGGCGCATAAACTGGTATACTGGGGCAAAGCATATTAATAATGTGCAGCTTCCGGCGCGGCCGGGAATTTCACCGGCGAAAGGATAACAAAATGAAAAAAAGCATACTTTCGGTAATAGTTGTCATATCAAGCATTGCCGTTGTGCTTGCGGCGACCGTCAATGTCATGGCGACGGGGGACAGCAGCGGATCCGACACCTCGTCGGGCGGCTATTCGCAGATATCATCCGACACCTCGTCCGATTCACATTCGGGGACCACATCAGACACAAGCAGCAAAGACGGCACTTCGTCAAACACGTCTTCAAAATCGGATTCGGGCGACAAGACCTCATCTGATAAAGATACGTCCTCAAAGTCGGACAGCTCAAAGGACTCGTCCGGAACGTCCTCAGGCAAAGGCGACAAGGATACTTCGTCAAAGTCGGGAACGACGGGCAGCACCTCATCGGCGGCATCGTCCTCAAAGCCGAGCGGCGGTGGCGGCGTCAGCAGCAAGGGCGCCGGCGGCGGAAAGACCTTTATCGATGAAACAGGCTCCGCAAATACCACGACCTCTGTGACTGAAACAACCTCAGAGCCGGATGGCGAAGGACTTATTTCGGATGATATAAGTGACGAAAACACTTCGGAAGACGACGACGGTACAGAGCATTTTCAGGCGACGGTCACAAAGCTGTCGGGACGCATATATAAGGTAATATTGATACCGATACTTGTGTCGGTCCTCTGCGTTGCAGCACTCATATATGTAAATATTGATTTCAGAAAGAAAATGGGAAATGCCGCGAGACGTTCGGGAAGAAAAAGAAGTTCCGCGCACAGTAAGTCCGGAGCGTCACGCCAGAGAAGCAGAAGATAACACGAAAAAAGGGAGCCTTTCAGGAAGGAAGGCTCCTTATTTGTGTATATTGCACAAATAAGGACTCGAAAATTCTGAGTTTTGCACGAATTTTGAGAAAATCTAAAAATCGCAAAAAATTTAAAAAAATACTTGATTAATGGCCGTCGTTATGGTAGAATAGTCGAGCACGAAAAGTGCAGATATGCGTTGATGCGGGAGGTGGCCGGTCGAAGAACCGGGGAATTTCCGCGGAGTATGTCCGATTTTAAACCGGGCGACAAGTAATTGCGTTGTTTTGCAGCTTGCGTATGTGAAACATGAACGCCGATGTCCGTCCCGGATCCGCCGAAATAAAGCATTTTGGCGATCCGGATTTTATATTGTGAGCCGATGAAACACCCGGCAGCATGTAAACTATAACGGCAAAAAGCGTTGCCCGCCAACTATTCAAGGAGGCGAAAGTCAAATGGCAGTTAAAGAAAAAATCAGAATCAGACTGAAGAGCTACGACCATGCGCTTATCGATCAGGCTTCGGAGAAGATAATCGAGACCGCAAAGCGTACCGGCGCCCGTGTTTCGGGTCCCGTGCCGCTTCCGACCGAGAAGCAGGTCGTCACCATTCTCCGCGCAGTCCACAAGTATAAGGACAGCCGTGAGCAGTTTGAGCGCCGCACCCACAAGCGCCTGATCGACATCATGAACCCGACCCAGAAGACGGTCGAGGCTCTGATGAATCTGGAGCTGCCGGCCGGTGTCGAGATCGACATCAAGCTGTAAGCACACCCCGTTAACCCTGCGCGAGAGCGCATATTTACAAACCCGAAGTCCGCAGCTTGCGTGTGCGGACGGGTCAAGTCAGCAGCCTCTGGCCATGAGCTAAGCGAGCTGACCAATAACCTGAAGGAGGAACATGTATGAAAACAGCCATCATCGGTAAAAAGGTCGGCATGACGCAGATCTTCGATGAAGCAGGCAAGGTCGTCCCCGTCACCGTGATCGAGGCAGGCCCCTGCACGGTCACCGGCAAGATGACCAAGGAAAAGGAAGGCTATGAAGCCGTCCAGCTCGGCTACGAGGACGTCGCCGAGAAGAAGCTGACCAAGCCCGAGAAGGGCCACCTGGATAAGGCGGGCGTCGGCTACAAGAAGCATCTCAAAGAGTTCCGTCTCGAGGACTGCGCTTCTGTCAATGTGGGCGATGTCGTCAAGGCCGACACCTTCAAGGAAGGCGACAAGGTCGACATCACCGGCATCAGCAAGGGCCACGGCTACGCCGGCGTCATCAAGCGCTTCGGCCAGGGCCGTACCCCGACCAGCCACGGCGGCGGCCCTGTGCACCGTCACGCCGGCTCCATGGGCTCGAGCACCGATCCTTCCCGTATCTTCCCGGGTAAGAAGCAGGCCGGCCACATGGGCGTGGATCAGGTCACTGTCCAGAACCTCGACGTGGTCAAGGTCGATCCCGAGCTCAACATGATCGTTGTGCGCGGCGCGATCCCCGGCCCGAAGGGCGGCATTGTCTATATCAAGAGCACCGTCAAGAAGACCGTCGTCAAGAAGGGCGACGCCGGCATCAGCACCAACCCGCAGAAGGCCTCCGGTCGTAACCCGCAGAAGGCTTCTGCAAGAAAGTAAGGAAAGGAGAGAGCGAATATGCCTACTGCTAAGTTGTTTAATATGGCCGGCGATCAGGTCGGCGAAGTGGCGCTCTCCGAAGCCGTTTTCGGTGTTGAGCCCAACGAGTCCGTCCTGCACGACTCCGTGAAGAACCACCTGGCCAACTGCCGTCAGGGCACGCAGAGCGCGCTGACCAAGGGCGAGGTTTCCTACTCCACCGCCAAGCCCTGGCGCCAGAAGGGCACCGGCCGCGCACGCGCCGGCTACAAGGGCAGCCCGGTGTGGACCCACGGCGGCGTCGCGTTTGCGCCGAAGCCGCGCGACTACAGCTACACGCTCAACAAGAAGGTCAAGAGACTGGCCCTCAAGAGCGCGCTGAGCGCCAAGGCCGCTGCCGGCGAGATCCTCGTCGTGGACGGCATGGCCGTCGAGGAGATCAAGACCGCCCCCGTCAAGGCGTTCCTGACCAAGATCGGCGCCGACGGCAAGGCTCTGCTCGTGACCGAGCAGGTCGACGAGAAGCTCGTCAAGAGCTCCCGCAACATCCCCGGCGTGAGCAGCACCATCGCCACCATCCTCAGCCCCTATATGATCCTGACGCACCGCGTCCTGGTCGTTGACAAGGCTGCGCTCCAGAAAATCGAGGAGGTGTACGCATAATGAGAACCGCTTACGATGTCATTATCCGTCCCATCATCACCGAGCAGTCCATGGAAGACCTCGACATCAAAAAGTACGTGTTTGAAGTCGCCAAGGACGCCGGCAAGATCGAGATCAAAAAGGCCATCGAGGAGATCTTTGACGTGAAGGTCATCAAGGTCACCACCGCGACGATCCGTGCCAAGGAGAAGCGCGTCGGCGCCAATCCCTCCGGCATGACCGCCACCGGCAAGAAGGCCGTTGTGAAACTGTCCGCTGATTCGAAGAACATCGAGATCTTCGAGGGCATGGTGTAAGGGAGGAATTGAACAATGTCGATTAAAACCTATAAACCCACCACGCCTTCCCGCAGACATATGTCCGTTTCCGGCTTTGACGGTGTTGACAAGCACGCCAAGCCGCAGAAGGAGCTCGTGGAGGTCCTCAAAAAGCACGCCGGCCGCAACAGCTACGGCCGCATCACCGTCCGCCATCAGGGCGGCGGCAACCGCAAAAAGTACCGCGTCATCGACTTCAAGCGCGACAAGATGGACGTGCCTGCTACCGTCCTGCGCCTGGAGTACGATCCGAACCGCAGCGCTTATATCGCCCTGGTCGAGTACACCGACGGCGAGCGCCGCTACATTCTGGCCCCTGTCGGCCTGAACGTGGGCGACACCGTCCTGTCCTCCGCCGCGGCGGACATCAAGCCGGGCAACGCCCTGCCGCTGGCCAACATCCCGGTCGGCACCGTTATCCACAACATCGAGCTCTACCCCGGCAAGGGCGCGCAGCTGGTCCGCTCCGCGGGCGTCGCCGCGCAGCTCATGGCGAAGGAGAACGGCATGGCTACCGTCCGTCTCCCCTCCGGCGAGTACCGCAAGGTCCGCCTCAACTGCATCGCCTGCATCGGCCAGGTCGGCAATGTTGACCATGCCAACATCGCCGTCGGCAAGGCCGGCCGCAAACGCCACATGGGCATCCGCCCGACTGTCCGCGGTTCTGTCATGAACCCGTGCGACCACCCGCACGGCGGCGGCGAAGGCAAAGCGCCTGTCGGCCGTCCCGGCCCGGTCACCCCGTGGGGCAAGCCGGCGATGGGTTACAAGACCCGCAAGAAGAAGAATGCGACCGACAAGTTCATTGTCAAGCGCCGCAACGCGAAGTAAGGAGGGAATAGGTAATGAGCAGAAGTGTTAAGAAAGGCCCGTTTGCCGCTCCCGAGCTGCTGAAGCGGGTCGATGAAATGAACAAGGCCGGCGAGAAGAAGGTCATCAAGACCTGGAGCCGTTCCTCCACGATCTTCCCGTCCTTTGTCGGCCACACCATCGCTGTCCATGACGGCCGCCGTCACGTTCCGGTCTATGTGACCGAGGACATGGTCGGACATAAGCTGGGCGAGTTCGCGCCCACGCGCACGTTCCGCGGCCACGCCGGCAGCAAGACTGTTGGAAAGTAAGGGGGAGAGAACATGGAAGAACTGAAAACTGCACGTGCCCAGCTGGTGCACGCCCGTATCGCTCCCCGTAAGGTCCAGATCGTCTGCGACATGATCCGCGGCAAGGACACCAAGGTCGCCGAGGCCTATATGGCCAACACGCCGAAGGCCGGCTGTGAGCTCATGCTCAAGCTCCTCAAGAGCGCCTGCGCCAACGCGGAGAACAACTTCGAGATGGATCCGGACAACCTCTACGTTGCCGAGGCCTATGCCACGGCCGGCCCGATCCTCAAGCGCGGCCGCCCGAGAGCTCAGGGCCGTATGTACCGCATCAACAAGCGCACCAGCCACATCACCATCGTCGTGGCTGAGAAGGCATAAGGGAGGAGGCAGAAGATATGGGACAGAAAGTTAATCCGCACGGCATGCGTGTCGGCGTCATCAAAGATTGGGATTCCCGCTGGTATGCCCGTGACGAGAAGGTCGGTGACCTGATCGTTGAGGACTACAAGATCCGTGAGTACCTGAAAAAGACTCTGTATTCTGCAGGCATCCCGAACATCGAGATCGAGCGCGACAGCGCGAAGGTCCGCATCTATATCCACTGCTCTCGTCCGGGCGTTGTCATCGGCAAGGGCGGCGCGGAGATCGAGCGCATCCGCCTCTCCGTCGAGAAGATGATCGGCAAGCCGGTCGCCCTCTCCATCGTCGAGGTCCGCACGCCGGATACGAACGCACAGCTCGTCGCCGAGAACATCGCCGCGCAGCTCGAGAAGCGCATCGGCTTCCGCCGCGCGATGAAAAACGCCATGGGCCGCGCCATGAGAATGGGCGCCCGCGGCATCAAGATCATGTGCTCCGGCCGTCTGGGCGGCGCCGAGATCGCCCGCACCGAGTGCTACCACGAGGGCACCATTCCGCTGCAGACCATCCGCGCGGACATCGAGTACGGCTTCGCTGAGGCTGCCACGACCTACGGCCGTGTCGGCGTCAAGGTCTGGATCTACAAAGGCGAGATCCTCTCCCAGAGCCTGCGCACCACCCCGCGCACCATGGATCTGAACAAGCGCGACGACCGTCGTCGTGACCGCCGTGACGGCGATCGCAGAGGCCGCGGCGGCTACAACCGCGACCGTCGCGACGGCAACCGTCAGGGTGGCCGTCCGGGCTACCAGGGCGGCGGACGTCCGCAGGGCGGCAACCGTCCGCAGGGCGGCTACAACCGCGGCCCGCGTCCGGCAGCTCCCGCTGCTCCGAAGGAAGGAGGCAACAACTAATGCTGATGCCGAAAAGAGTGAAGTACCGCAGAGTGCAGCGCGGTCGTATGACCGGCAAGGCCCTGCGCGGCAATAAGGTGACCTATGGTGAGTTCGGCCTGCAGGCGCAGGAGCCGGCCTGGATCACCTCCAACCAGATCGAGGCGGCCCGTGTCGCCATGACCCGTTACACCAAGCGTGGCGGTCAGGTCTGGATCAAGATCTTCCCCGACAAGCCGGTCACGCAGAAGCCGGCCGAGACCCGCATGGGTTCCGGTAAAGGTTCTCCTGAGTACTGGGTCGCCGTCGTGAAGCCCGGCAGAGTTCTGTTTGAGATCGCTGGCGTGCCGGAAGAGGCTGCCCGTGAGGCGCTGCGTCTGGCCAGCCACAAGCTTCCCTGCAAGACGAAGATCGTCAAGAAGGAAGAGACTGAGATTGGTGGTGAATAAGATGAAAGCTAGTGAAATTCGCTCCATGTCCGCCGCTGAGCTGGAAAGCAAGCTGGTCGAACTGAAGAAGGACCTGTTCATGCTCCGTATGCAGCACGCTACCAATCATCTTGACAACCCCGTTAAGATTTCTGCTGTGCGTCGCGACATTGCCCGAGTCAAAACCGTGCTCCGCGAAAAGCAGCTCGAGCAGTGAGGAGGTAAGTGAGAATGAACGAAATGAGAACGACTTCCCGCAAGACCCGCGTCGGCAAAGTGGTGTCCGACAAGATGGACAAGACGATCGTTGTCATCGTGGAAGACCACGTGGCGCACAAAGTCTATAAAAAGATCATCGGCAAGACCTACCGCCTGAAGGCACACGACGAGAACAACGAGTGCCATGTTGGCGATATCGTCCGCGTGATGGAGACCCGCCCCCTGTCCAAGGACAAGAGATGGCGCGTGGTCGAGATCGTGGAAAAGGCGAAGTAAGGAGGCAACAACATGATTCAGCAGGAAAGTTATCTGAAGGTTGCCGACAATACCGGCGCCAAGGAAATCAAGTGCATCCGCGTTCTCGGCGGATCCAAGCGTAAATACGCCAGCATCGGCGACGTGATCGTTGCTTCCGTGCGCAAGGCGGCCCCCGGCGGCTCGGTCAAGAAGGGCGACGTCGTCAAGGCTGTTGTTGTCCGCACCGTGAAGCCGGTCCGCCGCGCGGACGGCACCTATGTGCGTTTCGATGAGAACGCCGCCGTCCTGATCAACGGCGAGGATAAGAACCCCCGCGGCACCCGTATCTTTGGGCCCGTCGCCCGTGAGCTCCGCGACAGTGACTTCACGAAGATCCTGTCTCTGGCTCCCGAAGTTATTTGAGGAGGGCGCAGAACATGAACATCAAAAAAGACGATAAAGTCGTTGTCCTGTCCGGCAAGGACAAGGGCAAGGAAGGCAAAGTCCTGTCTGCTGACCCGAAGGGCGGCAAGCTCATCGTGGAGGGCGTGAACGTCGCCACGAAGCACCAGAAGCCGAAAAATCAGCAGGATCAGGGCGGCATCATCAAGACCGAAACCCCGATCTATGCCTGCAAGGTCATGGTCGTCTGCCCGAAGTGCGGCAAGCCGACCCGCATTGCGCACAAGATCACCGACGGCAAGAAAGTCCGCGTCTGCAAGAAGTGCGGCGCCGAACTGTAAAGGAGGGAGCAACGAACTATGGCAAATATGCCTTCTATGAAGAAGAAGTATGTGGAGGAAGTCGCTCCCGCTCTGATGACGAAGTTCCAGTACGAGAGCGTTATGCAGATCCCGAAGATCGAGAAGATCGTCGTCAGCGTCGGCTGCGGCGACTGCAAGGATAACGCCAAGGCGCTCGACGCCGTCATCAAGGACATCACTGCGATCACCGGCCAGCATGCGGTTGCGACCGTCGCCAAGAAGAGCGTCGCAAACTTCAAGCTGCGTGAGGGTATGCACGTCGGCGTGAAGGTCACGCTGCGTCAGGACCGTATGTGGGAGTTCCTGGATCGCCTGTTCAACATCGCGCTGCCTCGTGTCCGCGACTTCCGCGGCATCTCGGCCGATGCGTTCGACGGCCGCGGCAACTACAGCCTCGGCCTCAAGGAGCAGATCATCTTCCCCGAGATCGAGTACGATAAGATCGAGAAGCTCCGCGGCATGAACATCGCCATCATCACCACCGCCAAGACCGACGAGGAAGCACGCGAGCTGCTCAAGCTCATGGGCGCCCCGTTCGTCACCAAAGCATAAGGGAGGAGCGACACAATGGCTAAGAAATCTATGATCCTCAAGCAGCAGGCGCCCGCGAAGTACTCCACCCGTCAGTACAACCGCTGCAAGATCTGCGGCCGTCCCCACGCTTACCTGCGCAACTACGGCATCTGCCGTATCTGCTTCCGTGAGCTGGCGTACAAGGGTCAGATCCCCGGCGTCCGCAAAGCCAGCTGGTAAAATTCTGCCGTTTGGCATTGTGAGCTGTGCTTGCTGTATACCAGATACAGCTGCGCACAGCGCCCTTCGCCAACCAACAGAATTTCGCCCGGGGCGGGATAACGGCTGCGCGGTGCACACCGCCTGACGAAAAATGCTCGCCCAGCGCTGAACATTCCGTTCAGCCCTAACTTCCGTAAGTTCGCCCCTTCAGCCGCAGCTGGATCTGCGGCTGTCGGTGCGCACTGAAATACGGTGCCGGTGCTTATGATCTGAGACCCGGTGCCGCACCCCGCAGTGCCTGTGCGTTTGACCCGGCGCATAGGTACGCAGTCACCGCTTTTGTGCCGTCCGGCACCGCGGCCGTGCCGCTGCCATCCGGCGGCGACATGAAAATGGACCGCGCGTCACAAAAGCAAGCTTTTGCCCTTCGCTGAAAGGGCAGGGATGACGAAAGGCCGCAGGGAATCATGTATTCATGCGGAACCTCGCCGCCCAAACCGTATCATCGGTAACTTCTAACTAAGGAGGAAACAAACAATGCAGATCACCGATCCCATCGCCGATATGCTGACCCGCATCCGCAACGCTGGCAGCGCTCGGCACGAAACCGTGGACATCCCGAATTCCAAGATGAAGAAGGCCATCGCCGAAATTCTTCTCGAGGAAGGCTACATCAAGAGCTTCCAGCTCATTGATGACGGCACGCAGGGCGTCATCCGCGTCACCCTGAAGTATCTCCCCGGCAAAGAGAAGGCCATCCAGGGCCTCCGCAGAGTCTCCAAGCCCGGCCTGCGTGTGTACGCCGGCGCTGACGAGCTGCCGCAGGTCCTGCGCGGCCTCGGCATCGCGATCATCTCCACCTCGAAGGGCATCATGACCGACAAGAAGGCGCGTGCGCAGCACGTCGGCGGCGAAGTCCTCGCGTTTGTGTGGTAAGGGAGGTACAGAACAATGTCTAGAATTGGTAGAGCTCCCATCGAGATCCCCGCGGGTGTTGAAGTCGCCTGCAACGGCACGCTCGTCACCGTCAAGGGCCCGAAGGGCACCCTGACGCACAACGTGCACCCGGACATGACCGTCACGGTCGAAGGCAACACCATCCATGTCACCCGTCCGAGCGATGACAAACTGCACCGCTCCCTGCACGGCCTGACCCGCACGCTGATCCACAACATGGTCATCGGCGTGACCGAGGGCTTCAGCAAGACGCTGGAGATCAACGGTGTCGGCTACAGAGCCGCAAAGGAAGGACAGAACCTTGTCATGCACCTGGGCTTCTCGCACACGATCACCATGTCCGAGAATGCGGACATCCAGATCGATGTTCCGAACCCGAACCAGGTCATCATCAAGGGTATCGACAAGGAAAAGGTCGGCCAGTTTGCAGCAGAAGTGCGCGCGAAGCGTCCGCCCGAGCCGTACAAGGGCAAGGGCATCAAGTACGACTATGAGCACGTCCGCCGCAAAGAAGGCAAGACCGGCGCGAAGTAATTGGAGGTGTGCCTGAATGATTAAGAGACCGAATACGAAAGCGCAGCGCGTTCGCCGTCACCAGAGAGTGCGCGGCAAGGTTTCCGGCACGGCCGAGAGACCGCGTCTGAGCGTGTTCCGCAGCGAAAACAACATTTATGCCCAGATCATCGACGATGTCGCCGGTAAGACGCTCTGCAGCGCCTCCACCGTGGAAAAGGGCTTTGAAGGCAATGGTGGCAACTGCGAAGCGGCAGCCAAGATCGGCAAGCTCATCGGCGAGCGCGCCGTGGCGGCCGGCATCACCGAGGTCGTGTTCGACCGCGGCGGCAACGTGTACCATGGCCGCGTCAAGGCTCTGGCAGAAGGCGCCCGCGAGGGCGGCCTGAAGTTCTAACGGGAGGAGGAAACGAAATGGCATATAACAATGACAGACGGGACAACCGCCGCAACCGCAGCGATGAGCCCCAGGAATTCAGCGAAAAAGTCGTTGCCCTCAACCGCGTTTCCAAGACCGTTAAGGGCGGCCGCGTCGCAAAGTTCTCCGCACTCGTCGTCGTGGGTGACGGCAAGGGCCGCGTGGGCTTCGGCCTCGGCAAAGCAGCCGAAGTCTCCGAAGCGATCCGCAAGGGCCTGGAGGACGCTAAGAAGAACCTGACCACCGTGACCCTGCAGGGCACGACGATCCCGCACGAGGTCA
>ERZ773224.4462-NODE-4462-length-10700-cov-13.730014_pt1 | contig 10700 bp, 6 predicted proteins | sample MGYA00580526_ERZ773224 | MGnify/ENA primary metagenome ERZ773224 (study PRJEB29015, sample SAMEA2737743) | human gut metagenome | biome: human gut; feature: human-associated habitat; material: faeces | place: China | collected 2012 ...
TGACATCGGTATCCACATTATCCGGGTATTTGAAAACAGAACCTTTTGCGTTCATCGTTGTTTCTCCTTTTCGATCAGACCGTGCGGGGGTCGGTGATATAGCCGGTCAGGGCGCTGGCAGCGGCAGTGGCCGGGCTTGCCAGATAGACTTCACTCCTGACATGGCCCATGCGGCCCACAAAGTTGCGGTTGGTGGTGGAGACACAGCGCTCCCCCTCGGCCAGGATGCCCATGTAGCCGCCCAGGCAGGGGCCGCAGGTGGGGGTGGACACGATGCAGCCCGCATCAATAAAGGCTTCGGTCCAGCCGCGCAGGATGCATTCCTTATAGACCGCCATGGTGGCCGGAATGATGATGCCCCGCACGCCCTTGGCAATGTGTCTGCCCTTGAGGATGTTGTAAGCGGCCTCCATATCCTCCAGACGGCCATTGGTGCAGCTGCCGATGACCACCTGATCGATCCGGATGTCCTTTCCCTCGCTGGCGGGGTGGGTGTTCTCCGGCAGATGAGGGTAGCTGACCGTGGGCTCCAGCTTGTCCAGGTCGATCTCGATGGTCTTTTCGTATTCGGCATCCGGGTCAGCCTCGTAGTAGACCGGGGTGCGCTGGCTGCGGCCGTTCAGGTACGCTCTTGTGACCTCGTCCACAGGGAAGATGCCGTTCTTGGCACCGGCCTCAATGGCCATGTTGCAGACGCAGAGGCGATCCTCCATGGTCAGGGAAGCCACGCCCGGGCCGGTGAATTCCATGGACTTGTACAGCGCCCCGTCCACACCGATCATGCCGATGATGTGCAGGATCAGGTCCTTGCCGGATACGCAGGGGCTGAACTTGCCCTTGAGTACAAACTTGATGGCAGAGGGCACCTTGAACCATGCCATACCGGTGGCCATACCGGCGGCCATATCGGTGGAGCCCACACCCGTGGAGAATGCGCCCAGTGCACCGTAGGTGCAGGTGTGGCTGTCGGCACCGATGATGCAGTCACCGGCGGTCACGATGCCTTTTTCGGGCAGGAGGGCGTGCTCAACACCCATCTGACCCACATCGTAGAAGTTGAGGATATCATATTTGTTGGCAAACTCGCGGCACTGCTTGGACTGGGTGGCGCTCTTGATGTCCTTATTGGGGACGAAGTGATCCAGCACGATGGCAATGTGCTCCTTGTCGAACACGCCGTCAAAGCCTGCCTTCTCAAACTCGTTGATGGCGACCGGGGTGGTGATATCGTTGCCCAGCACGATATCGAGCCTGGCATTGATGAGCTGGCCTGCCTTGACCTCCGGCAAACCCGCATGTGCGGCCAGAATTTTCTGCGTCAGAGTCATTCCCATGGTGATACTCTCCTTTTTACTTGTGTAGAAGGGTAGGCGGCTCGCCCTCTCAGTCAAATCCTTCGGATTTGCCAGCTCCCCCAAAGTGGGAGCCCTTGGCAGTCCACGCAAACTTCATCTCTTTGCCAAAGCCTCTCCCTTTGGGAGAGGTGGCAGTGAGCGAAGCGAACTGACGGAGAGGGCGAGGATGCTCCCCCTTTTTATCGATTGTTGATGGCACTGACAAGGGCACAGATGCCGGCAACGATGATATCGGTGTCGGTGCCGGCACCCCAGGTCATGCTGCCATCGCCCCAGGCAAGGCCCACATAGGAAGCTGCACGGGAGGTGCTGCCCTCGTCCAGGCTGTGCTCCGAGTAGCTTTCCAGATGGAAATCCATCCCGGTGGCGCTCTGGATGGCGTTGGCCACAGCATCCAGACGACCATTGCCCACCGAAGTGACCACCTTGCGCTGACCGTTCAGGTCCAGGGTGACCGTGGCGGTAATGCCGTTGACCTGTGCAAAGTGGGCCTCCACCACACGGAGGGGCTTTTCGCGGTTGAGGAAGCTTTCCTCGAAGATGCGGAGCACCTCGCCTGCACTCAGCTCCTTGTGGCTGTGGTCGGACACGCTCTTGACCTTGTAGCCCAGCACCTCGCGCATCTTGGGGGGCAGGTTATAGCCGTAGTTCTGTTCCAGCACAAAGCCGATGCCGCCCTTGCCGCTCTGGCTGTTGATGCGGATGACATCGGCATCATAGGTGCGGCCGATATCGTGGGGGTCGATGGGGATGTAGGGGCAGGTCCAGCGATGCTCGCCCCGCTCCTTGCGGTAGGCCATGCCCTTTGCAATGGCATCCTGATGGCTGCCCGAGAAGGCTGCAAACACCAGCTGACCAGCGTAGGGGGTGCGCTCGTAGATGTGCATCCGGGTCACGCGCTCATAGGTAGCGCAGATGGCGGGCATATCGGAAAAGTCCAGTCTGGGGTCTACGCCGTGGCTGTACAGGTTCATGGCCAGAGTCACGGCATCCACATTGCCGGTGCGCTCACCGTTGCCGAACAGGCAGCACTCCACGCGCTGGGCTCCGGCCAGAACGGCCATTTCGGCGCAGGCAACACCGGTGCCGCGGTCGTTGTGGGGATGGGTGGAGATGATCACGCTGTCACGGTACTTGAGGTGCTTATCGCAGTACTCGATCTGGTTGGCGTAGACATGGGGCATACTCATCTCCACGGTCACCGGCAGATTGATGATCATGGGGCGGTCAGGGGTGGGCTGCATGATATCCAGCACCGCGTTGCAAACCTCCACGGCATAGTCCACCTCGGTGCCGGTAAAGCTCTCGGGGCTGTACTCAAACAGGAAGTTGCCCTCGTACTCCTGGCTCAGTTGTTTGACCAGCTTTGCGCCGTCGGTGGCGATCTTCTTGATCTCTTCCCTGCTCTTGTGGAACACCTGCTCGCGCTGGGCCACAGAGGTGGAATTATAGAAATGGATCACCGCGCGGGGGGCACCCTTGACAGCCTCAAAGGTCTTGCGGATGATGTGGTCGCGGCACTGGGTCAGCACCTGCACAGTCACGTCCTCCGGGATCATGTTTTTCTCGATCAGGGTGCGCAGGAACTCGTACTCGGTATCGCTGGCGGCGGGGAACCCCACCTCGATCTCCTTGAAGCCGATCTTCACCAGCATCTGGAAGAACTCCAGCTTTTCCTCCAGGCTCATGGGCACGATCAGAGCCTGATTGCCGTCGCGCAGATCCACACTGCACCAGGCCGGGGCCTTTTCAATGTGATCCTTCTTCACCCAGCTGTCATAACCGGCAGGGACAGGGTAATATCCCGGTGCGTACTTGGTTGCGTCCATCATTTTGCGTGTCCTCCTAAACAAATTACACTTTTGAGGTTTCTTCCTGCCCAACTCCCCCAGTCACCTACGGTGACAGCCCCCTCTGAGATGGGGCCCTTGGCAGTACGGTAAAGTTTCCCGCTTCGCCAGAGGCTCCCTCCCCGAGGGAGCTGGCAGATCCGTAAGGATCTGACTGAAGGAGTTACATACGAAAAGGCCCTCGTCTCCAAGGCGATAAGCCTTGAGAGACGAGGGCCTGTCATTTTTTCTAACAGAGCACCCGTGGTACCACTCTCTTTGCTGGAAAACCAGCCACTCACACGATCAGCTTTTGGCGGCGAATCGCTGCCCCGGTAACGGTGGGCATCCGTCAGAGCCTACTCTCCGTTCAGCTCTGCCGCTCAGGGGCCAGTAGCCGAAACCCTCTGCACTGCCTTGCACCACCCGGCAGCTCTCTGAAGCAGAAGAAGATCGTTTTTTCCCCGTCAACGCATTTGGTCTTTGTGTTTCAAAGTGAGCTTATTGTACCAAACGCCGGATTTGCTGTCAAGAAGTTTGGCTCATATCAAAAATGAAACAAATTCACATCAAGAGCGGCACAATTTTCCAAATTTTGCGCTTTCTGTATCGAATCGTAGAGCGCTGGGAAAACGGGGGATGCCCACGCAAGTGAAATCGGGTTGCGGCTCCCAGCATTCGCATCGCTTACGCTTGCGTCTTGCTGGCCGCGGCCCCAACAACAGTTCCCTGCATCCGCCACTGGCGGCGGTCGCTGTCGTTGCAGGCCATTCCATCGCCCGCCCTATTGCCTGCGGCAACAGGGTCCCACCCCAGCGGACACTTGCTTAGGGCATTCCCCCGCTTCCCTCCCGCCAGGCTTCGGGGTATGTTAAGAATCTGGGAAGTTTTTGGAAACAAGCCCTCAAAAGGCTGGTTTCTTAAAATCAGTCGTGCTATACTTTAGGGTAGAGACAAAGCCTACTAAGGAGGAAATCCTATGAAAGAAGTCAAGACACCGCGCAAGCCGTTGGCGATCTATTACGCCCTCGTGCTGCTGATGCTGCTGCTCCTCAACTTTGTGCTGCTGCCGTGGATGGGGGAGCGCCAGATCAAAGAGGTGGACTACGGCACCTTTATGACCATGACCGAGGAGAAGAACATCGGCCGTGTGGACATTGAATCCAACCAGATCATCTTTACCGATAAGGACGAGACGCAGGTCTACAAGACCGGCCTGATGAACGACACCGGCCTGACCGAGCGGCTGTACGATGCCGGAGCCACCTTCTCCAGCGAGATCGTGGAACAGTCCTCGCCGGTGCTGAGCTTTTTGATCTGGTTCGTCCTGCCCATCATCCTGTTCTCGGCCATCGGCAACCAGATGAACAAAAAGCTGATGGAAAAGGCCGGCGGCGGCCCGGGCTCCATGATATTTGGCGGTATGGGCAAATCCAACGCCAAGGTCTATGTGCAGTCCACGGCAGGCATCCGCTTTGCGGATGTGGCCGGTGAAGACGAGGCCAAGGAAAACTTACAGGAAGTCGTCAACTATCTGCACGACCCCAGCAAGTATGAGAGCATTGGTGCCAAGATGCCCAAGGGCATCCTGCTGGTGGGCCCTCCGGGCACCGGCAAGACCATGCTGGCCAAGGCTGTGGCCGGTGAGTCCAACGTGCCCTTCTTCTCCATCTCCGGCTCCGAATTTGTGGAGATGTTCGTGGGCATGGGTGCCTCCAAGGTGCGCGACCTGTTCAAGCAGGCCAAGGAGAAAGCGCCCTGCATCGTGTTTATTGATGAGATCGATGCCATTGGTCAAAAACGCAGCGGCGGCCAGTACGGCGGCAACGATGAGCGCGAGCAGACCCTGAACCAGCTGCTGACTGAGATGGATGGCTTTGAGGGCAACACCGGTGTCATCATTCTGGCCGCCACCAACCGTCCCGAATCCCTTGACCCTGCCCTGACCCGCCCCGGCCGCTTTGACCGCCGGGTGCCCGTGGAGCTGCCCGACCTCAAGGGCCGCGAGGAAATCCTGAAGGTCCACGCTAAGAAGGTCGCACTGGCCCCGGGCATCGACTTTACCACCGTGGCCCGGATGGCCTCCGGCGCGTCCGGTGCCGAGCTGGCCAACATCGTCAACGAAGCCGCGCTGCGGGCCGTCCGCGCGGGCCGCAAGAGCGTGACCCAGTCTGATTTGGAGGAGAGCATCGAGGTGGTCATTGCAGGCTACCAGAAAAAGAACTCCATCCTGACCGACCACGAAAAGTGCATCGTAGCCTACCATGAGATCGGCCACGCTCTGGTCGCCGCCAAACAGACCCACTCCGCCCCCGTGCAGAAGATCACCATCATCCCCCGCACCTCGGGTGCTCTGGGCTACACCATGCAGGTGGACGAGGGCAACCACTACCTGATGAACAAGGAGGAGCTGGAAAACAAGATCGCCACCCTCACCGGCGGGCGTGCCGCCGAAGAAGTGGTGTTCCACTCCATCACCACCGGCGCTTCCAATGATATCGAGCAGGCCACCAAGCTGGCCCGCGCCATGCTGACCCGCTACGGCATGAGCGATGAATTTGACATGGTGGCACTGGAGACCGTCAACAACCAGTATCTGGGCGGCGACACTTCCCTTGCCTGCTCTGCCCAGACCCAGTGTGAGATCGACCAGAAGGTGGTGGAGCTGGTCAAGGCCCAGCACGCCAAGGCTGTGCAGATCCTGACCGACAACCGCGCAAAGCTGGATGAGCTGGCCCAGTATCTGTACCAGAAGGAGACCATCACCGGCGATGAGTTCATGGAGATCCTGAACCGGGAAGGTTAAACCCCACCGTCAATGCTTCGCATTGCCACCGCCCCTAGTAGGGGCGGCTCTGGCGCTACGTAGAGCCCTGCGAGTTCCCCTTTATGCCAAGGGCCCCACTATTAGGGGGGCTGTCACGCGGAGCGTGACTGAGGGGTTTAACGTTCCATAAAAATTTCCTTCCCCCTGCAATAAACAAGCCGCCCGTTCCGTATTCATTACAGAACGGGCGGTTTTTCGTCCATAGTACAGGAGGTATATTTCTTATGAAGATTCTGAATACCATGCTGGGCCGTCAGGCCATTGCCGCAGCCCTGGTGCTGTCCCTTGCCATCCCCATGAGTGTCGGCGCATTTGCCGAGGAGCCTGCCGCTGCGGCTGCCGCCGATGACACCGTTGTCGCAGGCTACCTGCCCCCGCAGGACGAAAGCGTGATGCTTCAGGGCGAGATCGCGCTGCACAGCGGCGACGTTGCCGTGGGCGAGACCGATCCCGCCTACGGCGGCTACGGCGCACCGGAGGGTGACCCCATCCAGGGCGACATCATGCTGATCTCCGCTGACGAGGCAAAGACCACCGAAGCCCGGTACACCGTCAAGGGCCTGCTGGGCCGTCAGGTCCTTTACACCGCCCGGCAGGAGGGCCGGGTCCTGACGCTGGACGTGCCGGACTGCGCCGCCACCTTCCGCACCACCATTCAGGATATGAAAACCCTGATGGAGCAGGGCGTATCCACGCTGGTGCTCACCACCGAGAAGGGCTCCACCACCCTGAACCTTTCCCTGCTGTGCGAGGGCCAGACCGACACCCAGCGGGTGGTGCTGCGGCAGCTGGGCAACAGCGCTTTCCTGACGGTCGGCCTGCGCTGCCGCCGCGACCTCATCGTGGGCCGCTGAGTGGGCTGTGTTCCCCCCCTTTCCTGAAGCTTAACAAAACACAGCAGGAGCGCCCCACCGGGTCATACCGGCAGAGCGCTCCTGCTGTGTTTGGGATATATCAGAGAATGTCAAATTTTACTGCGCATTCTGCTTGAGGTCCTGTGCCTTCTTCCAAGCACGCAACACGCTGATCTTGGTGACCATGTTGTCCGGATAGAACTTCACCTGTTCAGGGGGCAGCTCTGTATCCTGATCGTTCAGGTCAGGCAGGAGGTCGTGCTCCATGGACCAGCGGGCAGCATGCTGCAGGTCCATATCCTGTTCTTCCTGGCCAACATCGGGGTAGAGGATCTCAGATTCCGGCATAGGCTTGCCTGCATCCTCCCACAGCATCATTGCAAGAGCACTGCGGTTGCTGGGGAAGTAAGGCAGACCCCACATCTTGCCCACAAGATCGGTGCCCAGCGTGTAGCCGACCAGTGCGCCGCCAGCCACAACAGCCGTACCGACAATGATGGGGCCAACAACATCAGAACCATCCTCAATGTCAGCGCTGCGGTACTGTGCAGCCACATCCACATCACCATTCATGGTAAAGGTAATGGCCTCAGCCTTGTAATCCTGATCCAGCGGCAGTTCAAACTTGCCGGTAGACCAGAGATCAAACACCATACCCTCGGGAACCTTCGTCTGGTCCAGCGTCACGGTGACTTCTGCACCATCCGGCACAAGGCAGGTCTGCTTGCCGCTGGCCTCATCGGTGCTGGTTTCCAGTGTATCGGTCACATCAATGTCGCCGTTTTTCACAGCAAAGGTGCCGCCGGTCACGGTCAGGGTATGATTGACAGGCTCATTCTTCTTCCACTGTGCCGTAAACACCTCATCACCCGTCAGGACAAGCGCACTCCCGGCTTTATAGAGCTTACCGTTAAGGCTCAGCCATCCAGCAAACTGGTAGCCTTCTCGTGTGGGAGCCGCTTTAAGCGTCACGCTCTCATTTTGACGGTAATTAGCATCGCTGTAGTCGACATTTTCGGCACCAACGCCTTCATTCAGGTTGTACTGGAGGCGGTACACGCTGGCAGTTTCCCATTCTTTTTTCGTCCAGCCGCAGTAATCGCAGGTTTTTGTCACTTCACGCTTATCAATACGATCAGCGCCGCTCGGTGTCCAATCCGAATGGTCGGTAATTGTATAGGCATCGTCTTTCTCACCATCGGTATAGGAGTGTGTCAGCTTCTCGCCGTCTTTCCAGACCAGGTTACCGTTCCAGCACACTTCTGTGCGGCCACTGTTTTTAAAAGATTCACTGCCAAAGCCGAACACCTGCGAACAGGTCATTGTATCCGTATTCAGGGCAGCCGTGACAGTGGGATTGTAGATATTGATGATGTACTTATAGCTGCCCATGTTGCTGTCATTGATAGTCAGTGCCTGCTTACCCAAATTGAAGGAAGAATTCACAGTGCAGTTGATAAAGTTAACCCTAATGTTATGTGTTCCTGCACCGTAATCCGTGTAAACATTGATCGCTTTTCCACTTGTATTGAAGGTGCAGTGATCAAATGTCATGATCGGGGAGCTATACGTCCAGAGCGCATACCTGAAGCTTGGAGCATTAAAGGTCGTATCAATGAACTCTGCACTGGTATAACCCCAGTAGCAGGTCTCGCCGTTGATGACGCAGTTTTCTACCACTGTATTGTCAATACGGATGAAGCCCAGATAATCTACCTTGCCGGAGCGAAGCGTCATATTTTTGAAGGTGACTGTTCCGGCACCATCAAAGCTGTAATCGCCGTTATACTCTGTGCCGTACTTGCTCGGGTCCGGCACCTCATCACCGATATTCCAGGCCGTTTTGTCAGGCCCCTGCCCCACAAAGGTCAGGTCTTTATTCCCTGCCTTGGCATGATTATTATTCTTCTCAAACAGTGTATAATTGCCCTCGCCAAGCTCGATGGTATCACCGCTCTGTGCCTGTTGCACAGCCTCCTTCAAAGACGTATATATCTGATTCGTTCTTTTGTTCCGTACTTTTCCGGTGCCGAGTGCGTCCTCCGCAAAAGCCAGCAGGGGAAGCATCTGAAGCATCATTGCCACTGCCAGCAGGGCAGCCAAAAACCGGTTTTGACTTTTCTGTTTCAACTTTCTTCATTCCTTTCATCGCTATTTGCATTTTTGCAACGGATTCCCCGCAAGGAACCCTCCAGATTCCTACCGCACTGTCACCTCCCCTGTAGGTTCCATTTTCCGCATTGCAGGTCTCAGCCAGGTTGCTGAGTGCTTTGTTCTCAAAGGAATTTCTTGTCATTTCATTATACCCCCCCCCCCCTAAATTAAAATCAAGTACTTTGAAAACTTTTGTCAATATTCACAAATCAGGTATCCTCTTTCGGTCATTTCCACGAAACTGCCTTTGACAAAGAAAAAAGCGGCCTGTCAATGACTGACAAGCCGCAAAATATTGTCCTATTCCAAATGAAAAGCTGCTGACTGCATCTGGCCCAGCTTTTTTGCCGCAAACAGCAGAAGCCCCCCGCCGGTTCTCCCGGCAGGGGGCTTCTGCTGTGGCAACTTATGGTAAACGGAGAGTGGATATCAATTGAGAATGGGCTTCAGGATCCCGACCAGTGCATGATACTGGGTGGCGTAGGCTTCTGCGCCGTCCTTGGGGCGGCCCGGCTCGGCCATCTCGGACTTCATCTTCTCGACGATCGGGTTATTCTCAAACTGGAGCTTCTGGCTCTCACCGCCTTTTGCTCCTGGTGCAAAGAAATCAAACATCGCCAGATGGGGCTCCAGTGTCAGGAAGCCGTGGTAGCCCTCCTCGCAGAAAGCCCGGCGAAGCAGCTCAGGGATCTTGCCAAGGCCGGTGCCTGCGGGCACATTCAGCAGGCAGCCGGGCAGAGCATCCTTGATGTGGATATAAGCGATCTGGTCATGGAGCAGTTCCCAGCACTCTGCGGTGTCCTGCTCACACTGAACAAAGTTGGCAAAATCGAACGCCGCCTTGAAGTGGGGGCAGGCCAGCCGGTCGAACAGCAATTTGCAGCGGGCACCGGTGTCTCCGTAGATGCCCTTCTCATTTTCATGGAGCAGGACAACGTCATGCTTCTCCGCGATCCGGATAAACTGACGCAGCTTATCCAGCACCACATCGGTATAGCTGTCTGCATCGGCATCCTTGGGGATGAGGAAGCTGAACATCCGGATGAAGGAGCAGTCCAGCAGCTTGGCCGTTTCGCAGAGTGTTTCCAGCTGCTCCAGCTGCTTGGCAAAGCCCTCTTCATCGTCAACTTCCACCTTGCCGATGGCCGTACCCAGGCTGGAAACGCCCACGCCTGCGGCCTGTAACTTTGGCAGAAGAACGGTGCGCACTTCCTCGGGAGTATAATCGGCAATGCCCTTGTGCTCGGCGCTGCGGATGCAGATATACTTCATCCCCAGATCCGTCACAGTTTTGAGCTGCTGGTCAAAGTCCTGGCTGATCTCATCCGCAAAACCGGAAATTTTTTCGTAAACGCTCATAAGACACACCTCATTCAACGATCTTTGTTTTCCGAACATAACAGCACTGTTTCTGGCTTGTAGTATACCACTTCCCCGGAAGCTGTGTTATAATAAATCGAAGGAAAATATCAAAATTCAAAGAACGTTCACAAATTCAACGTAACCGCCAAACAAGGAGGCAAGTTCTTGTGCAATCTAACGAAAAAGAAAAAGTTCTCCAACTTTTTTCGGAGAGTGGGCGAGAAAACGCGGAGGGCAGGAGGGGCTGACCCCCCGCCAGTACCGCCTGCAGCAGCGGCAGCTGGGAAAATAACAGCAGAAGCCCCCCGCCGGTTCTCCC